>FZPS01000160.1_pt21 | contig 311684 bp, 260 predicted proteins | sample 1817821 | NCBI WGS metagenome assembly FZPS01 (sample SAMEA104158645, study PRJEB21678) | metagenome | place: Germany | collected 2015-04-21
GACTTGAACCCCGGACCGACCGGTTATGAGCCGGCTGCTCTGACCAACTGAGCTAATGGCCCACGCGTCCTGAACGGCACTACGTGATTATATGAACGTTTATCGCATTTGTCAAGTCAGTCATTTCGGGCAATTGAGCGCTCGCAAGATGACCTGCCGAGGCGCCGAATTGCCTACGATGTCCTAGGCTTTATAATGAATGATATGTTTACAATTTTAGCAGAATATATATAATCATATGAATTTTATTTATTAATATACGCGGCTATCTCTTGCTGATTATATTGATGTATGTCCGCTGCGATAGCTAAATTTAGAGCATTATGCCAACATGACACACTGTCACAGAATACACGAAAGATCTGAAATTCATTGTATTTTATACAAATATGTGGTCTATAGTGGTTTTATAAATATAGCATTTTGACTTTTGCAGCAATGAGGAGATTGTGTATAATACTTTGAAAGGAAAGCGATTGTGCTCGCTTGCCATGAAGTGAAACGCTTGGCAACTTGTCATAAGCGTTTCCGACTGTTACAATATTGGAAAGTGTGTCTAAATTGTAACGACACAATATCAAAGATGGAGGAAAAGAAATGAAGAAAATCTTTGCGATTCTCTTGTCAGTGCTTCTTCTGATCGGTTTAGCGGCCTGCGGGCCAAAAACCCCAGATACAACTGACCCGGTTGACTCTAAAACAGACAAACCAACTGAGCCAACAGAGACTGAAGCGCCATATGTTCCTACCGACCCGAACTATGGAACCATCATCTATGGTTCGAGCACCGAAATTTCCGGTGACTGGGGACGCGCTCTCTGGACAAACAACGCGACAGACGCTCTCATCCGCAGCTTGATCGATGCATATGGAACGATTGTGACGGACAAAGGCGCTGCCTACGTTGTGAACCCGACTGTTGTCGAGAAGATGGAGACAGAAATTGTTCCTGGCGCTCCGCCGGAAGGTAAGGAGCGTGAAGAAGGTGTTAACTACGACACCAAAATCTTCAAGATTACCATCAAGAAGGGTCTGACGTACAACAACGGCGATCCGATCACGGCAAAGGACTTTGTTGCAGGCACGCTCTTCGCTTGTACTCAGGAACTGATCGACCTCGGTGGAAAGTCAGCCGCTCCGATGACACTTGTTGGTGGTACAGCCTACCAAAAGGGCGAGGCGGACGTGGTAACGGGTATCCGTTTGTATGACGATTATACATTCTCATTCGAGATTGTAGCCGACAAACTCCCATATTACTACGACATTACATACGCCGGTGCTTCTCCGATGCACTACAAGCGTTGGTTCGGCGAAGATGTTGACATCAAGGACGACGGTCAGGGTGCCTACTTCAACGAAGCGTACACACTCGAAAAAATCACACCTTTCGTCGAGGCAGAGCGTTTTGCTTCTGAGAACCGCGTATCGGCCGGTCCGTACACGCTAGAGACTTTTGACAAGGCTGCGCTGCAGGCGACACTCGTAGCGAACGATAAGTTCGCTGGCGACCTCTACGGCAACAAGCCTGAAGTCAAGAAGATCGTCATCATCAAGGCTGAGGACGCGACATGGGCAGACGCGTTGAAGACAGACCTCTTCAACGTCTACGACCATATCACCGGCGGTGATGAGATCGATACGGCGCTCGATATCGTCGATGAGAAAGGCATGCAGTACGTCCAGTATGACCGTGCAGGATACGGTAAGCTGATGTTCCAATGCGACTTCGGACCGACACAGTTTATCGACGTCCGTCACGCCATCGCCTATCTGCTCGACCGTCCTGACTTTGCTGACGCGTTCACATCCGGATGGGGCGGACTCGTCCACGGACCTTATGGCGTTGCACAGTGGATGTACCTCGATTCAGAGGAGTGGCTTGAGGACAACCTCAACAAGTACACAGCCGATCTTGATGATGCCAAAGCAGCGCTTGATAAGGCCGGGTTTAACCTGAATGAAAAGGGTGAACCTTATACTGACGGACTCCGCTACAAGAAAGTCACAGCGGAAGAGGCCGGAGATTACAAACACAATGTTAAGCTTGATGACGGCACCATTCTGATGCCTCTGATCATCGAGTGGCTCTCGACCGAGAAAAACACGGTCTCCGATCTCCTGAAGGTCAAACTTGCTGAGAGTGACAACACAAAGGCAGCCGGTATGCAGATCAACCGCACAGAAGTCAACTTCACCGAACTGCTGAACTACATGTATCGCGACGGCTCAGTCGGTGAGCAATATAAGCTTCCGACCTACGGCATGTACAACCTCGCGACAAACTTCTACCCGGCTTACGACCAGTCATACAGCTGGACGCTCGACCCGGATCTCGTTGCATTAGGATACAACGTCAACTTCCTGTTTGACGAACAGCTTGACAAACTCTCGATGGATATGGTCTACGGTGTTGAATCCGGTGATGACGAGAAGTATCTCGGCATCTGGCGTCAATTCATCCAGCGCTGGAATGAGCTCCTCCCCGAGGTTCCGCTCTACTCCAACACATACATCACAGTCATTCCCGACTGGCTCCTGGAATACGAGCAGACGGCGTTCTGGGGCTTCGCAGATGCGATCATCGGCGCAAAAATTAAAAAGTAATTAGTTGCGCTCATAACCTAGGTTAGGGATGGGGGCGGTCCTCAAAATACCGCCCCCATTCTCGCTTATTCTCACATGTAGAAAGGATGTCACAATGGGCAAGTATGTCCTGAAGCGTCTGGTTTACATCGTAATCGTCTTTTTTATCATCTCGTTCCTGATGTATGCGCTTTATAATCTTATTCCAACTGATCCCGCAAGAGCTCAGTTGGAGCCGATGCGTCAGCAACTTAAACCTGATGAGTACAACCGTATGTACGAGCAATTACGAAAAGAAATGGGACTTGACGACCATTTGGTGATACGATATGCGCGCTGGATGGGAATCATTAAAGGCTTGAAGGGGAAACACGACGGACTTCTACAGGGTAATTTTGGATACTCGCAAACGTTTAAGAGACCTGTTGTTCAGCAAATAATCGAACCGATGAAGAACACGATCTTCATCAATATATTCGCTACGATAGCCGCGCTCGGCATTACCTTACCTCTCGGTGTGTACTGCGCCGTTCACAAAGGTAAAAAGTTCGACACAACAGTACAGACTATGTCGATTCTTGGATACAGTCTACCAATCTTTATCATTTCATTGATTTTTATGTACTTTTTTGTCGTCCGTTGGGGAATATTCCCATTGATGGGTTCAAAAACGCCCAACGCTTCTTATGAGCCCGGATCATGGGCTGAATTTGTTGACAAACTATACCATATTGCGTTACCCGTTATCGTGATGACATTTGCTTCGCTTGGCGGTATGACGCGCTACGTACGATCTTCCATGATTGAGGCGCTTGGAACGGACTACATCCGTACCGCGCGCGCGAAGGGGCTCAGGGAAAAGGTCGTCATCTATTCGCATGCTTGGCGCAATGCACTATTGCCGATTATTACGAGCATCCTCGCGTGGTTTCTCGGAATTTTCGGTGGCTCCGTGATCATTGAAAATACGTTTTCCCTGAACGGTATGGGCAAGCTCTATTGGACAGGACTCAACTCCCTAGATTTTGAGCTTGTACTCGCCATACAGATGTTCTACACTGTCATATCTCTGATCGGGTCGCTCTTAATCGACTTGAGTTACGGCATTGTCGATCCGCGCGTTCGCGTGAACAAGTAGGGGGGGATATAGATATGAGCAAAAAAATAAATAATATGACCCCTAAGAAGAAAAAACGCAGTACATTAGCCCGTTGGTTTCGGCAAACAGTTCTCAGGAAGCACGATATCGACTATGACAATCCTGAAGTGATCGAAACGCCACTAAAAATTGTTGCCCAGAACTTCTTTGCTAAGAAGACTGCTGTATTCGGCGTTGTGGTGTTCTTGCTGATACTGCTCGTTGTTTTGATCGGTCCGTATTTCTTCAAACTGAATCTCGGTGAGCATGAACAGACTCTCATCCACATTCCGCCGTCAAACAATATGATGAAAATACCGAAGGAAATGCACGGACGCATTCGCGACATCGCTCCCGGAACAACATTCGGGATTGGCGTTGATGTTGACGGAAAAGTCTATTCGTGGGGGCATACGCGTGTCACGGACCGCATCAATTTAAATGAAATTCCCGACGAAGTGCAGGATGCCGATCTAAAGATGATCGCCGCCGGGATGGACCATGCCGTCGCCCTTGACACAGACGGTAAACTCATGGTTTGGGGTAATACGCGAAGATCTCAAGCTCGATTCACCCCGGATATGGAAAAAGCACAAAAATCAGGAAAGAATTGGAATATCGTTCAATTAGAAGCAGGCATGCAAGTTTCTGCTGCTCTCGACGAGGGAGGTTATCTCTATCTTTGGGGGAATAGAAGTAATTTCGATCTCGGCGTTAAAAGAGAATACCAAGGCAAAATCGCAAAAATTGCCTTTATGGCGAACGAGTACATTTCATTGCTGAAGGACGGCAATGTTGCCTACACCGGTATCAAAGGTAAAGGATCTCCGTTCAGCAGAATTCCTGACGAATTGCTACAAGGTAAAACAATCGATATCGCTGCGACCGACAGGACGTGCGCAGGATTGACTGAAGACGGCAAAGTATATTTCTGGGGACGTCTCGAGAAGGGTGAAAGCGAAATGCCCGAGATTGATTCCAAGATCGTAAAAATCGAAGGCGGTCGATACCACTACAGCGCTTTGCTTGAGAACGGCAATGTCGTCAGCTGGGGCAACAATGACTACAATCAAGCGAAGGCTCCCGCGAAAGTCACCTCTGGCGGCAATGTTAAGGAATTGTACGTAGGCAACTTTCAGAATTACGCCATTTTGGAGAACGGCGAGCATGTGACGTGGGGGCTTTCGGGATTCCCACTTGGAACGGATCATTTTGGTCGTGACATGCTTGTCCGCATCATCAATGGCGGGCGAGTCACGATGCTTGTCGGTGCAATCGCTGTTGTCATCGCGACGATCATCGGCGTTATTCTAGGTGGACTTGCCGGTTACTTCGGTGGCGCCGTTGATCTTATCATCATGCGTATATCGGAGGTTGTTGGCGGCTTGCCGTTTATTCCGTTCGCCATGATTTTGTCTGCTGTCATCGGCTCTCGACTTGACCCGACGCAGAGAATGTATTTGATCATGATCGTACTCGGTGTTCTCAGTTGGGTCGGAACGTGTCGCCTTGTACGTGCGCAGTTCTTCGCTCAACGTGAGATGGAGTATGTCACAGCCGCGAAAGCGATGGGTATTAGAGAAGGCGCCATCATTTTCCGCCATATTCTACCTAATGTATTCTCGCTGCTCTTGGTCAGTATGACTCTTGACTTCGCGACGAGCATGTTGACGGAGTCAACGCTCTCCTATCTTGGTTTCGGCATCCCGTTGCCGACTCCTACTTGGGGCAACCTGCTCACCGGTGCGAACAATTCAATCGTCATTCAACAGTACTGGTGGAGATGGGTATTCCCCGCCGCTATCTTCGGAATGTGTACCATCTGCATCAACTTAATCGGTGACGGTCTGCGCGATGCGATGGATCCGAAATCGACTGAGCGCTAGGGAGGGGATACAGATGTCACTTTTGGAAGTAAGAGATTTATGCACATTCTTTAGAACGAAGCACGGTATCGTCAAAGCTGTTAACGGCGTTTCCTACTCTGTTGAGGCCGGTAAGACACTCGGAATCGTCGGTGAATCCGGCTCCGGAAAAACAGTGTCCGCGATGAGCATCCTGCAGTTGCTCGACACGAACGGGTTCATCGAAAGCGGGAGCATCAAGTTCGACGGTCGAGAACTGACGACGTTGACGCGGCGCGAGATGTACGAGATACGCGGTAACGACATTTCCGTGATCTTTCAGGAACCGATGACAAGCCTCAACCCTGTTTTTACAGTTGAACGTCAGGTTTCCGAGCCGTTCATGGTTCACCAAGGCTTATCAAAGAGGGAAGCGGCTCTTCGCGTTCTCGATATGTTGAGGGATGTTCGCATTCCTAATCCTGAGGTCGTTACAAAGCAGTATCCGCACCAATTGTCGGGCGGTATGCGCCAGCGCGTCATGATTGCGATGGCGTTGGCGTGCAGACCGCGCATTCTGATTGCCGATGAACCGTCGACGGCACTCGACGTCACAATTCAAGCCCAAATACTCAAACTGATGAACGATCTGCAGAAAGAGAAGGGGACATCCATCATGTTCATTACACACGACCTCGGCGTTGTGTGTCAGATGGCTGACGATGTCGCCGTTATGTACTGCGGTCAAGTTGTTGAGATGGCTCCGGCGCGAACGATTTTCGGTCGTCCACAATTCTCTCATCCTTATACGGAGGGATTGTTATTCTCGATACCGCGTCTTGATACGCCGTCCAATGTTCGCCTTGAGGCAATACCCGGTGCCGTTCCGCATCCGCTAAAGTTGCCCGTCGGCTGTAAGTTTGCGCCTCGTTGCAAATATGCGACAGAGCGATGCAAGGTAGAGGAACCAGAATTGGTCGAAGTCCAACCAGGTCAAGGTGTCCGCTGTTTCTACCCTGATTTGAAGGAGCGCAGAAAAGATGGATAAAAAACAGGATCAAGCGGTCTTATTCAGAATTCAGAATTTGAAGCAGTATTTCCCTGTAGGCAGGGGGCGCTATTGTAAAGCCAATGACGGGATTACGCTCGACATTTACAGCGGTGAGACGCTTGGTCTCGTCGGTGAATCAGGTTGCGGCAAATCGACGCTCGGACGCACACTTCTTCAGCTTTACAGGCAGACTGACGGGCGATCGCTCTACTATGGGCGAACGGAGCATGAGCTTGCTCCAAAGTACGTTAAAAAGACGATCCGGAGACTTGAAAAACTCCGTAAGTTGTACCGTGAAGCGAAAGAAGATGTTAAGAAAGCTGAAAAGGCATATGAAGACGCCCCTGAGGGCAAGCACAAGTTCGTTGCGCTTGAAGCGCTTCAAAATGCGCAGGCGAAAGAATCGAACGCTCTGTTCGATATGACGAAAGTAGTCGGCGGACTGATCGTTTACGATGATCTTTCTGATGTAAAGAATCGTTACATGGACGTTTTCAATATCGCGAAAACCATACGTAATATTGATCTTAAAAAGCGCTTAGTTGAAAGGGATCATGCCGACGCCGCCTTCAAGGTCGAGAAGCTCAACGAAAAGGGCAAGAGCAGTGACGCTGCACTTCGTAAAGCTGAAAAGTATCGTAAGCGCATCGAAGCCTTGAACAATCAGATTGAAGAGAAGAACATCGAGTTGAGCGCGGCGGAGGTCAAGCTGAACGAACTGCGTGTAGCTAAAGCTGGCGATTCCGAATTTGAAAAGTATGAGGCGATGCGTGATGACGGTATCGATCTGGCGCGTCTCACCTACAACGAAATTCGTCATTTGAGATCTGACCTGCAGATGATTTTCCAAGATCCTTACTCATCCTTGAACCCGCGTATGACTGTTGCCAACATTATCGGCGAGGGATTACGCGCTCATGGTAAGTTCAAGAAGCGTGATGAGCGTATGCAAGAGCACATTCTTAAAGCGATGGATGACGCCGGGCTGCAAAGCTATTTCATCTACCGTTACCCGCATCAATTCTCGGGCGGTCAAAGACAGCGTATCGGTATTGCGCGTTCGCTTGCGATGAACCCGAAGTTTATCGTCTGCGATGAGGCGGTTTCCGCTCTTGACGTTTCGATTCAGTCTCAGATTATCAATTTGTTGAAGGATTTGAAGGATGAGCAGGATCTAACATACTTGTTCATCACGCACGACTTGTCCGTCATCAAGTACATATCTGACCGTGTCGCCGTCATGTATCTCGGCAACATCGTCGAGTTGGCACCGACGGATGAGCTGTTCGAGAACCCGAGACATCCGTACACACAAGCGCTGATGAGCGCCATTCCGACGACGGACCTCGACGATACGCGCGAGATGATCCCCTTAGAGGGCGACATCCCGAGTCCAGTCAATCCGCCGGATGGCTGCAAATTCAATACGCGCTGCAGCTATCGCACGGAAGTCTGTTTCCACGTCGTACCCGAGTGGGAAGAGGTGGGCAATGACCATTTCGTTGCCTGTCACCATAAACTGCCTGTGGGAAGCGGGATTGGCGGTCTTAAGAATAGGTCAAAAACGGAACAGCTCAATGGCTATGGTGAGACGGAAGAACTGAGCAGTAGCCCAACAGCTTAGTTTGTTACCCACACTGCAACTGATCGGGTGCGCAAAAGCGCACCCGATTTATTTTGCATATCTTCACTTATGTATCGAGTAATTGAGCGAAGTCGTCCGTTATTACTCGTGTCTTCGCGCCTATCCACAAAGATAAAAATAATGGTATGCTTACGATGAAAGGATGAGACAGATCAATGATTTTTCGAAGAAAATATGAGCGCGCCGTCGAATTTCAAAAGGAAAAAATGAAGGGCGTTGAAAAAGCCTCCGAGAATACCGACATCGAGAACGTGATGGAAAAAGGCGATAAAATGGCTATGGTCATTGCCGCTTTGGTCACGATCCTTCCCGTCTGCATCCTCCTTCTCTCAATCATGGCCTTAATTGGTTATCTCTTCGTTGTTCGCCCTTGGTAAGTCTTGCACTATCTCGACGCGAAGCATTAGTTTTCGATAAATTGGGGCTGTCTCAAAACCGCCCAAGAGTAGCGGATCGAGACAACCCTTTACATGTTAGAGAGAGGCGCTACTCGAAACGAACCGAGTAACGCCTCCAAAACTGGTCGAGGTGACAGGACTTGAACCTGCGGCTTCTTGCTCCCAAAGCAAGCGCGCTTCCAACTGCGCCACACCTCGCAGAGACCATTTTAATGTGTCACCATCAAATCGTCAAATTCTAAATTGAATGATAGATGATCTGTTCGCTCTAGCTGTTCGCACTGATTTATTCAGTGGCATGTTCAGTATCGCGTTTGACGAGAATCCATGTTTTCCGTGCCTGTGATAAAATACTCAATACACGCGGTTGACGCGCAATTTAAATTTTCAATCGAGAGAGGAGATTCCAATGTCATTGGATGACCTGAAGACTGCTAATTTTTTACATATTGAACCAGATTCTGTTTTTTATAGATTCTTTTTAGAATCTACTTATCCGTGGGAACTGCTCGGTAAGATCGGTGATTTTGTCAAGGCGATCGGCGCTTCGCTTTCTTTGTCCGATTATGAAAAAATCGGCAACGACGTTTGGATTTCTAAGGAAGCGACTATCTACGAATATACGACAATTCAAGGTCCTACGATTATCGAATCGGGCGTAGAGGTCAGACCGGGAGCGTTTATCCGCGGCAAGGTCTATATCGGTCCGCGATCTGTTGTGGGTACGGCTACCGAGATCAAAAATTCATTTCTGATCGGTCATGTGGAGGTGCCGCATTACAATTACGTCGGAGATAGCATTCTTGCCTTCGGAGCTCACTTGGGCGCCGGTTCGATAACTTCGAATCTCCGTGCCGATAAGGGCGATATTACGGTCCGCTACAAGGGCGAGAGTATCGACACGAAGCTTCGTAAATTTGGCGCGATCGTTGGGGAGTCTGCTGAAGTCGGCTGTAACGCCGTGTTGAATCCAGGCGTTCTGATTGGTGAGAAGAGTGTTGTATACCCCTTGTCTTCTGTGCTCGTGTCCGTACCCGCTCGCCACATTCATAAACAGACAGGCGAGATCAAATGCCAGATTCGTCACAGATAATATCGCTTTCACCACGAAAAGACTTTTAGAACGCTCCAAATCCGCTTCAATAGACAACATCTCGGTTCGTGTAACGTATTTGCAGGTAGAGAGAAAAAGAGATTCAATCAAATAGACAACATCTCGCGTTCGCATCGTCTCTTAGCGGTCATATGGTAGAATATCCGTATGATTTTGACTCTCTTCATCGTCTTTGTCTGCTCGCTTATTCTCTTCTGGAAGGGAATACTCGGGTACTACATCGGGTTTGCCCTCATGGCTTCTTCTTTGGGCGCCATGATTTGGATTCAAATTAGGAATATCCAGATAAGGCGCAGCATCAAGTCCGACGCACGTGAACGAAAGGCGAAGTGGGGCGGTGAATTGACGGTAGTCTCCGGTCTTTCAAGCGTAACCGGGACTCCATGCAGGCTCTTTATTACAAGATATGATGAGCTTATCGTTGAAGACCCCATCAGTGAGCGCATCATTCCGCTTGAAGAGATTGAGAGAATGGTCCTGCTGTACGGAAAGACGCTCGAATCGTTGAACGATGTCCAAATCGGTGAGGAGGTCGGCTTCCATTCGGTACCGAGATTTTCCCACGTCCGCGCTTGGATTGCGCGTAATCCGCGCTCGAGAAAGCGACTTTTTCTCGCCATAAGATTTCGCAAACCGTTAACAGTGGTCGAGTATTCTGAGATGGCCGTTTTTTCCGATCTCCATCAATTGGGTAATCTCAACGCTTTCGGTTTGAGACCTGAGATAGCTGTGAGGACGGTCTTTCTGCCACGAAAACTGCATAAGAAGAGAATGCTCCGCCGTGGTGCACCGATGCACTTTCCTAAAATTCAGCGCGAATACCGCGATGAACCGAGAAGGCAAATACACAAGCATGCGCATAATGACTTAGGAACCGCAGTTCCGCCTCAAGGCATCAAGTTGGCGCCCTCCGTGGAGCACGATTTCGATTCAAAATTCCCGAAGTATTTGCCTTCAGTCAAGGATTCCCCCGGGGCAAAAGTTAATAAGAAAGAAGCTGTCATAGATGAGTAGAAATGTAGAGGACGCGATCGTTCTTTGCCGATCGATTGAAGAAAATATCGGTCGCGTCATAGTAGGCAAGGAAGCGACGATACGGTTAATCATGATCGCTTTGACCGCCGGCGGTCATTTGCTCATAGAGGATGTACCCGGCATTGGAAAAACGACGATGGTGCGTGCACTCGCACGTTCACTTGATTTGCAGTTTTCGCGTATTCAGTTTACTCCTGACGTCATGCCTTCCGATGTGACGGGGTACAATATCTTCAATCCGATGACGGGTGTGTTTGAGTTCCGCCCAGGTGCCATCATGACCCAGATTCTTCTTGCGGATGAAATCAACAGAACTTCACCGAAGACACAATCTGCGTTGCTGGAGGCAATGCAGGAGAATCAGGTGACGGTAGATCGACGGACTTACCATCTGCCTCGACCGTTTATTGTGCTCGCGACACAGAATCCGATCGAACAGCAAGGGACCTATATACTCCCCGAAGCGCAACTTGATCGCTTTATGATGCAGATCACGCTCGGCTATCCGAGTTTTGAAGAAGAAATCAATATTTTGGATCGTTTCTCTGAAGATGAGCCGATGGAAGCATTACAACCCGTCGCTTCCGCAGAGGACGTAATCTGGTTGCAGGAGACGGCACGTAGGATTTACGTGTCTGAACCGATCAAACAGTATATTTCTCATCTTGCGCAAAAGACACGCTCACATCGCGACGTCGAGCTGGGTATTTCGCCACGTGCAACACTGATGCTCCTCCAAGCTGCCAAGGCACGGGCATTGCTAGAGGGTAGAGGGTTCGTCGTCCCTGATGATGTCCAACAGCTCTTCCAGCCGGTTCTGCAACACAGGCTTTTGATCCGTGCGGAAGGGCGTGTTCAGGGCATTGATTCCGCACAAATTCTCGAAGTCATTTTGCGGCAGGTGCCAGTTCCGACGCGTCAATGACCGTTTTTCTTGTCATTTGCCTTTTGCTCATTCTTCCGCTAATCGGAGGAGCGAGTTACCTCGGTTATCAAGTTTTCACGATCCTTCTTTTGACGCTGATCGCCCTAATCGTTATCTCTTTTGTTGAGCTTCTCTACATCAGGAGACGGCTTAAGGTTGGAACTTTTAGAGTCGTGTCGGAGTTACCTCGCGATGAAATCGTTCACTTCACGCTCCCTGTTCGCCTTGAGACGCGTTGGTTACCTCTCAGAATTAAGCTGACGGCTCGATACGGCTCAGAAGACAAGACAATTCGCGTTCAGAAGGAGAGTTCTTTTCGCGACTTACGTGCAGGTGACGACGTCGAACTGTATTTTTCCGTCGCGGCACGCCACTCCGGCAAACTCATCCTTGATGAGGCTCGCATTGAAGTACGTACTCTCTTCGGGCTTTTTAAATTTCGAAAAGTGTTCCGCCATCGTGACCATCCGATGTTGACCTACGTTCTTCCGCTGCCGGATAAAACGGAAGATACTGTAATACGAGCTTTCCAACAAGTTGAGGAGAGCGATCTCGCAAAACGTCGTGTTGAGGAAAGAAGCGACGAGATCGACACCCTGCGCACGTATCGCGAAGGAGATGACATCAGGAGAATCCACTGGCAGGTCAGCTCGCGCATGAATGAGTTTGTCGTCAAACAGTACGAGGCTCCTCTTGCGATTGAGACACACGTTCTTTTCGACGATTTTACAGGCTATTCGTTAGTCAACGATGTAGTGGCATGCGACGATGCTTTGACGCGCCGAGATCATATACTCGATCATGTTTCGGGTGCGATCGTTTGGCTCTTGGAGCACGAGATGCCCGCATCGTTCCATACATACTCCGCAGACTCTTTGAACGAGCGTATAACCATCACGAATGAACCTCTGCGATATAGGCGCTTGTTGGCGATGCTTGAGCCCGATACGTCTCCCACACTGGGAGAGTCAATCGAGAGAATAAGAGGTTACGCTTCACGTGATCGATATCTTTTGTTTTCATCGCGTATTTCAGAGGAGACGGCAGCCGCGATCATTGCACTTCAAAGGAGAGCTTACCAAGTCATCTATTTCCACTTCAGACAGGAAAGCCAATCACGGGAGGAAGATAACGCTCTAAGAATGCTTCGGCGAGCGGAAATAGAAGTTTATGAAGTGGCTGCGCGACGTACGGGCTCGGGCGTCAACGGTTTTAAAAGTGAAGGGCGTAAACATGCATAAAAAAAGAAGACACGCCCCATCCTCTTCCGTCCTTTCCATCGGCGGACGCCAATTGGCGGACAGGCTCGATGCGCCCTTGAGGAGTGCCAGAGTTCAGCTCCTCATACAGGCATTTTTCATGATGGTGTACACATACGCTTTGACCCACATTTTGCTCTTCGCCATCGACTTGCCGGTGAAAATTCTTCCTCTTATCGCGGTAATCGTTGTGACTTTTGTCGCTTGCTTTGGTTTTCTTAGATTTAAACGCGCTTTTATCGCCGCGTTTGTCGTTCTTGCAGTGGTTGTCGTTCCGGCATTGATTTGGCCGAATGCTAAATTCTTCCACTCGATCAGCGAATTGCTCTATGCTCTCATCGAGCAAGTCAATGATTGGTTTTACACAGTTTTCTACCAAATTCAGACACCGAATATCGACTATTCAAGTGTCTCAATGCTCTTTGCCTTCCTGATCAGTATCCTCATGTTCACATGGATGAATCTTTCCGCAGCGCCGTTCGCCATGGGGCTCGTTGTTTCCGTTGCTTACGGTCTCAGCGAGTACTTCAATGAAGGAACTCATGGAATTGAGATTAAAATTCTCTATCTCTTGGCTATGTTCGTCGTGTTGCGCTTTTTGGCAGAGAGAAAGCCTGCCGGCAGTCGATACGCATCGCTCGGCGAGATGACGAATAAGAAAATGAAACTGAGTTCCGGCGAGGCATCAAGGCGCAATTGGGCGGCTTTCGTTGCATTATTGCTCATGTGCTTTATCGTTTTATCTCAGGTCGCTTTACCGACCGATTTTTTCCATAGCCAATGGTTAGACGATCAGATTGCGAGTTTTGTCGGCAAGAAGCACGGTCGTGGCGATCAGCCAACCGGGTATAAGGAATTCTCTTTGAAAGAATTCGGCTATTATCCGCTCGAGAGAAGGATTGGCGGAACAGCAAGACCGACAAATACCCCTTATCTCAGAATTTTTACAGACGGTCGACCTCTCTGGTTAAAAGGCACCGCTTATCAAACGTATACAGGGCAGGGCTGGATTTCCGAAGGCATGAATCCTAACTGGCGATTCGGGCATCATGCAAATCAGGAAGCACAGGGTAAATACATTGGCGTTCCCAATGTGAACGAAAACGATTTTATGAGTCTTGTTTTGCGAAGAACGCGCGTATCGATCACTCCCGAACAGGATCAGCAAGTCGTTTTTCAAAGCGGCAGACCGCGTGTTTACTCGCGTAACAATGACAAAAGGGCATTTAACGCATATTTCAACACGTCGGGACACTTGTATCTTGACAGTCTCATCCCGGAGAACGGTTATTCGTCAGCAGGTCAATCGTTCAATGTGCTTCACTTGCGAACTTCTGAGGAAATTACGCGGTTTGGTGAATTATATGACATTGCATACGGTCAACCATCACAGCGATTGACAAAGGAAGATCGCGCTCTCTATCTGGCTCTTCCTGATTTGCCCGACTTGGAATCAAGCGTCATGGAATTCGACGAGACCTTGCATCGTTATATTTATAAGCGCGTGAATGCGATATCGGATGCCGACATCATCGCCCTTATTCGAGAAACGCTGTCTTCGCGCATGACGTATACACTCAGAGCCGCCACGCCAAAAGAGGGTGAGGAGTTTGTCGGTTGGTTTCTCCGAGAGAAGAAAGGATATTGCACCTTTTTCGCGACAGCCGTGACTGTTCTTGCGCGTGAAGCTAAAATCCCAGCACGTTATGTCGAAGGTTTTCTAGTACCCGCTACGGAACCCGGAGCGGCAAAGAGGCAAGTCCTGACCGGATTGAACGCCCATGCTTGGGCTGAAGTATGGATCGAGGGCGCCGGTTGGATCCCTGTCGATGCGACACCGGGAGGAGTACTTGACGACATGGCGCGCTCCGATTATGCGGCACAGCACGAAAGCGAAATCGAAGATCCTCCTCCGACTGAACCGCCTGAAGAGACTGAGCCCACCGAAACAATTGAGCACACGTTGCCGGAGCCCGACCCTCAGGAAACCACTCGACCGAGCGGGACGGGACGTTCCGGATCAGTCATTTGGTTGTTATACTTTGCCCCGCTTTTGATCTTTTTGTCATGGCGACAGTTTATTTATAGAATCAGGCATCGCGAGAAGTATATCGAGCACAAGTTGTCGCGTTGGGGTATGAAAAAACTCGTCATTCGCATTATGTGGGACATCTTCACTTTATGGGCGTTGGACGGGAAACAACGCAAAGATCACGAATCGATCCGCTCCTTTATACTGCGCGTGGAAATCTCGCGTTATACAATGTTTCCGCCCGAGTTGATCCGGTTCATCGAGCGCGCGCTTTATGCTCCGGAAGGAACCCCAATCATTCGCGAGAATGAATCACTTCGGACATTACTTGATTTCTATCGCGAAGAAGAAGTTTATATTAAGAAAGTACTCGAAAGAAAACGCTGGGTCTTTTACCGCTGGCTCACATCCAAACGACATCCATTTTGATGCACTGAGAGTTACAGTACGCATTGTTAGACATGAAAACAAATTTTGATGAAAAAAGATATCTCTCTGAACGCGAATTTGACGCACACATGGCGATCGTGAAAGATTGGACGAACAGTTTCATCCGCGATACCGGCGAGTCGCCTACCTATTATATTCGCACATTCGGTTGCCAGCAAAACGATCGCGACAGCGAACTTGCTGCAGGTATTTTAGAAAAGATGGGCTTTCGCCCCGGGGCTTCTCCTGAAGCTTCAGACGTCGTTCTCTTTAACACTTGTAGTGTGCGCGCCAATGCGGACAATCGCTTTTACGGTCATCTGGGGAGCTTAAAACCGATTCAAAAGGGTGAACGTCCATTGATCGGCGTTTTTGGCTGCATGATGGAGCAGAATATACACGTCAATGCAGTCAAACGCACGTTTAATTACGTCGATTTTATTCTTGGTGCCGGCGCTGCTCGCGTGTTGCCTTATGCGATTTCGCAGACGCTTTTATCCGACGGAGCTAAGAGAAACACTATCGACTTGACGGATTGGCGCGGTCTCGGCGACGATACGTCGTTGCCCGTGTGGCGTGCTGATCCGCACCGCGCGCTTGTCACAATTATGACAGGATGCAACAATTTCTGTTCATACTGCATCGTTCCGTATACGCGCGGTCGCGAGCAGAGCCGTTCCTATGAAATGATTGTCGAGGAGTCAAGACGTGCCGTCGAACGCGGCGCGAAGGAGATTATGCTTCTCGGACAAAATGTTAATTCCTACGGCAATGATCTTCAGAGAAGGGGAGAGGACAATGCTCCGACCTTTGCAAAATTGCTCCGCGAAATCAGCCGTATTGAAGGATTGTGGGTCGTGCGCTATATGACGTCGCACCCAAAGGATCTCTCCGATGAATTGATCGAAGTGATCAGCCGGGAATCTCGCGTCGAATCGCATATCCACCTGCCGCTACAATCGGGTAGCGATCGAGTGCTGCGTCGCATGAATCGCCGATATGATTCAGCACATTATCTTGATCTCGTTCGCAAATTGCGATCAGCTCGCGACGGCATCGCGATTACGACTGATCTGATCGTCGGGTTTCCGGAAGAGACGGAAGAGGATTTCGAAGCGACACTACGTGTTATGGAGGAGGCGCAATTTGATGCGGCTTTCACTTTCCTATACAGCCCTCGCGTAGGAACTCCCGCCGCCGACTGGTACGATGAAAGCCAGCAGGAAATCGTTCGAGAACGATTCAAGCGTCTGGTAGAATATCAGAATGAATGTAGTCTCGCTTCCAACAAAAAACTGGAAGGGCAAGTCGTTGAGGTACTTGTCGACGGCATGAGTCGGCGCGATGAGACGATATTGTCCGGCAGAACGCACGATGATCGCCTCGTCAATTTCCCGGGATTGCTAATGAGCAGCTTCACTTGTCAAGAGTGGTCGTCTAATGAGGTTTTCGTCCCGCATGAAGTGAACCGCGGCGACGTTGTCCAAGTCTTGATTGAGAGTGCAGGCATGTATTCATTGGAAGCCAGACAAATACAGAATGATTAGTGCGCTCGGAGGAAAGTCATGGCGCTTACCTTTGACAATGTAGATCGAACACGGCTCACGCCGATGATGTTGCAACTGATTGAGCAGAAAGAGAAGTACCCCGACTGCCTCATCTTCTTTCGCCTCGGCGACTTTTACGAGCTGTTCTTCGATGATGCGATTACAGCGGCGCGAGAGCTTGAGCTCGCTCTGACGGCTCGGGACTGCGGACTTGACGAGCGCGCTCCCATGTGCGGCGTGCCGCACCATGCCGCCGATTCGTATCTGAAGCGCTTGCTCAGCCGCGGTTACAAGGTCGCCATATGCGACCAAGTCGAGGATCCGGCGACAGCAAAGGGACTCGTCGCACGCGATGTCGTCCGCGTCGTGACGCCGGGTACGCAAATGGATCCCGAATCGATCGACGCTAGGGCATTTCAATATCTCTGTTGCGTCTGCCGTGAAAGTGATGCGTTCGGTCTTGCCGCTTGCGACCTATCATCCGGCAGATTTGAGACAACTGAATTTCTTTCCTCAAACGCCGAAGCTCAGCTTTTCGATGAGCTCTCGCGTCTTAATCCGGTCGAATTTGTCGTCAATGAGACATTCGCAAACGATCGCCGCTTCCAAAACTATCTCGAGCGACAAGCCGTCACATGTACGGTATTGCATGACGGAGCGTTCTCTTCCGACTCCGCTCGCGCGTTCGGTCTGACTTTTTCCGACAACGATATCCTGTGGCCGCGCGCTTCCTCCGCTTTGTTGACGTATCTATCGGAGACACAGAAGCGGACTCCCGGTCAAATACGCGACATACGACCCTACAAAATTCATGAGTACATGGTGCTCGACCGTTCGACGCGATTCAACCTGGAGATTACCGAAACGATCCGTGACAGGAAGAGACGAGGCAGTCTTCTTTGGGCCATCGACCGCACGAAAACGGCGATGGGAGGGCGTCTCTTGCGTTCTTGGCTCGAGCAGCCTCTTATCAATCGTGCCGCTATCTTGAGGCGTCAGAACTCCGTCGCCGCGCTATACGAACGCTTCATCCTGCGCGAATCGCTCCAGGAGGCGCTTATCGGTCTCTACGACATCGAGAGACTATCAGGTAGGATTGCATCAGGGTCGGTGTCGCCGCGCGATTTGGCGGCTCTGAGAGGCACCCTAAAGCGCATCCCGTCACTCCTTTCATTGCTTGAGACTGAAGAGGAGGCGGGACTTTCCGCATTGCGTGAAAAAATATACTTAATGCCGGAACTCACCGACCTGCTCAATCGAGCCATAGTTGATGACCCGCCCCTCGTGATCACGGACGGCGGCATTATTCGCGACGGTTACAACGGCGATGTCGATGAACTGCGAGACATCACGATTCACGGACGCGACTATATCTTGTCGCTCGAAGCTAAAGAGCGCGAGGAAACGGGTATAAGAAATCTTAAAGTAGGCTATAATCGCGTTTTCGGCTACTACTACGAAGTCTCAAAAGGGCAACTCGACAAAGTACCCGAACACTACACGAGGCGACAGACACTCGTCAACGCGGAACGGTTCATCACGCCAGAACTGAAGGAAAAAGAAGACAAGATCATAGGAGCCGAGCACAAGCTGAAAACACTCGAACATGAATTGTTTTCCGTCGTGCGAGAGACGGTGTCAACATATCTGCCGAAACTGCAGTCAACGGCAGAAGGGATTGCCACCCTCGATGTATTGCTCTCATTTGCCAATGTCGCCGAGCGCCATCGTTATTGCAGACCGACCATCCTAGAAGACGACACGCTCGTGATCGAAAACGGACGCCATGCCGTCGTCGAGAGAGTTTTAAGCGGTGAGAATGATTTTGTCGCGAACAGCCTTGAGCTAAACGGTGATGATAAAAGGCTGATGATTCTGACAGGTCCCAACATGTCCGGAAAATCGACTTATATGCGACAGGTCGCCTTGATCGTTCTTCTTGCGCAAGCAGGTAGCTTTGTGCCTGCGGATTCCGCATCCATCGGAATCGTCGACCGCATCATGACGCGTGCAGGCGCTTCCGATGATCTCACAGGCGGACAGTCAACGTTTATGGTAGAAATGAGCGAAATGGCTGCCATTCTTGATCAGGCGACGCCAAGAAGCCTTTTGATTCTCGATGAGATTGGGCGCGGAACGGGAACTTCCGACGGACTGTCAATCGCATGGTCCGTCATGGAATACATCGCCGATACGCGCTTACTCGGTGCACGCACTTTATTCGCAACGCATTACCACGAGCTGATCGATCTGGGGAACACATTACCGGGCGTCTTCAACTGCCATGTCGATGTATCGGAACAAGATGGCGACATCGTTTTCCTTCATCGCGTTCGACCCGGAGGCGCCGACAACAGTTACGGCATCGACGTCGCCAAACTCGCCGGCATGCCCGATGTCGTTGTCGTTAGGGCAAAAGAGCTCATGGAGCAAATTGAGAGAAATAAAGGGGAGAGGCGTTCGCTCGTGAAGCGCAGTGCTCGCAATATGGACGGGCAGCTTGATTTGTTCAGCGAGGCATACGCAGTACGCATCGCCGATACGATCATCGAACGCCTGGAAGAGGCTGACGTCGATCATATGCGCCCAGTCGATGCATACAGTCTCCTCATTGACCTCAAAGATTTGGCAACGAAACGGAAGCGCCAAAGCGGACAGGAGTAAATAATGACGCAAACCATACATAAACTCGATCGTCACACCATCGACAGCATCGCCGCGGGCGAGGTCATTGAGCGCCCGGCTTCCGTTGTAAAGGAGCTCTTGGACAATGCGCTCGACGCCGGTGCATCAGTTATTCGAATCAAGATTGAGAATGGCGGCATTCGTCTCATTTCCTGCGAAGACGACGGTCGCGGTATGAGTCCAGAGGATGCCCTCATGGCAATTGAGAGCCATGCGACGAGCAAACTCGTGACAACCGATGATCTCCATGAACTCAAAACGCTCGGATTTAGAGGTGAGGCGCTTCCATCGATCGCCGCTGTCTCGCGATTGGAACTTCGAACACGGAAACGCGATGCCGTCGAGGGTACACGCGTCGTCGTCGAAGGCGGCGAGCTTGTATTCTCAGGTCCATGCGGTCTGTCGTCGGGGACTATCGTTACGTGTCGAGAACTGTTTTACAATACGCCCGCTCGCTATAAATTTCTGAAGAGCGATGCGGCAGAGGCCGGTGCCGTTGCAGACTTAACAGGTAAAATCGCTCTGACTAGACCGGACGTCTCTTTTCGGCTCGATCGCGATCAGGAGCGTCGTGAAGTACTCTATACGCCTGGCAACAACGACCTTTTGAGTACTATTTATGCTGTATTCGGACCCGATGTCGCAGCCGCCATGGTACCTGTGACAGGTGAAGTGTCGCCCGTTCGTGTTTCGGGATTCGTTACAACGCCGAACGCTTCGCGCCATAATCGCTCGCGACAGATTTTCATCGTCAACGGACGCGTCATCCAGTCCGTCACACTGCGCGCGGCTGCCGATGAGGCATCCAAGACGTGGTTCATGCGGGGACGCTTTCCCCAGCTTGTCCTGCATATCTCAATCCCCGGCAATCTTGTTGACATCAACGTACATCCGCAAAAGCTGGAGATGCGTTTCTGGGATGAACGCATCGTGTTTAAAGCCGTATATCAGGCGCTTCGCAGCGCATTTGAACATGGGGCTCAGTTTATTGGAGTCGATCTATCCGGTGACCGCCAGCCTCCGCGACAGGAAAAGTTGCAGGAACTCATACCGCAGGAATCACTTCCCGATGACGCGGACAGCGCGGCGATAATCGCCCCATCGCTCACCGTCAAGAAGATAAAGCGTGACGGCGAATCTCCATTGGAATCTCCCGATGTTCTCGGCAAATTCGTAGAAATCGACACGGTATGTGAAGAAGGGACGAGTACACTCCCGTCATCCGATTTAGAAATTGTTTCTAAACAGAAGGGACGTGAAGGTACCTATCGACAAACACAGTTCCCAACTGCTCGTTCGCCTCATTCCACTTCCCCGGATTTGCCATATTCCTCCGGAACCGACAGGACTCCTGTTCAATCTGATGACGTCCTTTCGCTTCTCGACGCGCGACTCATTGGCGTCCTTTTCCGCACGTATATTTTGCTTGAAGAAAGCGATTCATTCATCCTGATTGACCAACATGCGGCACACGAACGCATTTTGTACGAGGAATTGCTGCAACGACGTGAGGAGAATACGGACGGCAGATCACCCGGTCAACTATTATTGGTGCCCGTACGCGTTCATGTCACGGATAAAGAATTGGCGTTTTTGACCGAAGAAGAGGAACATTTTCGTTCGCTCGGATTTGAGTATGAATCTTTCGGCGGTCAATCCGTCGTCGTGCGTTCCGTCCCAGCGGGTAGCCGCTTTGAAGACGTCGCCTTTGACCCTGCCGCCGCACTTCGTGCCGCCCTCGATTGCCTCGAAGATGCTCACAGGACGGGCAATACAGTTGAAGACACGGAAATCTTGCATCTTGTCGCTTGTAAAGCAGCCGTCAAAGCGCACGACCGACTGAGCGAAGCTGAAATCAGACTGCTTCTCGAGAGATTGACAGCGTTGACAAATCCGTATCACTGTCCTCACGGGCGCCCTGTCGCCATCAAGCTGTCTAAATCTGAAATCGAAAAATTATTCGGCAGAATTGTCTGATGCCGTCTATTCAACTCCATTGATCTATATACGTGAAGGCATTGAATGCCAAGAAGGGGAATATTGGGATGTCACATACAAAGGATGATTCTTTTATCTTTCGTTCATCCTCTTTCCTTGAGATCGAAGAGAAGCTCTTTGAGCTCATAAATCGGCGTCCCGCGGCGATTCCCGTTATCACCGGTCCGACTGCGACCGGTAAATCGTCGTTGGCGTTTCGCCTGGCACATGAAATCAACGGTGAAATCATCAACGCCGATGCGATGCAAATCTATCGCGGCTTTGATATCGGAACGGCAAAACCGTCTCATCAGCAACGCCAAGAGGTCCCTCACCATTTGTTCGATTGTCGAGACGCGTGTGAATCTTACAGCGTCGCGATGTATGTTGAGGAAGCGACATCCCTCCTTGGCGATTTGTCGTCACAAAACAGAAAGCCGATCGTGTGCGGCGGCAGCGTTCAGTATGTATCCGCACTTTTGGACGGGCTTGAGTTTCACGGACATCGACCTGATCGGGCACTCCGCGAAATCATCAAGCGAGAAATCGATGAGCGCGGTGTCAGGGAGTCTTGGAGTCTCATAAACTCATTGGATCCGGAAGCGGCTTCCGCTATCGCACAGGTCGATAAGCGCCGCATCGCAAGATTTTTCGAACTTTATCGCCAAACAGGATTAACAAAGACGGAACTCAACAGGCGTTCGCGCGAGCAAGGACCTCAGTTTGATTTTATCCCCATTCACCTTGATTGGCATCCGCGCACGGCGCTTTACGAGCAAATTAACGCGCGTGTTTTGGCAATGTATGACGCGGGACTTCTCAATGAAACACGCAAATTAATGGAAGAATACCCAAGCTATCGTGAATGTCCCGCTTTTCGCGGAATCGGCTACAAAGAAGCCGTGATGCATCTTGAGGGGAATCTTACTGAAACTGAAGCGCGGGAGCTGACAGCACAATCGACCCGACGCTATGCCAAACGTCAGCAGACTTGGCTCCGCCGTCGAAATGACTTATTTCTATTTCTTTTTGAAACTTCGTAACGCCATTTTTCGTTGACAGCGAAATTATTGTGACTTTTTTTTATTATTCTTTAATGACTCACCCTTGAATTCTCGTAGAACCTGCCTTCAAGTAGATTAACTAGGAGTTTTCATAGGAGATGGAAAACTGCTTTCATTAAAAGGGGGGTCAAATAATGGAACAGAATAGCAGAATCAATCAATCAAATCAGAAAAGAACACCGTTATCACAGTCATTTCGCATACAGGAGACATTCCTCAACCACTGTCGCCGAGAGAAGATTAATGTCGTCATCCAGCTCTTCGACCAGTCGATCATCGAAGGACTAATCGTCGGTTTCGATCAAGAATCTATCGTTGTCTCATCGCGTGGCACACAACAGCTACTGTTTAAATCATCCATCGTTTGCGTGAGACCGTTTGAAGAGCTTCACCTTATCTTTAACGATGAGTTAAGAGGAAGCGGACGAAGAGGAACTACTTTTCCACGCGTCACGGTAGCAGCGAACTATCGTCATCATTAGAATGAGAGACGCATCAGACGAGCATGTAACAAAGCTGATGAATGATCAAATACACATCATTATTGAGGCGAGATAAATCATAGATAAGTAGCGACTATACGTCTGTGCGGAGCAGACCTCGCACAACGCCTAAAATGATAGCGTCGCCATCATTAATCGGAATATCTTCATAAAGCTCATTTTCAGGATGGAGATAATAGGTGCCATGTTGATCACGCTTAAGCGATTTTACTGTCGCCTCATCGTCAAGCAAAGCGACGACGATCTCACCGTGTTCGGCGCTTGTGCGTTTCTCGACAATCACGATATCGCCATCTAGGATGGCGGCGTCTGCCATACTGTCACCTTTGACGCGCAAAGCGAACAACTCATCCGTCGCCGACCACACATTGACGGGGAGAGGCAGCATGCGTTCGATGTTTTCCGTCGCAAGTACAGGCTTCCCGGCAGTCACCGTACCGACAAGCGGAATCTCTTGCGAATCGACACCTTCGAGTGCAGGAACACGAATTGTACGGCGCTTGCCTTCATGAAATTGAATTAGTCCTTCCTCAGATAATCTCCGCAAGTGATTATGAACAGTAGAGGTAGACTTGAGACCGACGCCTACACAGATATCTCGGATCGAGGGAGAATACGCATTCTCTGAAATATATTCAACGATATAGTTATATACCGCCGCCTGCGTTTCCTGAACATTTGCCTTCGTAAATGGATATTTCTTTGCCATAGTCGTATCACTCTCCAAAGGTATCAGCAAATCTAATTGATTTCATACAAAGTATAACATAACAAAACAAATGTTCACGTTCAACAATATATAAGAATATATTTGGTAAGCTTTCAGGCATCACAAAAGGACTCTCGACTCTACATTAAATGTAAAAATCGAAGAAACTGTCGTCATCTGTGCTAAAATATTGTTCGCTAGGAGAGAGCATGACTGAACCGAGAAATTACAATCATAATAATCGTCCAAGTCGTCAGAGAGTTCCCGCCATAAAGGGCAACAGAAACGATCACAACGATGGCGACATGCGGATCGACCGACAATCAATTGCGAGCGGGCGTTCCGTGCGCGCTGTTGATGATCGCGGTCATGTAAGACAGCAGAGATCACCCGTGTTAAACAGCGATAGGCGTAGCGACACGATGACCAGAATTACGAATTTTTATCGCCGAGATACTGCACTCAATGCCGATAGTCAGCGCAAGTCAGGACACCGCGTCTTTCGATTGAAAGGCTATACAACAGTCGGTAAAATCAATCGAAAGTTCGCACAAGAGAGACAACAGCGGACTTTAAGGAATATCCTTACAACGCTGATGGTGATTTTGTTACTGATTATTCTGTTCGTGATCTACAACCCGTTTAAAGATATGAGCGAATTCCGAAAGATAAGCGGCGAAGACAGTCTCTACAAAAGTAGAACGACAACCACTGCCGACGTCGATGAGACGCCGAACAACGGCGTCAACCCGTAATTTTCAATCAATAATATCTGTTCGGTTCACGACAACTGGGAGAGGCTGAAGCAATTTTTTATACCCTGAATAAACATATCAAATAGAAGGGCGATGGCGAATCAAAATAGTATTCTAGAGCACGAGGCTGTCTCGAAAAACCGCTAAAAAGTAAGCGGAGTCGAGACAGCCTCTTTCCTTTATGAGAAACCGAGATCGTAAAGTCCTCTTTATCGAAATAAATTGAAAAACTGTACTCGGACGACGCCAAAATGCTTAGCCTCCTATGCTGTGCAAAATTTCAACTTAAATCGAAAAATCGCTGCTATAAGTTGAAAAACCACACATCGAGGGTGTTGGCACCGGGTGAAAAGTCCAAAAATTCGATATTAACTGTAAAATTGTACATTAAAAAATCTGGCGTTTGAATCGAGAGCATATCCCCAAAAGGAGAGGCTATCTCATCATCGCTCTTAATGAGCGGTTTTGAGACAGCCCCTTGCTTATTAAAATAAATAAGAAGTGCAAGTATTCTGTCTGCTTGCAGAGAAAATATTTTCCATAAAGGGAAAATATTTTTCGGAAGATATATGCTAATTCAGAGAGACTTTACCTTTACAAAATCCTGCTGAAAAATCGTCGTATTTAGTGAATTTATTTGAAAATACTTATATTCAGGATGTGGATGTCCTTGAGAGAAATAATATAAAGAACGATAAAGAAGTGCTTGACGACGTGATTAGAATTGTCGCCTCAAGCGTAGGATCGCTCACTAATCCGTATAATATCGCCAATACGTTCAAGTCCAGAAATAATATTTCAATCAATTCAAATACTGTAAGCCTGTACCTTGGACTGATGATTTCGGAATTAATTACGTTGGAGTAAGAGAGTTTCTGTCGGGGCATTACATTGACCTGGAGATGGTGTAGAAATTCGATCTACATATTCAGATTTCCAATTTCCATGAAAACGACCGATTTTGGTCTCCCGTACTTCGTAAAATTTGTATTTTACGAAGTACGATTTTATGGATCACAGACGAATCTAAGATCACTATAATGCAAATCACCCTCTTCTCTTCCGTTGAACACGGGATGTAAGGTGATAATGACAACTTTAGTAATACTATTTGTTGCGCTTCCTTGAAGACGGTTTACTCATCATTACACCCCGTGTATCACTTTATCTTTGTATGTGATCATTATCCCATCAGACGATCCGCAAGCGGTTCGAGTATTTTCTCGCGATCGAGATCGGGACGACTCTCGGCGAGGAAATTCAATGCGATGCGAGCCCCCTTGTCCATATTATGGGAGCCTGCGAGCACGTAGACTTCACCAGGCTTGACTACGGGAAGCGTGGCTACGATTGACTCCGTCAAATTAGGCTCATACGTGTATTTATACCCTGCAGTCGTTAAATCGGACAGAACTGCTTCGCGCTCATCGTCATGCACGACATCTCTTGGACGCGCCGTATCGACGCTCGACGTGACGTAGAAAGTCTTCCAATTGATCTTGTCACGGAATTTAGCAAATTGTGCAATAACCTCGCGATTGACGAGCACGCCCCTGTTGCCGCGAATCGCGACAACGATATGGACAGGTCTCCCTGCCGATATGACCTCAAGCGCTTCGAGCATCTTGAGCGTGTTGTCCTCGTCGCTGATATGATCGTCGATTATCGTAAAGTCGCCGTCATAGATGATCTGAAGCCGTCTTTCTACGCCGGTGAAACTCTCTATGGCTCTAATGGCATCCTCTACTTCTATCCCGTAGTACGAGCAGATCGTGATGGCAGCCATCGCGTTGTAGACAGAATGCCTGCCAGCCACTTTGAGGTTAACCTGCCAACTCCCCGACTCCCTCTCCCCTTCACGTGTCATAAATGGCTCTAAAACAGTGTAATTAAATGAAGGAATTCCACCTGCCATATTAAGAGAATCAGCAGTGATCGTGACGTCGCGATGATCAATACTGATTGTAATGACATCTCCGGGAGTTACATGTCGCGCCTCGTAGACGCGCGGATCGTCGCGATTTAAGATAACCGGCACGCCTTCCGATACGCGTTCAACGAGTTTCAGCTTCTCCAGATAGTATTGTTTAAATGTGCCGTGATCAGGCATATGATCGGGAGTTATATTCAAAAAACAGACGATGTCGTAATCGATTCCGTAAACTCGATATTGAGCTTCGGCGATTGAGGAAACCTCCATGGAGACAACCTTGACGCCGTCATCGCGTTGCTCTGCAAGCATCGCATGAAGATCTGAGCTCTCGGGCGTTGTCAAGTTCGATTTGACGCGCACATCGCCGTAGCTATATGCTACGGAACCGATGACGGCAGTTTCGATGCCATAACTCCGCAAAACATGCTGTACCATTGATGTCGTTGTCGTCTTGCCGTTCGTCGCCGTCACACCGACCATAAAAAGGTCGAGATCAGGATAATGAAAGAAGCGGCGAGACAGTTCGGCGAGAGCGCGTCTCGCGATCGGAACCATAATCTCAGCCACTTTATATAGAGATTGAGGTCTCTCGACGACGATCGCCACCGCTCCTCTTTTGATCGCCTCTTCGATGTAAAGGTGCCCATCGGTCAGGGCGCCGGGAATAGCGACGAAAACAAAGCCCGGCTTGACTTGACGCGAATCGCATGTGACACCGGATACGTCAGTGTCCTCAGGAAGGTAGAGTATTTCTGCTTCAGAAAGTGCATGTAACAGCTGGGTCAGTTTCATCTTCAAATCCTATTTAGTTTGTGTGAGCCATCCTTGATGGACGAGCAATTCCGCCGTAAGAATGGAACCGCCGGCTGCGCCGCGCACAAGGTTGTGAGACAGGCAGACGAACTTGTAATCAAAGATGGGGTCCTCGCGTAGGCGACCAATGGAAATACCCATCCCCTTTCTTGAAGAAACATCGTATTTCGGTTGCGGTCGATCGGTTTCTTCGAAATAGCGCAGAAAGGGACGCGGCGCGGATGGCAGGTTCGCCTCCCCTACTACACTGGAGAAATCGCGCCAGCGCATCAGGATGTCCGTCGATTCGATCGGTTGGCGAAAACGCACAAAGACAGCCGCCATGTGCCCGAATTCGACAGGCACGCGAAAGCACTGGGATGAAATAAGCGGTTTTCTCGCCAGCTCAATTCGATCTTCAGTGAGTTTCCCCCAGACCCTCAAGGGTTCCCATTCGCTCTTCTCCTCTTCCCCGCTGATAAAAGGGATGACATTGTGCTGCATCTCGGGCCAATCGGAGAGACGTCTCCCCGCACCTGACACGGCCTGGTACGTCGTAACGAACACTTCCTCTAACCCGAATTCCCTTAGCGGCGTCAAAGCCGGCACGAAACTTTGGATTGAACAGTTCGGCTTGACAACGATAAAACCGCGTTTCGTGCCGAGGCGTTTTCTCTGCGCTTTGATGAGTTGCGTGTGATCGGGATTGATCTCAGGCATGATCAGCGGGACGTCAGGCGTCCAGCGCATCGCCGAATTATTCGATATGACGGGTATTTCAGCCTTCGCGATGGCTTCTTCCAACTGGATCAGCGCGTCCTTTTCCATATCGACGGCACTGAATACGAAATCAACCGAATCTTTCAGAAGCGCCGTCTCGTCCGTTCCGTGTACAATACATTTTTTGACTCCTTCGGGCATCGGTTCATCTTGTCGCCACCCATCGCCGACGGCTTCCGAGTACGCTTTACCTTTCGAGCGCGGTGACGCGATCAGGTGCGAAATCTCAAACCAGGGGTGATCTTGCAACAAGAGAACAAAGCGTTGTCCTACATGACCGGTAGCGCCTAAAATGCCGACACGAAATTTTCTCATCTATTCAAACCTCATGCTATTCATAATGATTGTATTACTGCCAAGTATAACAATTACCGGTTAGACCTGCACCGCAAGTTTGCTAAAATAGAAACGAGGTAGTTTAAAAATATGACAAGTCAACGCAAGCAACCGATCGATACGTTTCAGAGGCTTGAAGAATTTCTCGGTTACATCAGAGCCATTCTTGAGCGCTCCGCCGGTACGGTGCGCCAGTACCGTTACGATCTAGTCCTATTCTTTCGCTTTCTCATTGCCGACGATCGCAAACTGCAACCGGAGGACGAAGAGTGGTCTTCGATCGATATTTCAATCGTCGATGACTCATTTCTGCGCTCTTTACAGCTGTCCGATCTCTACTCTTACATCACATGGCTTGCTGCGACGCGCAAGACATCTCCTGCGACGAGAGCGAGACGAACATCGTCGCTACGGACCTTCTTCGATTACCTGACGACGAAGGCACACGTTTTAGAGGAGAATATCGCGCTGAATCTCGAACTTCCGAAACAGCTTAAGCGCCTTCCGCGTTACTTATCGCTTGACGAAAGCCGCGAATTGTTGCAAGCCGCCTCCGACGATGACTCGAAGCTTTCAACGCGCGACTACTGCATTCTGACACTCTTTCTCAATTGCGGCATGAGACTCTCCGAACTGTGCGGCATCAACCTTTCCGACTGGCGTGAAAATACGCTCGTTGTCTTGGGGAAAGGCGGGAAAGAGCGTACGATCTATCTGAACGGCGCCTGTATTGCCGCGATACGTGACTATCTCCCCGACCGCATCAAGCCGATTCCGAGTGATCGCGACGCGATGTTTATATCACGACTCGGTAAACGGATCACGGATCGCGCCGTCCAGAACATCATAAAAAAATATATACGGCAGGCAGGACTCGATCCGCAACGCTATTCCACACATAAATTGCGACATACAGCGGCGACACTTATGTACCAGTACGGAGAAGTCGACATCAGAAGCCTGCAGGCGATTCTCGGTCATTCAACTGTCGCAACAACTGAAATATACACCCACATCGATAACAGATCGCTCCACGATGCCGTTGAACAGAATCCGCTCAATTTCGAGCGGAACAGACCGCGTCAAACGGTTGATGATGTGTAATCGAGCATCACGACCGACCTGCTTTTTTTTACTCACTTAATGATTTAAGCGCGCATCTTCTCAAAGAATGACTTGTAGGCAACGTACGTCATGTAAATATCGATTTTGCTCGCGATCTCGAAGCACGAGTGCATCGAGAGAACGGCAACGCCGCAGTCGATGACGGAAATACCGAGATCGGCCTGATAAATCGCGACCGTACCGCCGCCTCCCTGATCTACTTTGCCAAGCTCTCCGGCTTGCCATGGAATACCTGCGTCGTCAAGAAGACGCGTCACTTCGTTGAAGTATTCCGCGTTGGCGTCAGATGTGCCGCCTTTGCCGCCTCTGCCGGTATACTTGCAAAATGCGATACCGCGCCCCGCATAACTGTGATTCAAAGGATCTGAGACGGACGGGAACGTCGGATCGAAGGCGACTGCCACGTCGGAGGACAGCATCGCCGACCGCTCAATGTTGTCCTGCAATTCAATGGCGGTAGGCTCGCGATCCAGGATAGAGCGAACCATACGTTTCTGCACCGATGGGAAAATCTGTGAGCGCGCGCCTGTAATGCCGCCTGAGCCGGTCTCCTCTTTATCGTAGAGAATGACAAGCGCCGTGCGCTTCAAGGGCTGCTCTAGATCAATAAGCGCTCTCAATGCCGTATAACCGCATACGCGATCGTCCTGACCATAACCGCCGATAAACGCGCGATCGAAGCCGACACAGCGAGCCCTCGCCGCTGGGACAACTTCGATCTCCGCCGTAACTAAATCGCGCTCGTTGAATCCGTATTTTTTATAGAGCAAGTTCAAAATACCGAGTTTGAAACGCTCTTTGATATCCTCACCGCCGGGAAACGGAATGCCGCCAATGAGGACGTTAAGCTCTTCACCCGTCACAACTTCATACGCCTTTTTCTGCATTTGATCGGCGCCAAGGTGCGGCAGCAAATCAGTGATCGTGAAAACGGGATCGTCAGGATCTTCGCCGACACGAAGATTTACAGTCTTACCATCCTTGAGTATGACGACACCGTGGATCGCAAGAGGTTGGGCGACCCAGTGATACTTTTTAATTCCGCCGTAATAGTGCGTCTTCAAAAGAGTCATGTCTGCGGCTTCATACACAGGGTTCGTCTTGAGATCGATTCTCGGAGAATCGATGTGCGCACCGACGAGATTGAAACCATCAAGCGGATCGCCAGAACCAATGACTGCGGCGATGAGCGCCTTTCCGTGAATCGCCTCATAGACGCGGTCGCCGGGTTTGAGAGAATCATCCGGATCAAACGGTTTGAAACCGTTCTTATCCAAAAGATTGACGGAGTAATCGACAAACTCGCGCTCCGTCTTGCCCTCATCAAGCGCCACCTTGTAATCTTCACAGAAATCCATGATAGCTTTCATCTCTTCCTCATTCTCGGGATTCCAGAGATTCTTAAATGAGAAGGTCAGCTCTTTGCGCATCTCGTCCGCCCTCTTCTTCGCGTCTTCCGCTTTATCCTTATTGTTTTGCCCTACTTCGGTCATATGTTTATCCTTTCTCGCGATGCCTTAGAGATAATGATTTCCCCCTCAAACAACATCGTCAATTAATTTGTATGAAAAATTATACGGTCACTCTTCGGAGCAACCGCAATGTTCGTAGTTTTCATCGTGTTCGCATTGTCCGAGAATAGCAAACTTCTTCGCTCTCTCGGATGTCATAAGTCCTTCGCGAATATAGTAGGTTTCAAGTGCCTTCTTGACAGCCTGTTCGGCGAGTACGGAACAGTGCATCTTAACAGCCGGTAAGCCGTCAAGCGCTTCGGCGACGGCTCTATTCGTCAAGTCGAGCGCCTCATCAGTCGTCTTGCCAATAATCAACTCAGTCGCCATACTCGACGTCGCAATCGCCGAACCGCACCCGAACGTCTTGAATTTGGCGTCAACGATGATGTTGTCCACGATCTTCAGATCCATTTTCATAATATCGCCGCACACGGGATTGCCGACCGTCCCGGAGGTTGTCGCATCCTCGATTTCGCCCATGTTTCGCGGATTCATGAAGTGATCGAGCACTTTGTCACTATACTGCATTAAATGTCCTCCCATTCACATGACACAACATATCCTGAACCATTATACAGAATCTGTATGATAACGGAGCCATGTTCCAGGTTAATAACTTACGACCGCCATCCGTATCCGCCGTCGATCGCAAGATCCAAACTACCCTCAGGGGGAATGAGAGGCTGCAACTCCCCGCGTTTGAAATCTGAATATAACGGCGACATGTCGCGCAAACGTTCAACAATGAGCGGCAAATCGATTAAAAAGCGATCAACATCCTTGTCGGTCGTCTCGATACCGAGCGTCACTCGAAGAGAACCATGCGCAATCTCCGCAGGCAAACCGATCGCTAACAGGACGTGCGACGGGTCAAGCGAAGCCGATGTACAGGCAGATCCGCTGGAACAGGCGTAACCGAACTTGTCGAGGAAGAGGAGAATCGATTCACCTTCGATAAATTCAAATGAAAAATTGGCATTGTTCGGGAGACGCTTCGTCACATGACCGTTCAATTTCGTGTGTGGAATACGCTCCATGACGCCATGAATCAGGCGATCACGAAGAGCTGTTTGTCTCTTCGACTCATGCTCCATGTCGGCTAGAGACATCTCGAGTGCCTTGGCAAGCGCGGCAGCAAACGCGACATTCTCCGTACCGCCGCGCTGTCTCTTCTCCTGCGCGCCTCCGTCAATCAGACGATCGATGCGGATACCTTTGCGCTTGAATAGGAGACCGATACCCTTTGGTGCGTAAAGCTTGTGACCGGAAAACGACATCATATCGGCGTTTAATTCATTCGGGTATACAGGAATGGCGCCAAGCGCCTGTACGCCATCTGAATGGAACAGAACACCCGCCTCACGACAGATCGCGCCGATCTCCTTAATCGGCTGAATCGTTCCGATCTCATTGTTCGCCATCATAATGGAGACGAGAATCGTATCGTCTCTGAGCGCTTCGCGAACTTTTTCGGGTTCAAGGATACCGAGATGATCGACATCAAGGTATGTAATCTCGAAGCCATCGCGTTCAAGAGCCTCCATCGAGTGCAGAACGGCGTGATGTTCAAACGTTGTCGTGATGAGGTGCCGTCCCCTACTCTGACGAGCATACGCAGCACCTTTGATCGCCCAGTTATCCGACTCGGTTCCGCACGACGTAAAAAAGATTTCTTCAGGTTGAACCTGAAGGCATGCTGCGATCCTAGCTCGCGCATCCTCCAACAGCCATGAGGCGCGGTGACCTTCTTGATAGAATGACGACGGGTTCCCGAAATCGTCTTGTAGCGTCCTTATGACAACATCGAGGACCTCCGGTCGCGGGGACGTCGTAGCGGCATGGTCAAAATAAATGCGCGGTCGACTCGCCGACTCGCGCATACGTTCTTCAAAAATGATGTTCATCTTCAATGCAATCCTCGTCTAGCGGTTCCTTTTTACCACTCATAATTGTCGACCAAGATCGATCACTTTACAGTCTCGAATGTTACCGCTAAGTGAGAAGTTTTGCACACAATCGCCTCTGCTCACCCTTTCTATAAATCAGCTTCCCACTTTAATGCATCGAGAGTGTTACCTTTCCGCACCTTGCGCGATCCAAGGTTTATGATGAGCATTATGATAACCGTAACAGCGACAGCCGATAGGAAGAATGTAAGATACGGAATTCTAAACGAGAATTCGATCGCCAAACCGATCGCCTGATGCACAACGAAGCTCGTCAGCACAGCAAGCGGAATCCCATAAAGTATAACCTTCAGAGAATAGAAAAAACTCTCAACGCAAAGCATCTGCCTAAACTCTTTTTCGCCCATCCCGACTGATCGAAGCACCGCGAACTCGCGTCGACGGCTGCGAAGTGAGGCTGACAATACATTGTAAATATTGACCATCACTATCAGCAAAATCATGGCAAGGAAACAGCAGATGAGCATCGATGACAACGAAACCAGATCTTTTGTCGACTGCACATCGGCGACCATATTAAAAACATACCCGTGAAGCTTCTCCTCGTAGATTTTCGTTTCAAGCCTTTTGATTAACGGCTGAAGTTGATTATCTTCAGCATTGACGTACATATTAGCCCTCAAACCGCGACCATCTCCTACCAACAGATCGAGTGTTTCCGGAAGAACAATGAGTTGAAGAGTATATTCTCCCAAAGCACAAAAATCCAATCCCTCCGACAACACCTTGGCGACTTCAATTGTCATCGCAACTTCATGATGTCCCTCTGTAGCCATCAGTTCAATCTTTGACGGAGTTATGTCGAAAATGTCTTGCGCACGACGGAGTCCGTCTTCCTGATAGAAGAATTGATTGACAAGCACGGCGCGTTTTCCTTCTAAATCTTCCCTTGATACATGCCAATCACTTAACAGCCGACCGAGTGTCTTCGAATCGAAGCTAATGATCGCCACTTGTATGTTGCCGCCGAGAATATCAAGTTCATCAGCAAAGCGGTCACTTCCATAAAAATAATCGTCATTCAACGCGTAAATAAGATAGCCGTCCTTAATTCCTTCCGTTTCCAAGAGCTTCTCATATCGGGCAAATTCTTTGCTGTCTTTATGTTTGGTGCAGTCAACCTCAATATCATCTTGCCCTAGAACGATACGACGCATACTTATATCCATGTAGAGTGTCACACTGCTTAGTGTCAAGAAGAGAACCATACTAAAGACTAAGACGACGAGTGCCCCCTTGAAACGGCGTCTGTTGCGGCGCATATTTTTCCAGGCGATCTCGCCTCCCACGCCAAACAATCTGCTGATGATTTTAGGACTTTTTAAGCTCTTAAGCTTAATTTTAATGTCCTCTTGCAAACGTACACCGGGGAGCGGAGATTTTTTAGAGGTGCGTACAACAGGAATAACAGAGGCGATGAACAGTGTCACGAACGCCGCGACGGCGATGATCACAAGCGTGAGAAGGTCCCACGCTAACTGCATGGTCACATCCGTCTCTAGGATGTTCTGCATTTTCGGCGTCATCACCTTAAGGAGCACCGTCATAACGGCAAAACCTGTCGCGATTCCAAGCGGCATCCCGATGAAGTATAATCCGAGACCCTCGGTCAACGACATCATCCACTTTTGACGGCGCGTCATGCCGATGCTTGAGAGAACAGAGAGATCGCGCATGCGACGGGAAAGGCTAATGAGAAATCCGTTCTGAATCAGCGCGACGCCGACCAGGGCGACAATCACAAGCAGACTGTACGTGCCGGCTTTCATCAACAAGCTCATCTCGGATTGAACGGTCGGATAATAGTGTGTCAATTCGAGCAAGTTATATTCCAGATCATGTAAACCGCTGCAAAAATCATCCAGTCTCTTGGTCGAAATGTCTTTGATCACGAAACCTGCCCACAATCTGTCCGCCACCGAGATCTCCTCGGATGTCTGATAGACAAAGTACACGCCGCCCCTCATCACGCGCCCAAGATTCACATTCTCAACGATTCCCACAATCGTGATCGGCAAGTCTCTGTCCTTCGTGTATTCGAACAAGCTTAGCACTGATTGACCGTCTTCAACGGTTTGAACGTATTCGTTAGATGGGTAAGCATAATAATTCGGCTGATGGAGATCGATAACGACTTTCTGACCGACCGTTAACGACTTATCTTCATAGCTGCTCACGCGTCTCGTGATAACCGCCTCTCCCTCATAAGCGGGCAAACGTCCTTCAACGATTCTAAGAGGAACAGACTCTTTCATCGACTCCGGACTGATTCCCGCCACGATAAAATGGGTTCCGTGATCTTGATCGATTTTTTCGACACCCATGAGAGATAAGAGCGTTCTCTTCTCTACCAGCTCCTGATTTGGAAGCGTCTCAAGTCTCTCGCGGCTGATATCTCCGACGGTCACATGTAAATCGCCGTTCTTCTTGATCGTAGCGTCTCGGGAAAAACGGTATACAGAATTTGAGAATAAGAAAAGCCCCGTCATCAAGGCGACGCTCAGAATAATGCCAACCAAAATGACAATGCTGGTGGTTCTGTTCCTCTTCATGAACCGAACGGCAAGCTTTTGGACGATATTCATTTTCGCACCCGCTCGTCTCTGACGATTTTTCCGTCCTTTAACGCGAGAATGCGCTTCGCGCGCATCGCGATACGTTCATCGTGCGTAATAATCAGAATCGTCTGATTGAGGCGTTGATTGCTATCGATCAGCAATTCGACGATCTCGCGGCTGGCATCGGAATCAAGATTCCCGGTCGGTTCATCGGCTAGAACGATCGCGGGCGAATAGATGAGCGACCGCCCGATCGACACTCGCTGCTGCTGACCGCCTGACAGTTGATTGGGCAGATGGTTGAGACGGTCGTCGATGCCGAGCTGACGGACAAGCTCATTGAATTTGTCATCATCCACTTTCTGGTGATCGAGCAAGAGCGGCAGTTTAATGTTTTCCTCGACGGTCAGAATCGGAATGAGATTATAAAACTGGTAGATCAGTCCGACTTGTCGGCGGCGGAAGATCGCAAGTTTTTCATCCGATAGTTGATAAATATCCTGATTGTCGATGAGAACCTTCCCGTCCGTCGGCCTGTCAACGCCGCCGATCGCGTGCATCAATGTGCTCTTGCCAGAACCGGATGGTCCGATGATAGCGACAAAATCGCCTTTTTCCACACTGAAACTGATGTCGTCAATGGCTTTGACAAGCGTCTCGTCTTTTCCGTAGTATTTCTTAAGGTTTTGAACGGTGAGAATATCCATGGTGCCCTCCACTAAATCCAGTGTATCGGCTCAAGGTGACCGACAGGTGACGATTAAAGTGAGAGAATCGTCACTTTAAGTACTGTATCGATTAAGTTATCCGCATAAAGGATATGAAGAAGTGAGGGCGTTGTCTTTTACGTTTGATCGCAAGACACCACAGTAAAGCTATCTGGGAAATCTCATGCGGAAGGTGGTTGTACCCGCCCCGCTCTCAACTTCAACCTGTGCCCCCTGTTGTACGGCGATCGCCCGACAGATGGCCAAACCGATGCCGACGCTGTCTTCATGCGCATGATTTCCGCGATAAAAGCGCGTAAACAAATGCGGCATATCGTGAGGAGCAATCTCCCCTTCGTTTGTAATCTCAATCGCCGTCGTCATCGGTCCGTCGATCACACGGAGCTCGACTGCTTTACCGAAGGGTCCGTGTTCCGATGCGTTCTTCAGGATGTTGGTGAGCGCTTCTGCCGTCCAGTTGCGATCGACCTTGATGACTGAATCGATTTGACCGCTCAAACGGACAGGTTGCTCTTTGAGCTCGAAGTTAATCTGCATCGGTTCAATAGCCTTCAACAAGAGTTGATGGCACGTGATGTCTTCCTTTGTGTAGACGATCGACTCTGCATCTAACTTGCTGAGAATCAAAAGATTGCGAACGAGCCAATCGAGGCGATTGATCTGTCGTCCCAATCGACGTATAAACTCGTTTCTTTGTGCCTCGTCCAAATCGTCCTCTTTTAGAAGGTCGATCAGTACATTCATCGATGTGATGGGTGTTTTGAGCTGGTGAGAGATGTCGCTCAAGGAATTGGAGAGCCACACTTTATCGCGTAAAAGCGCGTCTGCTTGTTCTCGATAAGAAATTACCAGCTTGCCCAAATCGGACGACAAGACTTCGAGTTCACCCTCCTCAAATGCTCCAAAATCAAAACGATAATCGCCTTGAATGAGTCGGCGGAGTTGCAACGACAAAGCATTTATTTTTTTCTTACGATTTCGAGATTCTACATACGCAATATATCCCAGGACAATCAGAGTTACTATCATTACTGCGCCCGCCAGCCAATGAATGAAAAAACTCGATGCGACACCCGCGATCAAAGCGAGAATCAGTATAATTCGCAGTGACTTTTTCATTACTCACCTGCGCGGTAGCCTAGACCGCGGACCGTCTGGATAAGTTCACCTTTTGTATCACCGACCTTTTCACGGATACGCTTGATATAGACACTCAACGTATTGTCGCTAATAAATTGGCTGTCGATATCCCAGAGGTGATCGAGAATCTGCTCGCGCGTGAGGAGTTGCCCTGGATTCTGCATGAAGAGAAGCAGCAATCTATATTCAAGAGCGCTTAAGGTAATCTCATCTGGTCCGTTAAAGACACGTGCTTTGGACGGATCAAGCGTGATATGTCCGAGAGAAAGAATCTCTACGCCTCCTTTCTTCTCCCGTCGCATGAGAATACCGCGTATGCGTGTCAAGAGCTCTCGGAGTCGGAAAGGTTTCGTGACGTAATCGACGGCTCCGAGCTCTAGCCCCATCACGACATTCGCCTCGTCATCCATTGCCGATAAGATCACGATGGGGATATCGCGTCCCTGAAGTGCACGGCAAATCTCATACCCGCTTCCGTCACGAAGCCCAAGGTCCAGCAGCACTAAATCAAATCCGCTTTGTAAAGCGTTTAGCGCTTCTTTGACGCCGGTATAATGCTCGACAGCATAGCCCTCTTCACTCAACGAGTAGCTCAATGCCATAGCAATCGTTTGATCATCTTCCACAAATAAAATGCGTTTCATGATTCCACTGTACTAACTTTTCTTAGAATCTACAACAGCAAACTTAGCATCGTTTCGAACGATTGATTCTTGCCGGGAATACTAGATTAAATTATGAATAGGTGTTGAATCGCACGAGAAAGTCAGATCAGTGGATGCTAGTCATCACGTTCGCGCAGACGATTTCTGAGACTCTCCACGTAGTTCATCCACTCAATGATACGCTTTTCATATCCGATGTCTTTTGCCTTGAAGTAAACAGCGTCTGACGATTCTTCCGGCAGGAAAGTCTGACCGGAAACAGCAGAGGGATAATCATGACTGTATTCATAGCCCTTCGCGTATCCGAGCTCTTCCATACCGGCAACGGGCGCATTTCTGAGATGAAACGGAACCTCTCCCGTGTCGCGACTTTCTACGTCCGCCATCGCCTCTTTGATCGCAAGGTATGCGCTGTTCGACTTAGGGCTCGTCGCGAGCGCGATAACGGCCTCAGAGAGGATAATGCGAGCCTCCGGAAGTCCAACCATGACAGATGCCTGCCACGCCGACAATGCGATGGTGAGCATCTGAGGGTTCGCCAGTCCGATATCTTCGGCTGCTGCAATGACGATACGCCGACCGAGAAAGTTGAGATCCTCTCCGCCCTGAAGAGCTCGAGCCAAATAGAGAACGGCAGCATCCGGATCGCTGCCGCGCATCGACTTAATCATTGCAGAAATGTTGTCGTAATGCTGTTCGCCGTCGCGGTCGTAGCGGGCGATCTTCTTTTGCATCGAATCGAGGACGATCTCCCTTGTCAACGTAATCACTCCTCTATCATCAGGAAGCGTCGTGATCGCGGCGAGCTCAATGCCGTTGAGGGCAACGCGTGCGTCCCCTCCAGCCAAATCGGCAATCATCCCGAGCGTTTCATCGTTGACTTCGAGATTTAGCTCTCCGAGTCCCCTCTCCTTGTCTTTAATCGCACGTCGCATGATCTCGAGGATGTCATCTCTTGTCAAGGGATACATCTGGAAGACGGTTGAGCGCGATACAAGGGCTTTGTTGACCTGGAAGAATGGATTCTCCGTCGTCGCACCGATCAGTATTAATCGTCCGCTCTCAACGGACGGAAGGAGCGCATCTTGCTGCGCCTTATTAAAACGGTGTATTTCATCGATAAAAAGGACGGTTCGACCGCTCGGAGTCAAGATAGGGTTCTCCGTGTCGGCGATAACATTTTTGATGTCGGCGACGCCCGACGTCACAGCGTTCAGTTTTCTGAACTGAGAACTAGTCGAATGGGCAATCACGCGTGCAAGAGATGTCTTGCCAACGCCGGGGGGACCGAAGAGAAGAATGGAAGAAAGGCGATCCGCTGTGATCATACGCCACAGCATCTTCCCTTCTGCAAGAATGTGACGCTGACCGATAAAATCGGTCAGCGTCGTAGGCATCATACGATAAGCGAGCGGCTCCTGCCACTTGCTTGAAGATGTCAGATTACTTGAGGTCATCGTAGAGCGGGAATCGATCGCACAATGATGCGACGCGCTCACGGATCTCGTCCTGTTTCTCGTCAAAGTCGTGGACTGCCATGGCGATCAACGTTCCAATCTCGCGCATTTCCTCAACGCCCATGCCGCGCGTGGTGACGGCAGGCGTCCCGAGGCGAAGCCCTGATGTGACCATCGCCGATTCCGTCTCGAACGGCACGGTGTTTTTATTCGACGTAATGTTCACTTCGTCGAGTCTTTCCTGCAGCATGGCGCCCGTCACGCCTGTTCCCTGAAGGTTGACGAGGAGCAAGTGCGTATCGGTGCCGCCTGAGACGAGTTTCAGACCGTTATCGACGAGAGCTTCACCGAGCGCCTTGGCATTCTTGACGACGTTCTTCTGATACTCCTTGAAGGACGGCTCAAGCGCTTCTTTAAAAGCGACGGCTTTTGACGCGATGACGTGCATCAGAGGACCGCCCTGAATTCCGGGAAATACGGCTGAGTCAATTTTTCTTCTATATTTTTCCTTACAGAGAATGATGCCGCCTCTCGGTCCGCGAAGTGTCTTGTGCGTCGTTGACGTCACAAAGTCAGCATACGGAACGGGATTCATGTGGAGACCCGCCGCGACGAGTCCGGCGATATGAGCCATGTCGACGAAGAGCAACGCTCCGACTTCATCAGCGATTTCACGGAACTTCGCAAAATCGAGTTTGCGCGGATAGGCGCTCGCGCCGGCGACGATCATCTTTGGCTTCACTTCGAGCGCACGTTGCCGAATATTCTCATAATCGACCTGCTCCGTGTCGGGCATGACCTGATAGGCTTCCGCATGGAAGTACTTACCGGAGATGTTGATTTTCATTCCATGCGTCAGGTGACCGCCGTGCGAGAGGTCAAGACCCAGGATCGTATCGCCGGGATTGAGCATGGCAAAGTAGACGGCAAGATTTGCGGACGCTCCGGAGTGAGGTTGCACGTTGGCATGCTCCGCGCCGAACAGTTCTTTCAGGCGATCAATCGCGAGCTGCTCCACTACGTCGACATATTCACACCCGCCGTAGTAACGTCTTCCGGGATATCCCTCTGCGTACTTGTTCGTGAGAACGGAACCCATGGCATCCAGGACAGCCTGGCTGACAAAGTTCTCGGAAGCGATAAGCTCAAGTTTCGTCTGCTGGCGATCAAGTTCGTCCATGATCGCTTCGTACACTTTGGGGTCGACACTTTTAATGTTTTCGTATGGCATAAATTCCTCCTTAAGGCAAAATATCGTACCACCGAATATCGTATCACAATTCAAGGAAAGGTGTGGAAAAAAATGCCCAAACAAGTCACGACAAACGTGATCAAAGCTATGATTAATCGCCCTCATCAAATGAGAGATCGATAAGCTTCGTCGATATTTTCTCGCAGGACATATCGACGATGGCTTCCATATCGAGTTTCGCTTCCGCCCTATCGGCATCGCAGAGGGACGGATGCGTCTTCGGATGTTTAGACACAAAGACGGTACAACAGTCATCGTATGGGAGAATCGACGTCTCGAACGTCCCGATTTTACGTGCGAGCGCAACCGTATCGTTTTTATCCATGCCAATCAACGGTCTAAAAACCGGCAGATCGACGACAATATCAGTCGTCATAAGCGCTTCCGCCGTCTGACTGGCAACCTGTCCTAAACTCTCTCCCGTAATGAGCGCCTTCGCATGGCGCTTCCGCGCGAGCTTTTCGGCGACGCGCATCATGACGCGCCGCATAACGACCGTCAACATATCTTCGGGGACTTTATCGTTGAGTTCGAGCTGTATGTCGGTGAAATCGACGACATGAAAAGCGATGCGTCCCGCAAAACGTGATAAAATCCGCGCGAGCTTCTCAACCTTGTCGAGTGCTTGCTGACTCGTATACGGAAAAGTATGAAAATAGACAGTTTCAAGGATCATGCCGCGCGACGCCATCATGTAACCGGCGACGGGACTGTCGATCCCACCGGAAAGCAGAAGCACTCCGCGTCCGCTCATGCCCACAGGGAGCCCCGCTTGACCCGGGATCGTCTCATGATAAATGTAAGTCTTTTCGCGAATCTCCACGTGAAAAATAAAATCAGGCTCAATCATCTGCACGGAAAGCTGCTTGGAGAACTTTTCAAGGAGAATGGCGCCGAGTTCACAGCTTACTTCATAAGAAGACAGAGGAAACGATTTGTCGACACGCTTCGTCTCAAATTTGAACGTCCTCTTTCCTGCCCCCGCCAACACGTCAGTCGCATACTCTTCCACGACGCGAACAAGAGTCTCCCAGTCAGAATCAAACTCAATAGCGGGACTGATCGAAACGATGCCGAATACACTCGAAAGCCGTCTCGCGACCTTCTCCATAGGAGGGGCGCCTGAAAGAGCATGGATCCAAATACGTGAGTGACTCTGAACAATGGAGAACTCTCCGAGATCGCTGATGCGCCGTTTCATATTGCCGATCAGTCTCGCGACAAAACGACCTCTGTTCAGACCTTTCAGCGTGATTTCACCGATCCTGACGAGCAGAAGCTCACGAACATTCTCGAGACGATCAATCATAAGGCAATCCTCTCCTCTTTCCGTGCATGGCATAACGGTCATAGAGGTCGGCAATACGCCTAACCAGATGTTCGACATCATCGGTCGATTGCGTAGGCGCGAAACTGATGCGAACTGCTGAGAGAATCGTCTCCTTGTCATATCCCATTGCCGATAGGACGTGATTTTCACCCGCTCGCTTCGAACCGCACGCTGAACCCGTTGAGATATAAATATTTTCCGCAGAGAGAGCATTGAGCAACGTCTCACCGCGAATTCCGGGAAAGGCGATCGATAAAACGTAAGGCGATGCACCGTCAGGCGAAATGATAACGTGCGGAATACGGAACGAATCAACTCTCAGCAAAAAGAGTTTCCGCAGAGACGCGACATGCTCTCTTTGCTCGTCCATCTGCATGACATGCGACTGCAAAGCGAGCGCGAGCGCATAAGCGCCCGGAACATTTTCAGTCCCGGAGCGAAAATTCTTCTGTTGACCTCCGCCGTAAATGATCGGACTTAAAGGACTATTCTGTCGCTTGAGTAATACGCCCATACCTTTCGGAGCGCCGAATTTATGACCGGAAAACGAGGCGAGGTCGAGACCCGAGCGCCTGAACGAAAACGGCATCTTGCCGCATACTTGAACGATATCGCCATGAATAATCGCCTCCGGCGAATATTGCCGGACAAGAGACGTGAGGGACGAAATATCGTTGATCGCACCAGTCTCGTTGCTCACAACGATAAAGCTCGCAAGTCCGCATGGCGCTTTTTCGAGAGCCGCTCTCAATGCATTCCTGTCGACGACACCCTCGTGTGTCATCGCGACAAAGTCAATGCCGACATCATGCTCGTCGCGCAGCGCCTTCATCGTCTCGATGACGGCATCGTGTTCACCCGACGTTGTGAGCGCCCTCTTCGGTCGGCGCCCCATAGCGGCAACAGTACCTAAAAGCGCTAAATTGATGGACTCCGTCCCGCCTGAAGTGAAAATAATTTCATCCACAGAGCAATCAAGACAGCGGCTGATCATCCTCTTTGCTTCGTCAAGACGGGCTAGCGCACGCAAACCGCCTGCATGTGATGACGCGGGATTATTGCCGGACTCGCCGAGCAAGCCGACATAGACATCCAGCACTTCGGGAAGTACCGGCGACGTAGCGGTTGTATCAAAATCGTAAATCAAAGTTAGTGTCAGTTGATCTCCAACTTCAACAAGTCGGAGCGAAGGGCGGTCCGAATATACTCGCAAACAATACCGCTACGCCCATATAGTTGACCCGTTACGGCTAACACGATGGTTCTCTTGGGAATTTCAAGCAGCGATGCCTCTCTATTTCTGGCAGGTCTGGCAATCAATTGGACGCTCCCCTTGACCGGCAAAAAAGCGTACTTATTGCTCTTGATATCGATCATGCGCTTACCGGAAGCGATGCTCTGACCCAATTCCGGAAAGACTTGGGCGGAAACGTAGGACGTGCACCAGCCGAAAATATGTCCGTCAAACATGACGGGCCACTGCAACATCCAGTAACCGGGATGCTTTACATCGGGAATATTGAATGCCGCATCGAGCTCCGGATCCGGCTCTATATGTTGGACCGGCTGCAGACCGATTCCTTCGTATGACGTCATATTGAGAAAACTGAAAGTCAGAGCATTGAAATGAGGGATCATCAAACGCTCAGGCTCGACTGAAACGAATGTGCCTCTCCCCTTGTGTATCTCCAAAATGCCGTCCGAAACAAGTTCGGAAATCGCTTGTCTGACAGTTGGACGCGATAGTCCCAACTCCTCGCAGAGCGTCATTTCGGATGGAATCCGTTCACCTTGACTATATATGCCCTCTTGAATTCGTTCGACGATTAATTCACGCAACTGCGCATACAAAGGGACACTGCTGTGGCGATCTAACTTCATCATCTTCGCCTCCTCGGAACTGATACTAACATCATATCATAGATACCATCGTAAACAAGCGGCTCTCCCGCTGTAATTTGTGACGTCATGATGTGTGACACGAATGGAATAAAGAGCGCAAATCAATAACAGTCATGAAAATGGCATGTAGCGAATATTGATGATTTCACCCGAACGCCCCGTATCGACAGCCGCGAACAACATCTCTACTTGAGCTTCCATCTGATCATGTTCCTCTAGCCATTGCAAGGCGACTGACCGGATACGCTCCGTCTGTCCGGTCATTAAGGTTTCATCTACTCCCCCGAAGGATAAGGAAGAAGGTCCCCTTCCCTTGCACTCGATCACATAGATCGTATCTTTGCGACTCGTGATAAAGTCGATCTCGCCGATTTGTTGAACGGCATAGCGATGTTCGAGAATCGTATGTCCTCTCGCAATAAGGTCGTCAGCAACACTGTGTTCGATATGGACACCTCGATCAAAATATGCCTTACGAGGATCATTCAAGATATTTCCGAGAAAACTCATGCGATGGATAGGAGAAGGTCCATGAACTCGGATCGCGTCCATATGTTCTCTCGTACCGTATCCTTTATGAGAGGAAAACCCATAGACAGGATAGACAGCATTCCAACTCATCATCATGTGATCGCGCGTGACCTTCGCAAGAACGGAGGCCGCCGCAACAGCGTTAATACGCGCATCGCCGCGTTTCTCAACCAGGACGGGATAATCTAACCCTTTGAGCGCGACGGCGTCTATGACCGCGATATCGGGTCCTGTGGGCAAGCTCCTCAACGCCTGTTTCATCGCTTCCTTTGTCGCTTCCAAAATGTTGATGCGATCAATCTCGTGATTCGAAACCATCGCGACCGCCCAAGCGACTGAGCGACGACGTATCTCTCTGTAAAGAGCTTCGCGACGCCTCTCGGTCAGTTTTTTCGAATCATTGAGACCGTAAAAGGTCTCGTCCTCAGGCAGGATACAAGCTGCGGCGACAACAGGACCTGCCAAGGGACCGCGACCCGCCTCATCGACACCCGCGATCATGCTGTAACCGTCCTCGCGAAGCTTCGACTCATACTTCGCCATCTCCTCAAAGCGGTCGATATCGCGTTGCGATATGCGGATAGGGCGCTGCGGTTTGGCGTCATAACTCATCGCGTCACCATTTAATCAGATGTGCCCTCGGCATCATCAGGACATTCCATAGAATCAGAAGAAGGTGGCCATTCAAGCGTGATACGCCCGATACGCCCGGCGCGAAAATCGTCGAGAAGCATCGATGAAAACCTTGCTGTGTCAGGCACACCTTCTCCCAAAATGCAACCCATGCGCACAGCGCACGAATCAAAATCCGATGCCTCATCGCCATCGGCTTCGCCGTAACGCGCGACTGTCTCATCACTATAATCCCTGCGAAGACGCACCAATAGCTTACGCGCGACTTCCTCTAGCGGAAGAATCGTATCGCGGATAGCGCCCGTTGCCGCCAGTCCGAGCGCCTCATCCTGATCGGCAAGTTTAGGCGGCAGAATGCCCGGCGTATCGAGTAGATGGAGCTCCGTGCCGGAGCGAAGCCAGTTTAGAGAACGCGTGACGCCCGGTCTCGATTCGACGATCGCAGACTTCTTCCCGACCAGCTTATTAATGACGGTCGATTTCCCGGTATTGGGGATTCCGACGACGAGCACACGCAACGCGCGCGCAATTCTCCCCTGCTGTTTAGCCTTTTCCAACAGAGGTCGATGTATGTTGAGAAGACGTCTCCTGATCAGCCGAATATCGGCATCCGCCCTGAGATCGCATGCGATGACCGGCACCTTCTCCTCTAAAAAGTATTCCATCCAACGATCATTCGCTTCGCGGTCGGCAAGATCGGCGTGCGATAAAAGGAGCAAGTACGGCTTTTGCGGTGTCAAGGTCATATAAATAGGATTTCGACTTGCGACGGGTATACGCGCGTCGGCGACTTCCAGCACGGCGTCGATGTGTTTCCAAACATTCTTAAGCTCGCGCGTTGCGCCCGCCATATGACCGGGATACCAGTGAATCTGTTTGCGATCACGTCCTTTAGTCATTGAAACCGCTCCCCTTAATCTATTACCTAATGCCCTAATGTCTAATCAGTATAGAATAAATCGCAGAATGACGCTTGATTTGACGACAAAAGAAAGAACGACCGTTGTTCGGTCGTCCTGTTCTCTAAGTATTTATCGTCGGCACAGTCGGTTCCTCTCTGCGCACTTTGATCATTTTCACTTATTACTTGTGGGCAGCTTCTCACGAACACGAGCAGCCTTACCAACGCGATCGCGCAGATAGAACAGCTTCGCCCGACGCACACGTCCTTTACGCAGAACGTCAATCTTCACAACCTTAGGCGAGTGAAGCGGGAAAACACGCTCGACGCCAACGCCATACGCGACGCGGCGTACGGTTACCGTCTCGTTCAGACCTGCTCCCTTACGTCCGATCACCGTTCCCTCGAAAACCTGAATCCGCTCACGCGAACCCTCGGTGATCCTGAGATGAACATTGACGCGGTCGCCGATCTCGACGTTTTCGTACTGATCGCGCAGATATGGTTGCTCAACCGCTTTAATATAGTCCATATTGCGTACCTCCTTTATCTATTCGTTGGATGTTCTTGCACGCAATTGCAGCGGACCACCCGTTTTCAAACCTCAAGCATTGTAACAGAAAGATTAACCCTCGACAAGTACCGAAGAAGATTTCCCCTTACTCCGCGACTAGAGCTGAATGCCAAAGTAAACTGGACGATGAGAGGTACGGAAAAACCGGTTTACTTTGGCATCTCTCTTCTAATAAAGTGTTCTCTCACTTGCCATCCCAACCGTAGTAGCAGAGTTCAAAAAACAGCTCGCTCTTGGCAAGATCCATGTTGGCAGGCGATAATTTCGTTGCCATGCCTTGCAATGAAATCTCCGACCAACGCGGAATATTCGCCAAGTATGCCGCTTCATCGACACCAGCTTCCTTGAAGGTGTTGTACAGACCAAGTTTGGAGTTAAATTCCTGGATGTGGCGCACCAGCTGTTCCAATAACTCTTCGTCAGTTCCGCTGTATCCGAGGCGCCTCGCTATACAGCTGTAATTTTCGTTAGGACCGACGAGCTTCATGGAATAAGGCAACATGATCCCGCACACAATTCCGTGGGGCAGATCGAATTCCGGACCGGGATGGTCATACGAGTGCACAATGCCGGTAAAAGAATTCGTAATGGCAACACCCGCCAAGGAAGCGGACATATGCACCTTGTCTCTGGCTTGCTTGCGCAAACTATCGGAAACATTTGCGCCCACGGCAACGGGCAGGGATTCCAAGATATCGAGCGCCGCCTGTGTCGCCACGGCGCGCGAATACATATTCGCATTCATCGCCGTCGTCGATTCAATGGCATGACCCAAGGCATCCAAAGCTGATTGCACTAGAACATGTGTCGGCAGACTATCCGTAAAATCGGGGTCTATAACGGCATAGCGCGGAATCAACGTATTGGAGAGCAAGAGGCTTTTCACGCGTGTTTCCGGATCGATAAATACTGCGGCTGACGAAGTCTCTGAACCTGTTCCGCTTGTCGTCGGAACAAAGACGCTGACCGCCTTCTTGCCAAGTTCAGGAAGCTGAAAAGGCTTGAGACTGTCTTCAAAAGACATATCCGGATATTCATAGAAAAGGCAGAGACCTTTGGCAACGTCCATAACACTTCCGCCGCCAATAGCTAAAATCAAATCAGGCTGAAATTCATGCACCGCGTCCAAATTGTCAAAAAGATCGCTGATGAAAGGCTCGCGATCAATCGTAGCGATATAGCGGACTTCCGTCTGAGTCCCTTCAAACAAATCTGTCGCGATTTCCTTTACGACATCGGAATAGCCGACGACAGCAACGCGCTCCTTATTAAGAGTTCTGACAAAGGAGATCGAACCGCGTCCGCAAATAAAGGTTGGCATATGAATGTGGCTAAAACTTTTTTTCATGGCATGTCCTCCATAAACAGTTAATTGTCGTTAAAACTAACGTTCTTCTAGGCGCCCCGTTCGGCAAACGGGGCGCCTTCGATCAATTGTTGTGTAAACTCAGTATTCTACGGCAGATAACTTGCTGGCACCGCATTGGTTGCCGCTCATATAGAAGTGTATCGTCTGCTCAAAAGTGATCGGCTCATCGGCAGGCGGAAAGAACCCGCCCGTCTCCTTATTGAGCCGCATCACATCGCCGCCGACCACGCGACTAACCTGTGGCAGTGTAACTGCCTTTTCAATGGAACCGCCGCTGATCACGGCATCCGCCTCCGGCACGTCGTCGACAAGCAGAACACCTTCGCTTCCGTCTTGACCGCCAAACTCAAACGTAATGGTTGAGCATTTGATGCCGTGTTTCTCCGCAGTCTGAATCGTCAGCATGCCATCGACCGCCGCGTTTCCGCCGCCTTCCCAAGCCATGATCAGCCCGTCGGCATCTAAGTATTCAGCAATCTTAACGCACATATTTGCATTGCGCAGCTTATGCCAGTTTGTCGGATTGTGACTGCGACAGAAAATGACGCCTCTGAAATTGAGTTCCAAACCATGCAAACGATAAAGCTCCAACAAGATGGGGTGATTCACATGATTGTAGGTAGGAACCTTAAAGGCGGGCCATACATAGTTGCCGCTGACTACCGCGCCGTCCAACATCTCATTGGGGTGCAGCAGCGTCGGCACGATGTCGTCGATTGGAACGCCGTAGAGCAAGGTATTGGCATACGGTCCTTGATTCTGGCATTGCCAAACGAGCACGACGTTGGGAAGCTCCGGATCGACCTCATCAATCGTATAAGTTTCGATGTAATCAGCCGGTAAATCGAGCGTTAACTCCGCCAAGGTCATGGCTACTCTGAGTCCGATATACCTAATCTCATCATCATACTCAGCACTGGATCGTCCTTCTTCCAATTCATACAGAATGACGAGATTATTAGTCTCGGAAAAAGGCGTCATGCCCGCGATTGGACCCTGCATGTCGAGAATGGCATCACGAGGATAGAGCAGACCGCTGCTGGCGCTATCTTCATCCCACGGCAGAGCACAACTTTCCATGACAGCAAGACCGGACATCACGTTTGTCGAGCCCGTTCCCACCATATAAGGATCACTGAAGAAGCCGGAATAGACTCTCCCGCTCTCATCTGTGCGCTTAATCATGGGCAGAATCGTGTCCAAGAGATGAATGATCCGCGTGTCACTGCCGGGTTTCACAAGCTCAAAGTCCACCGATTTAACATGCTCAAACAGAGGTTGCACGGCTTCCTGCAACTCTCGCTTAGAGATCGTAAGGTGACCGTTCTCCAGCTTGCTCTTCTCTCCAAACTCTACCGAGTCAACTTTGTAAACGTATCTCTTTAAAACTTTATTCATGGTATTCCTCACTAATCTCGTAGATGCGCTGCTCTTCAATAGGATCGGTCAAGGCGCGCAAAGCCGCCTCAACAATACTCCTTCTAAAAGCGACTTCCCGATCTAACGGCAGATTCGGGTTTCCGCTGGGAGAAGTGAAGTGACCTCCGTTAACAATTCTCGTCGCACCCACGTTATAGGCAATGGACGAGAAAGCTGTAATTAGGGCACAAGGTATACCTGCTTTGTCAAAGACATTTGCTATCGTTGCACCGCAACGCGTACAAGTTCCTCAAGTAGAGGTAAGGATTGCAGCCGTGACTTCTCCTTCCCTAAGATCGCGGAGCATCGCCTCACCGATGTTGACACTGCTCTCAACGTTCGTGCCAATACCGCACGTTGTTAAGAAGTAAGGATAGATACTGCCAACGATCCCCTCCTGCTGTAAGGCGCGGAGCGCGTCATGAGGAACGAGACGATGAGGATCTGCACTGGCATACGTTGTGTCGTAACCTCCATGGATCGATTCGAAGTTATCGGAAGTCAAGGGATTGCTGTCCGTCAACTCGTACTTGCCATGTGCCACCGAAAAGGCCTGCTTCAGATTGTCCGGGTTGCCCTTGGGCACCAAGCCGCCGACAGTGATCAGTGCAATTTTTGCCACAGACAAATCAACGACCGGAGGTGCCGGGATGACACGATCCAGTGTTCTCAGAGGAACCTCGGTAATGAAGGGCTCATCGTTCAACTTCTGAAGCAGCATCTTGACAACCCTCTCAGCACCGGTCTTCTCCACATATTCATTTTTACGTTTATCAGTGGGGAAGTAACCGACCTTACGAGCGGGTCCTAACGGCTCTCCTTTCGCCAGCGATAAGGCTACCTTACCTAAGTCAGGGAGTGATTTGCGCATGCCCGCCGCCGTTTCCGTCGAACTCATGATGGGTACGCGCCGCCTGTACATCTCAACAGCGGGATTCTCCCACCACATTGAGGTAACGACAGGAATCCCCAGTTCCTCGCCAATGAAAGCCATGACCTTGGCACAAGCGACGCCGTAGCGCCCGGCATTAAATGCAGGACCTGCCAACACGACATCGGGCTGAGCTGATTTGACCATTTCCAACAGTTCTTCACCGATCGCTTCGAAATTCTCATCAATGTTGATGAAGTTGTCTCCGGCATAAATCGTCCTAACGACCTCCATCTCGCCTTTCCATTGACGAGTCAAACCGACGGCCGGTCCTTTAGGTTCATCAAACATGCCTAAACCGATGTCAGCAAGTTCTTCACCGCCAAGACCGGCAAAGAATTGATTCGTGTAATAGACTGCTTTTAGCAAAATTATTCTCCTTTATCTACCTCTTCTGTCGCCACTAAAACCTTCTTTTTGTTGGTATAGAAGCGGATAAGGAAGATTGCCATTCCGAGCGCATACCAACCTAGTGTCAGATAAAGTGACATCATACCGCCGTCACCCATGAAGAGGTAGGTAACGGTCGTTGCAACAACCACCAAGGTAATGACAGGGAACAAAATGCCGAAAGGCACCTGAAATACACCGCGTTCTTTAATTTCGCCCTTTTTCTGTTTATACCTTAGGGTAATCAGCGTAATGGCGATAATAGCGACAGTGATCGCTGAACAAATAGACCCCGTATTGATAATCAGCCAAATAAGGTCGGGCTTTAAGGTCAAAAGCGCTGCGACCACAGCAACAGCCGTCAATGCCCAGACGGGCGTTTGGGTCTTCGGGTGTACCTCACCCAGCTTACGCGGCAGATAGCCAGAGATTGCTGTCGTCTGCACGATTCTGGATGCGCCGAGCACCATGATACTCATGTTCGTCGTCAAGGCCAAAAGAGCCGCAATCGGAACAATATTGGTGATCCAGGCATATGACTTTCCGCCGATGCTCGAACCAAGGGCATAAGCCAGCGGGTAGTACTGCCTGCCGGGATTCTCCAAGAAGTCTCCCACGGGCGCCATCAAGAAGGTAGAAAGCAGAATTAAGGCGTATACCGAGGCAACAATGGTAAGGGCGGTGCCGATGATTTTCGGGACGTTCCTCCTAGGATCACGAATTTCACCTGCGTATGTAGCCACCGACATGACCGAGCCGTAAGCGAGCATCGCTATCGGAATGCCTGCAAGAACACCACGTCCACCCATCGTGCCGGAAATGAAGGGTTTAAGATTCGTTACGCTGCCATTGATTAAACCGAGCACAATGTAGATGCTGATAACAAACATCAACGTGTAGGTCAGAGTGTTATGAATCTTGCCGAACTTGTTGATGTTCAAGGCATTGATAAACCAGACAAACAAGAGCCATACGAGCGGAATAATATACTGCATCGCGGTGCTGTCTTTAATGAAGGCAAGGAACTCTTGCAAATAAGTAGCCAGGCAAATGGCGGAGAAAGCCGTGCCGAACACTGTTACGTTAAGCCAGCTCCAAGAAGCCAACCAACCTGCAAGGTCTCTTTGGAAAGTTGTCTTGCCCACCACCTTGCTCGGATAGACGTAAATGCCTCCCGACTGCGGATAGATTGTCGCCAATTCCGCGATATTCAGAGAATACAGCAACAGGACGACTGCCGCTGCTAGCCAGGTTAGGATAGCTCCCGGACCCGCCATGCCGTATGTTACTCCGGACAGCGTGAAAATGGAGCTACCGACCATGCCCCCGATCGCCATCAAAATGCATACGCGAGGCGATAGTCCTTGATTTTCTTTACCCATATTTTTGTCTCCTAATCATTTGTTATATATCTGCACCCCTATTGTAGGGCGGTGCTGTAACCAGCAGCACTTTCGCTGCCTGCCCGTCGCCGTAAACCACGTGTTCGGCATCAGAAGCAAATATGATGCCCTGACCTTCGCCGACAGAATAAGTTTTGTCTTCCACGACAATAACGACTGCACCTGAAATGACATAAATCAACTCATTGCCACTCATGTGCTTGTGAACACGTCTCTCGCTGTCATCCGGATAAGGGATACTGACGACGGTCACCTGCAAGTAGTGAAAATCATCACTGCTTACGAGGTGAAAACGCGTACCTTCATCAGTCAACAAGCCCTCTTCCGAGCTAACATCAAACACACAAACCGGTTTATTGCTCTTCTGTAAGAAAAAAACCAAATCCACACCAAAATAGGCTGCAAGTCGCTGAAGATTCGTCAGCGTGATTGAATGCCGACCGTTCTCCAATCCGGACAAATATGAATAACTCATATGCGTCTCTTCAGCCAGCTTCTGAAGCGAGATACCGCGCGCTAATCGAAGGCGCCTGATTTTTTTCCCCACCTGTATGCTGCTGTCACTAGAAGCTTTGTTTGATGTCTCTTTCTTCATTAGGGCGCATTTCCTTCAGCGAGATTGACAAAGGTCGTCTTCGAAATCATATACTTCTTGAAACCGGCGACCCCGATGCCACTTTCCTTCCAGCCGGTACCCGGAGATTCGATCATGCCCGTACTAAAGTAGGAATTGACGTAAATTTGCCCCCCGCGCATCGCTCTGGCGACACGAAGAGCCTTCTTAATATCCTTAGTGTGTACACCGCCGGCAAGACCGAAATCAGTCATATTTGCCAACCGGATAGCATCTGCTTCATCCTTAAATGGTGTAACACAGAGGACGGGACCGAAGATTTCCTCTTGGAATACCTTCATATCTGGCGTTACGTCAGCTAGGATGGTAACAGGCACGAAAAAGCCCTTCTGCAAGTGGGGCTCAGTAAAGGGTTTGCCACCTGTGATCAGACGGGCGCCCTCGTCAACGCCGCTTTGAATGTATTTAAAGACACTATCAGCGTGCCCCTTATAGCAGAGAGCCGTCAAATTGACTTCCGGATTAAATCCATCTCCTGCTACGAACGTTGAGCACAACTCTTTCAAGTCGGCGAGGAAGTCCTCGTAGATCGACTCCTCGACCAGTAACCGCGTGCCGGATACACAGACTTGACCGTTGCTCAGCGTAAAGGCGAATCTTGCCCAACGCAATGCCTGCTCTAAGTCGGCGTCGGCAAAGACAATGTTCGGGCTCTTGCCGCCCATTTCAAGGGCGACAGGCTTAGCCGTCGAATGTGATGACTTTATGATGGCCTTCCCAGTCTCCGTGCCTCCCGTCATTGAAACCATATCGACGTCTTTGCTTTCGACAAGGTAGTCACCGATCAGAGCGCCGGGACCGGTCACGACATTGACGACACCGGGAGGGAAACCAGCTCTTTCGAAAACTTCCGGCAGCATGAGCATTGTCAATGCTGCTTGCGAAGAGGGCTTTACCACGACGGTATTTCCACCTGCCAAGGCCGCACTTATTTTCTGGCAACCCATCATCATCGGACCGTTCCAAGGCAAAATCTCGCCTACCACTCCGTACGGATACCATTCCACGATGTTGAGAACGTCCTGCCCCAATGGCACAACTTTTCCCTCAACAAGTCGTGTCAGACCGGCGTAGTAGTAAAAAGCATCTGCCGCCATGTCAGCCTCGTAGTAAAGCGCACTCATGTACTGTTTGCCACAGTCCAATGTTTCGGCTACGGCAAATTCCTCTTTCATCTTTGCGAATTCATCACCGGCTTTCCTAAGCAATGTTGCGCGTTCACGCGGTGACATCTTCGGCCAAGGTCCCTCGTCAAATGCTTTGCGGGCTGCCTGAATGGCCTTTTCGCAATCTTCTGTTCCACCTTCGTAAGCTGTCGCAAAGACTTCTCCATTGGCGGGATTCACCATGTCAAAAGTCTCTCCCGATACCGATGGCACAAAAGCCCCGTCGATATACAGTTCATAAGGTGTCTTCTTAATAAATTTTTGCCAATCCATTTTCACCTCCATCACCTCATTTTGATGTTTTTATCTAGTGACTAACAAACTGAGAACAATGAATACTAATGCCCCCAGCACATACCGGAACAAAGTCAATTGAAAAGTTTCGAAAATATAAGGAATCATACCAGCTAAACATTCATAGATACGTCTCCCGTGATTGCCAGTTTCATTAAATATACTATTAATCGAATTGAATATCAACAAAAAACTATGAAAAATGCGTGAAATATCTCATTTTCAATCGAATATTGCTATATTATGTCTGTTTTACCTGAAAGTATTTATATGCAGAAGAAAAAATGAACAACGTCCATCGCTTCGCGTCTTTCTTTTTTGGAAAAGAACCGTAAGATGCTGTATATTTTAGATTAGTACAAACTGTGCGCATATATACACAAATAATAGAGGAACCCACATGAAGAAGTCACTGATCGGTCTAGCTATTGCAACCCTAATCTTGGTCCTGCTTGCCTACTATTTAGGAGGTACTGAATTGGTCTTGGCTGGACTGGAAAGAGCTTTTGGCAATACGAAGAAGGCAGCCTTGATGATTCTCGCTTCCTTCCTCCTAATCGGACAGTTGCTGTGTATTGTAGACGAGAACATGATTGCCCGCACCTTAAAGAGCATCAAGGGACTTAAAGGTATTGTCATGAGCGCATTGGTGGGTGGTTTATTTCCCGTCGGTCCTTACCTCTTCTTCCCTTTCGTTAAAATGTTTCACGGCTATGATCTTCCCTACTACATTCTGATCGCCTTCATCTTCGGTAAGCACACATATGACTTCGCCCGAATCCCGATGGAGATAAGCCTGATCAGTCCCAGAATCGCTCTTATTCGATACCTTACGACCCTGCCCATTCCAATCATTGCGGCGCTCATTACTTACCGCTTGTTCCGAAACCGTACGCTCGCGCAGATTAACCACCGGAACACTGATTCAGAGGTGGTGTAAAGAATGTCGATCACAACTGCCATCCTCGCTCTTGTTGCTCTAGCCCTTTTTGTTTTCAACGCAAGACAGAAAGGTCAACAGGTGGTCGGTCTGATAACAGGACTCAAGTTGTTGCTAAAAAATCTGCCCATCATTTTACTGGCGTTAATCTTGGCGGGCATGGTAGAGGTCTTAATCCCTCGTGATTTTGTTCAGAACTGGCTCTCGGCAGAAGCGGGCATCCGCGGCGTCATCATAGGTGTCTTAGGGGGCGTCATGCTTGCGATGGGTCCTTACGCGACCCTGCCCATTGTATCCTCCATTTACGTTTCAGGCGCCGGTGTGGGCACTGTTATCGCACTCATCAGCAGTTGGTCTCTCCTCGGACTGAGCAAAACACCTCACGAAGCGGCGCACTTAGGCGGAAAATACATCGCCTACAAAACGATATTAGGTCTTATCCTGAGCTTTTTAGCCGGTTGTGTTGGATTGGGTTTAGAGTATTTAGGCTTATAATCTGGCGATCTCTGTATATGGTCAGTCTACTCGTCGTTCGAAGCGTCCGACCCTAGCCGTTCGGCGACGAGTTCCCACACCTCTCTATCAACAGACTGCCCTTTCAATAATTCAGGTTTCTTAGTAATCGTCTCAATGAGTCGCGAAACTTCACGCTCACAATTGATGTTCGCCTGATGTCCGGAAAGGAGAACATCGGGAACAGCGCGATCACGCCAGACACGAGGGCGCGTGTACTGAGGCCACTCCAGTAAACCGTCAGAAAACGATTCAAGCTGCCACGCCTCCTCATCGGGCAGAACACCGGGGAGTAAACGCGTAATCACGTCGATCATGACAGCGGCGGCAAGCTCCCCTCCCGTCAAAACGTAATCGCCTAAAGAGACCTCATCGGCGCCGATCTCGTCGATAACGCGCGCATCGATGCCTTCATAATGACCGCAAATAAATGCGATATGCGATTTTTTCGATAACTCGAGAGCCATCGCCTGATTAAACGTTTTTCCAGCGGGTGAAAGGAAGATGGTATGTACGGACTTAGCATTTTCGACGCTGTCTCCACTTTCATTGGATCGATCTTCCTTGTCGTGTGTTGCCTTCTCAACGACAGAAAGCCATGCATCATAGACGGGATCGCACATCATCACCATCCCGCGCCCCCCCCCGTAGGGCGCATCGTCGACTTGTCCATAGTCATTGATCGCATAATCGCGTATCTGTACGAGTTCGAGCTCAATCAAACCTCGATCCAAGGCTCGAGCCGTCATGCTGAAGTCAAGCGCTTCGCGCACCTGCTCGGGAAAAAGTGAAAGAATCGAAAATTTCATGACTACTCTCTGTAGAGCTCGAATAGCCCCTCAGGCAATACGACTTCAATCGTATCAGTCTCGATATCGACGTACGGAACGATCGATTTTAGAAATGGAATGAGCACGTCGTTCTCGTCGGGTTTTCGGACAACAAGCACCTCTGATCCACCGGCACTGATAAAGTCGACCAACACGCCGAGATCGCCGAGCGAGCGATCGATAACGCGCGCCCCGACGAGGTCACCTGTATAAAATTCGTCGTCATCGCGAAGTTCGATCGCATCTTCCCTGTTGACGGCAAGGTAAGAGCCGCAGTAGCTCCTAGCCGTTTCACGGTCTTCACATCCGCGAAGCGCAAGCAAAAGACCTGACGGTGTCGCGCGAATGTTGGTGATCGTCACTTCGCCGTAGGGCTCGGCATCCCTATCCTTCACAAGAAGGCATCTCATACCCTCCGTAAAGCGCGCGTCGTCATCCGTAAGACTTCTCGCAAGAATTTCGCCACGGACTCCGTGCGCGCGCTGAAGGTAACCGACTAGAAGACGAACCGACTTCATGAAACGATATCAACCGATACGCGCTTGCCGTCCATAGCGCCCTTTGCCTTCATGACGGCACGGATGGCGTGCGCCCGTCGACCGCCGCGCCCGATTACGCGACCGATATCCTCCGCATGGGCATGGACGATCAGGACGACTTCCCTACCCCTAGTCTCCTCTTCAATCACGAGGTCCTCCGGATGCCGGATAAGAGGCTCAATTACAGTTTTCAACAAATCTTTCATGACTTACTCCAAAATACCGTTGTACTTCAACAGTTTTTTGACTGTTTCCGTCGGCTGCGCACCCTTCGAAATCCAATCCTTGACCTTGTCGGCGTCAACTTTGAAAGTAGACGGATCGGTGTGCGGATCGTACGTGCCGATTTGCTCGATAAAACGACCGTCACGCGGTGAACGCGAATCGGCGACGACAACGCGGTAATAAGGTTGCTTTTTCTTTCCGACTCTCTTGAGACGAATTTTTACTGCCATATTTTCCTCCAATATGTATGATCGTATTTATATTCACAGTGACCTTGTCACTGCAAAAATCTATATTTTCAGCGGCATTCGAAATTTTAAAAGCCTAAGCCGCCAAACGGCAGACGCTTACGCCGTCCCTTCTTTCCGCCGAGCATGCCGAACTGTTTCATCAACTTCAGCATGTCGTCGTATTGACGCACAACGCGATTGACGTCCTGTACCGTCATGCCGCTCCCGGCGGCGATGCGACGACGGCGCGATGCATTGAGCAATTTTGGATTTTCACGCTCGCGCACGGTCATCGACTGAATGATGGCGCGTGTGCGTACGAGTCCCCTCTCATCGACTTCCAAATTTCCCATCCGTTGCCCCATACCGGGAATCATGGAAATCATTTCCTTCATCGAGCCCATATCCTGAATCTGCTCGAGCTGTTCAAGCATATCCTGCATTGTAAAGGTGTTCGCCTTGAGGCGATCCATCGTCTTTTGCGCCTGTTTCTCGTCGAACGCGTCCGAAGCTTTTTCAATCAATGTCAGCACGTCGCCCATGCCGAGTATGCGTGAGGCGAGTCTGTCGGGATGAAAAACTTCAAGGTCGCGCAGCTTCTCGCCTGTACCGACCATTTTGATCGGCTTGCCCGTCATGCGCCTTATCGAGAGCGCCGCGCCTCCCCGCGCGTCGCCGTCCAACTTCGTCATGATAAATCCGTCAAGACCGATTTGTCGGTCAAACGCCTCGGCGATTGCGACAGCCTCTTGACCGATCATCGCGTCAACGATCAAAAGTCGCTCGTCGGGTTTGACGACATCGTCGACTTTCTTGAGTTCTCGCATAAGCTCATCATCGACCGTCATGCGACCTGCCGTATCGACGATAAGCGTGTCACACATCATGTACTTCGCGCGCTCTAGCCCCTGCCGTGCGATCACGGATGCGCTCTTCTCTTCAGGGTTTATGTAACACTCAACGCCTGCCTGTTCAGCCAATACGCGCAACTGCTCCTGAGCGGCGGGGCGATGGACGTCGACAGAAACGAGCATAGGTCTCTTGCCACGCTCTTTCAAATGAAGTCCAAGTTTTGCTGCCGCCGTCGTCTTTCCCGTGCCCTGTAACCCGTAAAGCATAAAAACAGTAAATCCGGTCGGCGAGACTGCAAGCTTTTCTTCTTCGCCGAGGATATGTATCAACGATTCATGAACGATTTTGACAACTTGTTGACCCGGCGTCAGACTTTCCAAGACTTCCGCTCCGAGCGCCTTCTCGCCAATTTCGTCCGTCAATTCCTTGACGACGCGGTAATTGACATCGGCCTCGAGCAGAGCGAGACGAATCTCGCGCATCATGTTCTTGACATCCTTTTCCGTCACACGGCTCTTGCCGCGCATCGCATCGGCAATACGCCCAAGTCTTGAACTTAAGTTTTCAAAAAGCGACATGTCAGCTCCTCTCGCTTTCGTATAGACCGAATGTATGTAACAGCGCATCAAGTTCGTGTAAGACCTCTTCAGTCTCGCCGTTGGCGAGCAAACACCTTACATGAACCAACGCTTGAGACAGCTCGCGTTCACGCTCCGCCAGTCTGAGTTTGCGTTCGAACTCCTCAAGTTTCGACGCTCCCCTTCTCACCTGCTCGTGGACACCCTGACGCGTCAATCCGGTCAGGTCGGCAATTTCAGCCAACGACAAATCATCGGCGTAAAAATAAGTCAACACTTGAAGCTGGCGCTCGCTGAGCAAATCGCCGTAATAGTCGAGCCAGAGACAAATGTCAGTATGCTTTACTTCATCAAGACGTCCGCGCGAAAAATCCATAGAACGATTATATAGAGCAAAAAAATAGCTGTCAAGCATTTTACTTGACAGCTTGCCATATTACAAGATTTAAAAAGTGACTCAATTCAATATTCGGGCAAGATCGCCTTTAAGAAAAGGTCGCGATCAAAGTCCTGCAAGTCGTCGGCGCCTTCGCCCAAACCGGCGAGCACAAGCGGAAGTCCCGTCTCCCGTGCGACGGCGATCGCTACGCCGCCTTTAGCGTTTCCGTCGAGTTTTGTGATGACAATACCGGTAAGCGCCACCGAGTCATTGAATGCACGGGCCTGGATGATCCCGTTCTGGCCTGTCGTCGCGTCGATCACCAACAGCGTCTCGAGTATCGCGTCGGGAGCCTCGCGATCGATCACACGCCGAATCTTAGCGAGCTCGTCCATCAGATTTTTCTTCGTGTGAAGACGCCCGGCTGTATCGACGATGAGCAACTCCGTACCGCGCGCCTTAGCCGATTGAATCGCATCAAATACGACGGCGGCGGGATCGGAACCCATGTCGTGCGCGATCACGGCAGTCTGCGTCCGCTCGCCCCAGACTTTTAACTGGTCGATCGCCGCTGCTCTGAACGTATCAGCGGCTGCCATCATCACGCGAAATTGTTCACGCTTGGCGCGCTGGGCGAGCTTCGCCGATGTCGTCGTCTTGCCTGTCCCGTTGACGCCGACCATCAGATAGATAGTCAATCTGCCGCGTTCAAGCGTCAGTTTCCTTTCAGTGAGCATCGATGAAAGCGTCTCGTGGAGAGCTCCTATGACACCGGCTTGCGAATCATCGCCCGTATTTCTGATATGCTCGCGGATCGCCTCGATCGATTCCGTTGAAGCGGTGATGCCGCAATCGGCCTGTATGAGGGTCATCTCAAGCTCATCGAGCATATCGTCGTCGAAATGCCCGAACTCGGCGGCAAGGCGATTGAATTGCGCCGACACGAAATCGCGCGTTTTCGTCAGCCCGCGTTTAAATTTTTCAAATACACTCATGACTTATCTCCCGTAGACAACGCCTTTAATCTCCGAACGATAACGCAGATGAGAGTTTCATCGACAGCACACGCGAAATGCCTCGCTCCTGCATCGTGACTCCGTACAAGCGGTCCGACGCTTCCATCGTTCCCTTGCGGTGCGTGACAAGGATGAATTGCATTGACCACGCATAACGGCGCACGTAGTCCGTAAATCGCTGCACGTTCGCATCGTCCAATGCCGACTCGACCTCATCAAAGACGCAAAACGGCGCGGGTTTCAGCTTTAAGATTGCAAACAGCAGCGCGATGGCAGTCAGACAGCGCTCCCCGCCGGACAATAGAGACAATCTCTGAAGTCTCTTGCCCGGGGGCTGTGCGCGTATGGCGATGTCGGCAAGGAGAACATCCTCATCTCCTTCGAGCACGATCTCCGCCTGACCGCCGGAGAACAACTCGGAAAATACTTGCGAGAAATTCCTGTTGATATCTTCAAACGTTTTGCTGAACTGTTCACGCATCGACCGGTCGAGATCACGGATAACTGATTCGAGACCGCGTCCCGCCTTCTCAATATCTTCGCGCTGAACCGTCATGTATTCAATTCTCTCGCTCAATGCCTCGTATTCGGCTACGGCGTTGTGGTTGATCGGACCAAGCTGATCGATGCGGCGTTTCAACTCGGCGCGCTCCGACTGCGCCTTCGACACCGATGGTATCTCACACGCCTCGCGTTCAGCCTCAAAGCGCGTCCATCCGTGCGTCTCCCAGAGCCTGTTCAACTGATCGTCGATCTGCTCACGACCACGCGCAACTTCAGACATCTGACGCTCGTAGACCGCCGTCAGTCTGGACACTCTGTCGTTGACGTCGGTCATCTTAACGAGTAGTTGGCGCTGTTGCGCTGACTCCTCCTCGCGCTTTTCCATTAAAAGGGTGATCGTTTTCTGACTCTCCTCGCGCTCTGCTGACACCTTCTCAAGCGCCGCGCGATTGTCTTCAAGATCGCGTCGACTCTTATCGATCAGCAGGCTTTGTTCTTCCAGTTCGCGTCCAACCGATTTGAGACGCATCTCGGCATGCTCTTTCTCGCTACCCGTTCGGCTCGTCAATGAATCAAAATCGGCGATCGACTCGTCAATGGAGTCGATAGAAACCTTCAGACGCGTCAAGCGATCGCGACAGGCGTCGCGCTCGACGGCACGCTCACTATTTTCCGTCTCAAATTGAATGACGAAGAGCGCCGCTTCCTCTCGCTCGGAAAGGACCGCGGTACGCTCTTCCTCAAGCCTTTTCATTTCTTCAACAAGCTCTTCAAGGCGTCCGTCGATGGCAGCGACCTCTGTCTTCAATTCTCCATTCGTCTTCACGAGACGCTCATAAGCCTGCTCTCGTGCGGAGATCTCCGCGGAAAGGCGCAACAGCTGTCGTCTCGCATCAGCAAGCTTCTCAAGAAGAGATTCCTCCTCAGCAGCTGCAAGCTTCAACGCTTCTATCGCCTCATCGAGTTGTGCCTCCATATCGACTTTGCGCTTCTCAAGAGCCTTGATGCGCTCACCAATTTCACGGATTCTCGCAGGTCTTCCGAGAACACCGACTGTTCTATTCGAACTCCATCCGCCCGTCATGGATCCGCCTCGGTGGACGACATCCCCACCTCGAGAAACAATGGTATATGAGCGGTGAATCGCTTCGCTCAGTTGAACGGCATCGTCGAGCGTCTCGACGATCAACGTCCGCCCTAACGTAAACATGAGAGCCGGTTCAATAACCGGATCGCACGTGACTAAATCGCTCGCAAGCCCAATCCAGCCTGCAGCGCGACTCGCCTTCTCCAATATCGCGCGATCTATCGCACGCGACTCAATCGATTCTACTGGCAAAAAAGTAACCCGCCCAGCGCGCGTCCTACGCAGCAAGGCAATCAGCTCCTTAGCCGTGTCGGATGTATCGCAGACAACATGGTGCGTGGAGGCGCCTAGAGCCACCTCAATGGCGCGCGTCAGATCCTCCGGCACAGAGAGAAGCGAGCCGACCGGACCGTAAATTCCCTCATACACGCCGCCCTGTGAGCGCTTAAGCTCTTGCATCAGAAGCTGAACCGGTCGTTGATAACCCTCGAAAGATGATTCCAGACGCTCAAGTGTCTCGGATTCGTACCGAAGTCTCTGAATCTCGGAAATCGTTTCGCCGAGCGATGCGTCGATCGTATCCGTCTTCTCGTGCAGCTTTTGCACACTTTCCTTTGCGACCGCCGCTTCGACTTCAGATCGTGAGATAACCTCATTTTGTGCTTCTGCTTCAAGACGCAATTGGTCAACTGACTCGGCAGTTTTAGCCAGATCATCGTCCAATATATGCAAATCTTGTCTCACGTGGTCTCGGCGGCTGGCGAGCGCCTGTTTCTCTCCCGTTCGCTCCCGATATGTCGCGAGCAGCGAGAATGCGCGTTCCGATAGTCTGTCACGCTTTTCCAAGGCTTGCGCCGCATGCAATTGGATCTCATTGAGCTTATTCTCAACGGCAGCGAGCTCTTCTTCCGCTGCGTTCAGTTCACACGTCGCTTGTTGTTTGCGTTCGAGTAGATTTTCGCGCCTTGAAGCGCGCCCCGTGAGCTCGTGTTCGAATGCCATCACTTGCATAGTCAAGCGATTTCGCTCTTCCATCAAAGATTCGGAATTCTTCTTCGATGCGGCGAGCTTTTCGCGGAAGAGCGCTTCGAGTCCGGTCTTTTCCGTTTCGATGACAGACAACTCATTAAATCGCACTTGTTCGCGGTCGATACGACTCTCCAAGCTGTCGACGAGCTCGACAGCGGAGGCGTGTGACGTCCGAGCCTCGTCCTGCTCGACTCTCGCCTCTTCGAGGTCGAGTTTTGTCAACTCCAAATCGTCGGAGCGCTTCGCCTGTTGCAGCTCGAGACTCGCGATCTGTCGCAGTGTCAAAGCAGCGTCGATTTGTTTAAACCTCGTTGCTAACTCAACGTGAGAACGCGCGTCGTCCGCCTGCTTTGCGAGAGGGACAGCGCGATTATTTAACTCTGCGAGAAGATCATCAATACGTACAAGATTCTGCTCACTGCGCCTCAACTTTCGGAGCGCCTCTTCTTTTCGCGTTCGAAATTGGACGATTCCGGAGGCTTCCTCGAAGACGGCGCGCCGATCCTCCGAGCGGTTACTGAGGATCTCGTCCACTTTTCCTTGACCGATGATCGAGTATCCGTCAAGTCCGATTCCCGTATCCATCAACAACTCATTGATATCGCGCAAACGACATGGTGTCTTGTTAATTAAGTATTCACTCTCACCCGAACGATAGTAACGTCTAGTAATAGAAACTGTCTCATAATCAATCGGAAGAATTTTACTTGAATTGTCCAGTGTCAGCGTCACCTCAGTAAAGCTGACGGCACGCCTCTGCGCCGTGCCGCTGAAGATCACATCTTCCATGCGGCTCCCACGGAGTGACTTGGCGCTCTGCTCTCCGAGCGCCCATCGAATGGCGTCCGTGATATTCGACTTACCGGCGCCGTTCGGTCCGACAATAGCCGTAATACCCTCGTGGAAAATAAGTTCAGTCCGCTCGGGAAATGATTTAAATCCTTGAATTTCAAGTGACTTCAACATACCGTATCAGCTGTCGCTCCTGTTTCGGCTATTGAAAAACACGCGTGAAGCTTGCTGTTCAGCAGCTTTTTTCGATTGACCGCACCCTTCGGCGGATAGAACGTCATTGATCCATAAACCGACCCTGAATGTTTTGTCATGAGGAGGACCGCTCTCTTCCAATACAGTGAATGAGATGACATTATCTCCTTTCGCTTGCGCCCACTCATAGAGTCTACTCTTGTAGTCATAAATAAGACGACCTTCGAGAGCGAGTTCGAAGTAGGGTTCAAAAAGGCGTAAAACCACTTCACGCACAGCTCCATATCCGTCCTCAAAGAAAATCGCGCCCAAAACCGCCTCGACAGCATCGGAGAGATTCGATGGATTCTCATTGCCTCCGGCAAGCGATTCACCGTGTCCAAGTCGTAAAAATGATCCGAGCCCGAGTGAATGTGCCACAAGAACAAGCGTCGGTTCACAGACAACACCGGAGCGCAGCTTTGTCATTTCGCCTTCGGCAGTATCGGAAAGTGTTCGATAGAAATGCTCAGTAACGACAAGTTGGAGAACAGCATCACCCAAAAACTCCAGTCGCTGATTATCCTGCACCGCGATATCCTGCTCATACGCATACGACGAATGTGTCAACGCATCAACGAGCAGCTGCTTGTCCAAGAACGAGTAGCCTAAACGACTCTCAAGTGCCGCTAAGTCTAAGATCACAACGAAAAGGCGCTTAAACGCGTCATAAAAAGACGCTGAGAAGGTTAAAGGTTCGTCACGATAAAGTCAACGGCGTCACCGACCGTACGAATGCGCTCAGCCTCCTCATCGGGAATCGCCAAGTTGAACTCCGTCTCCATAGTCATGACCAACTCAACAATGTCGAGCGAATCGGCGTTGAGATCTTCAATTATATTAGAAGACATCGAGATGGATTCCTCGTCAATACTCAGTTGATCCGCTAAGATCATGCGAACTCTCTTCAATATCTCTTGTTGCGTCATTACAATTCTCCTTACAATAATACCGATCGCCTACACACCGTTATACGCCGGCGGAATCAGCAAAAAGATCTTTATTCTTGAGCCAGTAATCAAGACCGGACAATATGGTCAACAACACGGAAATCGCCGTCAGTATATCGCAGGCGTACGTCCAAGGCGTGCCATAACCGAAGAACGGTTGATCGCGATCGATCCACTGTACAATGATCGGTTCGAACATCAGCGCAATCAAAGTGATAATCTGCGACACCGTCTTAATCTTGCCGAACCAGCTCGCAGCGATCACGACTCCGCGGTCGGCAGCAATCTGCCGAATTCCCGTAACGATAAATTCACGTGCCATTAGAACGACAACGACGTATGTCGAGACTCTCCCCAACGCCGTAAAGGCGACAAATACGGATAGAACAAGCAATTTATCGGCAATAGGGTCAAACAGCTTGCCAAAATTGGAAGTAGTGCCCTGTTTCCGAGCCAATAAACCGTCGAACAAATCGGTCAGGGCAGCAAAAATAAACAAAATCAGTGCGATAATCCGACCTGGTGCCGACAATATGAAACCTGAAAACGCCGTATCTTTCCCAAATGGGAAAGGGAGCATAAAAAATAATATGAACGGAATCATGATAATGCGCGATATGGTTAATCTATTCGCTAAATTCATTGAACAATACTCCTTAAGTTCAAGTATCCCTTTCAGCTCCGCTGACTTCCTGCTTTCCCCTATTCGTTCATTGAGGAAAAGGCAACTGCTAATAAAAGCGTGTAAATTTTACTGCACTTTTCGCTAACGTGTAACCTACTGTGAAATTATACCACGATCCGCACTATAATTTGGGGCAACTGCGATCTGATACAGTACGACGCTATTGCGCTCAAGAATTTGCTTATGATTTTCTGAATTCCTTGATGACATCCAGAGCGAGAGCGGCATGATAGCCACGGCGCGTAAGCAGCTTCATCACGTCAAGATCATCCACTTCTTCGCGTCCCGCGTACATCGCATCGCAAAGTTCGAGAGCCGTATTGCGATCATCATCCAGCGCTTTAGCCTCGTCCTCCGCGATCTCGCGGTCAATGCCGTTTTGCAGAAAAACGTAGAACATGGCGCGCCTAGAACGGAGACGACTCCCCTTGTAACGGCGAGCCACTCTCCGCGCGGCGCGGCGATCGTCGATATAATCGATCGATTTGAGATACTCGATCACACGTTCGGCAGTCTTATCGTCAACGCCTTTCTTTCTCAAATTGTCGCGAACCCTGCCCGAAGATTTCGAGTGATCGATTCCTATATAGGCAACTGCCAACTCCCGCGCTCGATGAAACGCATCCGAGTCAATCACAAGTCAAGTCCGAGAATGGCGTCGACATCCGTATCGAGGAAATCGCCGGGATCGTTTGATGGCTTATCTGCGGCATCAGCACCTTCCGCAAGCGAAGCGAGATAATGAGTGCGAACTTTCGCATTAATCTCCTCGAAAAGCTCCTCGTTCTCTTCCGCTTCAAAAAAGGCGCGCACGTTGTCGCGTCCCTGTCCCAACCTCGTCTCGCCATAAGAGAACCACGATCCGCTCTTGTTGATGATGCCTGCCTCAACACCCATATCGAGAACGCAACCCTCCTGTGAAATACCCTTCCCATAGAGAATATCAAACTCGGCCTCGCGGAAAGGCGGAGCGACTTTATTCTTCACGACTTTGACACGCGTTCTCGATCCGATAAGTTCGTCACCGGATTCAATTCTGCCAATACGGCGAACGTCGAGGCGCACACTAGCATAGAACTTCAACGCACGACCTCCCGTCGTCGTCTCAGGGTTTCCGAACATGATGCCGATCTTCTCGCGCAGCTGATTGATGAAAATAACCATCGTGCGACTCTTGTTGATGACTGCGGCAAGTTTCCGAAGAGCCTGCGACATGAGGCGCGCCTGGAGTCCAACAACGGCATCGCCCATTTCACCGTCAATTTCTGCACGCGGGACAAGCGCTGCGACCGAATCGATGACGATGATGTCGACGGCACCGGATCGCGCGAGCGCTTCGGCAATTTCGAGTGCCTGCTCACCGTAATCCGGTTGCGATACGATCAAGTTATCGATGTCCACACCCAGATTCTCGGCGTAAACGGGATCGAGCGAATGTTCTGCATCGATGAAAGCTGCGTAACCCCCTAGCTTCTGCATCTCCGCGATACAGTGAAGCGCGACGGTTGTTTTACCGGAAGCCTCCGGTCCGTATATTTCGATAACACGCCCGCGAGGCAATCCACCGATACCAAGTGCGACATCAAGCGAGAGCGCTCCGGTCGGAACAGCCTCAACCTCCATGCTCGCCGTATCGCCTAACGTCAGAACAGCTCCTTTGCCAAAATCCTTCTCGATACGATCGAGAGCCGATTTCAGTGCCGCCTGTCGGTCTTTATCGGCAATCGGCTTCACATCTTGTTTTGATTTTCTTTTTTTCGACATGTATTTTCTCCTATTCGTCCACGTCAGTGGAACCCGCGAACTTTTGTTCTTGTTATGTTCAATTTTACCGAATAGCGAAGCTTCCGTCAATGAAAATAACGCCGAAAACGGCTGTGAGCGGCATCTGTCTGTCAATCATCGCCATTTACTTCCGACGGGCTTCAATCTCAGGAATCGACGGATCATCCCCTGCAGGTCGAGCGCCTCGCGGAAACGAATGGCGAGCCCCGACCAATAATATGTCAGGAAAATAATGATTGCCTTTATGCAGTAAATCACCAGCTGAAGTATCTTATTTTCCGAGTTGAACGGAATCGTATTGATCCCCAATGCGACGATCACGGTCGGCACGGAGCATGCGATCAGACGCAAATAGTACGGCAACATGCGATATGGTCGCGCCTCTCTGATATGACGGCGGTACAGCGTCGACAGCAAGATGACAGTCAGAAACGAGTTGAGAACAAACGCTGCCGGCAACCCGTAAATGCCAAATCCCAGCACTCGCGTAAAAATATACGAAAGGATGGGATTCAGGGCAAGCGATAAAACAGACGTGACAAGTGACAACCTCGTAACGTGACGCGCGTAAAACGCGAGAGTGACGATCTCATAAATCGTTACGAGAATAATCGCCGGAACGTACATCCTGAGCAAATTGGCCTCGATCAAAAGATTTTCAGTCGGAATCGCCGATTTCCATTGAAAAATCGCCTCTACCGTCTCCTCGGCGAGTACCGCAAAGAGCAACGCGAAAGGCGTAACGTAATAGAGAGCTCGCCTCAACGACGTCGTATAGATTTTTCGCATATCCTTATAGTTTCGTTTCGCGTAGGCAGATGTCAAATGGGGAGACATGACGCTTGCGACGGCGATCGCAAATATGCCCATCGGCAACCTCCACGTTGTCTGAGCGTGGCGCAAAGACGTCACGGCACCCGTAAACTGATTTGCGAATCCGGTCTGAATGATCGCATTGAGCTGGAGGACCGTCCCCGAGATAAGCGTGGGGATCGCCAACCGCATGAGACGTCTGAAACCTTTGTCGTGTATGTCGATGATCGGCTCGTAATGGATCACCTTTCGCGACATGAAAAGCAAGTACAGAAAATTGATTGCCGCCGAGATGGCGACGCCTAAAGCAACTTTTGCCGGCGCCTCTTCTGACGTTCCGCCCCAACGCAACATGAAGAAGATACAAACGACGTTATAGAGTGTCGATGTAAAAGCCGTCCTTTGCCACAATTTATGTCCCGTCAAAATACCGGTACACATGCCCGCCAGAAAGAGAAAGAGAGTTTGCGGGAAGAGAGCGCGCGTCACCATCACCGCGCGTCTGATGACTTCAGGATCCTTGTCGGGATTATAGAGGTTGATGATGGGACCGGCGAGAATTTCACCGATCGCAATCAAGATGATAAAAGCGATTAGGAACACGTTGATGAATGTGCTCAAGCTCTTCCATAGGCGTCGTTCGCGACCGCGAGCGAGTGCCGAAGAGACGGCAGGCGTCACGGCGGCGGCAAACGTCCCCCCTACGAGCAATTGATAGGCGAGATCGGGTATTTGAAAACCGATGTAGTAAGCATCCGTATTGATCCCGTAACCGAATGTAGGGGCGATCAAGATCTCTCGGATAAAACCGGAGATTCTAGATGAGGCAAGCGACAAGACCAATACGACCGTCGCCTGCGACGACGAAAGGACTCGCATACCTCGCGTTTTCGGAGCGTCCATCAACGGCGGATAATCTGAAGAACGTTTACTCACCCGACAATCATATCCTTTCGGAGAAGATTTAGCGCGGCTGCGACTGATTGCCTCATGACTCTTTCGCGATCACCGCGAAAGAAGAATCGCTTTACCGAAACACCTGAATGCTTTGAAAGAGCGATATATACCGTTCCGACAGGCGCATCCTCCGTTCCTCCGGAGGGACCGGCAAACCCGGAAACGGCTAATGCATAATCCGCTCCTGTCAGCGTACGGCAATGATCCGCCATCGCTCGTACACATGCCTCGCTGACAGCGCCCTCGTCTTCGAGAATGTTGAGCGGAACACTGAGAAGCGAATGTTTCATCTCATCGTTGTAAGTAATAAAACCGCCGAGCAGCGCGTTCGAGGCGCCGGAAATCGACGCAAGTGATGATGCGAGCATGCCGCCGGTGCAAGACTCCGCAAAAGCGCACGTCTCCCCTCTCGCAACTAACATATCGAGAACGACCTCGTTCAAAGTTCGCTGTCCGATTTCAAATACAAATTCGCCAACGCGCTCCACGATCGCTTCGACCACTTCATCCGTCTTATCCACATCTCCGCTCTCCAAGCGCTGCGAAACGCGAAAGATAACCTCTCCCGGATTTGCGTAAGGGGCGATGGTCACCTCATCCTGAGAATCGATAAGATCACGGATCATATCCTCGCTTCTCGACTCGCCGATCCCCGTCAATCGGACATAGCGATGGACGAACTTTGCCGCACTATGCATTTCAAGAAACGGTCTCACGTAACGGAGAAACATCGGTACCATCTCATCAGGCGGACCCGGGAGCATCAAAATGGCCTTTTGCGACCCGTTCACTGTAAAAAAAGTTAGAGATCCGGGCGCCGTGCCGTTATCGTTATGAAAATAGCGACTCCCCTCGGGTATAAGAGGATAGCCTGGCGGTACATAGCGTCCGCGGCTCTCCAATCGATCTATAATATCGCGATCTGAAACGAGAGAAACGCCGGCGATATGAGCCACGACGCAGGCTGTGATGTCGTCTTCCGTTGGACCCAATCCTCCGGTCGTAATAACGAGATCATTATCCCTCAAGGCATTTTTGATCGCCTGCTCAAGACGCTCGACGTTATCGCCGACGACGACATGCCGATAAGTAGATAACCCGATCTGCGATAATTGTTCCGATAAGAATTGCGCGTTCGTATCGACAATCTGTCCGATCAGAAGCTCAGTCCCGACAGAAATAATCTCAGCGGATCGAAAGATCATGCGATCATCGGAAGTCATGGGCGTCTCCCCCGGCGCCATCGACTTCGCGCATGATGCGTTCGTACTGTTCACGCGTGATTAGAATCTTCCGAGGCTTGCTCCCTTCATGAGGTCCGACCCACCCAAGTTCGCACAGACGATCGATCAGTCTCGCAGCGCGCGGATAACCCACAGATAATCTCCTCTGCAGAAGCGAGACGGCGGCGTAGTCAGCTTCAATCACTGTCGTCAGCGCATCCATCAATAGTTCGTCCTCTCCGCCGAAATCGCCTTGATCATCATTGGGCGCTCCGTTCGGATCTTCAAGTGCGGCGGCAACTCGCTCGTCATACTGCGGATCGTGGTAGTCCTTGATGTATGTGAGAACTGCCTCAACTTCGCTGTTCGAGACGAACGCACCCTGACCGCGGATCGCCTTGATCGATCCGATCGGGAAATAAAGCATATCGCCTCTGCCAAGTAGCTTTTCCGCCCCGCCTGAATCGATAATCGTCCGAGAATCGACCTGCGACGCCACGGCGAAGGCGATACGGGACGGTATGTTCGCCTTGATGACGCCGGTAATCACGTCAACGGATGGACGCTGCGTCGCGATAATGACATGGATACCTACAGCGCGAGCCTTCGCCATGAGACGCGAGATCGCATCCTCCACCTGATGCTGAGTAACAGCCATCAGGTCGGCGAGCTCGTCGATCACGATCACAATGCGCGGCAAGGGCATCTCATCTTCATCCGGGTCTTTGATTCTTCTGACGGCATCATTATACGAATCGATATCGCGCACCTTGCGATCAGCGAACATCCGATATCGCTTGTCCATTTCACGTACGGCGAAATTGAGGACACCGTACGCCTTCTCGGGATCGGTCACGACAGGATGCATCAGATGCGGAATCCCGTTGTATACATTCAACTCGACAATTTTCGGGTCGATCATAAGGAGGCGAAATTCCTCAGGCGACGAGCGGTAGAGCAGACTGATCAGGATTGAGTTAATACAGACCGACTTTCCCGAGCCTGTCGCACCGGCAATCAGAATATGAGGCATTTTGGCGAGATCGCATAGAATGATGTCTCCGCCGACATCTCGACCGAGAGCAGCCACAAGAGGACCGGTCGCCTGCTTAAATTCCTCGGATTGAATAATACTGCGCAACAGAACAGGGCTCGTATGGCGATTCGGAATCTCTATGCCGATCGCCGATTTGCCGGGAATGGGCGCCTCGATGCGGACACCCATGGCAGCGAGACTAAGGGCGATATCGTCGGCAAGACTGACGACTCGGCTTACCTTGACACCGGGACCCGGCACAAGTTCAAATCTCGTGATTGTCGGACCCGTTGTATAATTGGCGATGTTCGCCTCGACACCGAAACTGCTGAGGGTCTCCTCAAGTTTCCGCCCTAATTCACGAATTTCTCGAATTTCTTGCTGTGATTTTTTCATGCCCCGATCTTCTTTAAGAAGCTTGATAGGCGGCGGCTTATAAGTATCCATAATGCTGAGCTGCCTTCTCACGCGCTCAGGTCTTCGCCTTGTCGGGGTCTGCCCCTCGTTCCGATCCTGCCAACGCTCACGATCGATGATCGATTCTTCCTGTATAGATTCCTCTTTGCGCCTGATGGCAAAGTCGGATCCGGGAGACCACGTCACGGAGACCGGACGGACGCCGGATCCTGCTGTATGATCGTCGGCATAATAAGACGAATCGAATGGAGGCATATCGAAAAGATACGGTTTGCCTTGCAAAGGTTCGCGCTGCCGTCCCCGCGCATAATCCGGCTGATAGCCGAGTGGAGGTCTCCTGAAACCTTCCTCATGTGAAGTATGAGCCGTTTCGAGATTATCGGACGACACACGCTCGAACGATTCCCACCCTAAGGGACCGCGTTGAGGCTCAGGTAAGGGGATGTCCTGACGATGACCTGCGCCATCGATCATCGCGTCAGGATCATCGAGTACTTCATATTCATCGTCATCTTCCGAGTACCATTCTCCTCTTCTAAAGAGTTTGGCGAAAAATGATCCGGCGAAAGGCGACTCGACTTGCACATACGCATCCGATGCACCACGATCACCCGACGGTTCTTCGCCTGCCGACAAACCGCCCGAATATTTCGCGCGTTCGGTGAGTCTGGCGGGAGAAAGTCCAAACGCAAAGATGAGAATAGAGACAATAACGGCGAGCAGGATGATCACCGCACCCGTCGTGCCTGCAATACGTTCGAGCGAATGCGCAATAATCCCCCCCAGTAAACCGCCGCTCATCTTGTTGCCCTCACCTATCAGCTCAGGATGAAGACCTATTTCCCACAACTTGCCTAGCGCTCGGAAGCCGACGATTCCCTTCTCGCCGAGCGGCTCCAGCATCGGCAACAGCGTCTTATACGGTAAAGAAAACATCGAGATAAATGATGTCGCAATCACGTATAAGGATACTGAAGCGCCGATTTGCCTCGTCGTCACGGAGAGCTCACGCTCTCTAAAAAAAAGTAGCGAAAAGAAAAGCAGAAACGCCGGCAACAAGAATGAAAGGCTCCCGAAAAAGCCCTTGACAACAGTATTGAGGAATCGACCGAGCCAGCCTGTCCATGAAGCGGGCGCAAGAAGCGCGAAGGCGAGCAGAAGCCCGAAAGCGAGAAAAATAATCCCCAGCAAATCGCGCTGCTGCCGTTTGGTCATCCTTGATTCCATTCTGTTTTCGTCCGTCGGCACGTTACACTCTTTCGTCTTATCGTCGATGATGTCGCAGTTATCATAACCGCGAGCGGACAGTCACCTCTCGCGAGTTACACGTAAACATCAACGCGTAAAATACCCGATAAAATCGGCTGCCATGTAGATTCCAAAACACGTCTTGCCATCCGTGATCAAGCCGTCCCTAATCTGGTTAAGAGCGTCTGTCAGATGAATTTTCTCGACGGTCAGAAACTCTCCGTCATCCGGTCGCGCATAAGCTTTTGATAAACCGCGCGCTAGATAGATGCTGATCACCTCGTCCGTATATCCTGGCGACGGATAGTAGCGCGAAAGCAAATCCCACTGTTCTGCGATGACGCTCGTCTCCTCTGCGAGCTCTCTTCGAGCGCATTCGAGCGGATCTTCAGGGATATCCAATTTACCTGCAGGTAATTCGCGCGTCGTATCCCCGGTTCCGACACGGTGTTGGCGCACCAGAAACAGATTCTGCTCATCGTCGAGAGCGACGACACACGCCCCACCGGGGTGGCGAACTACCTCACGCTTGGAGAGACGCCCATCGGGCAAACGGACATCCTGTACCTCAACGGAAAACACACGTCCGATAAATCGAGGATCGGATGACAACACTTCTTCCGTAAGAACCGGATCATTGCGTCGTTGCATGGTCTTCCGTCGCTCAGACCGTTGACGTCGTTCCGACACTGAGCCGCTCGTATCAAGCGTCTCTTTGCTTTTTTGTTCCGACGGACGGGTTACCGAAAACGAATCGCCTTCACCTTTTGTAAAACGGAACCTCGGCGCACGGTGTTTCGATACTGTCTTTTCCGTGTCTTTTTCGCGATTTATATCATGCGGCATACAAATATCCTTCTATCAGCAATCCATTCAAGTATTTCTTTGAATTTCATTAACCGCCATTTTATCACAGCGATTATTGAACTCATTGTCCGCATGACCTCTAACCTTGTACCACGTAATCTCGTGGCGTAGATGTTCCTCCCATAACGCCTGCCATAGATCCTGATTCGCGACGGGCATCTTTGCGGCATTCTTCCAGCCGTTCTTATGCCAGTTGATGATCCAGTTCTCATTGAAGGCGGAGACAAGGTAGGCGCTATCGCTGTAGAGATGTACGAGACACGGACGCTTCAATGCCTGTAATGCCTTGATCGCAGCCATGAGCTCCATTCGATTATTCGTCGTATCGGCATCGAATCCTGAAAGCTCTTTCTCAACTCCTTGAGCGATAATGATAGCCGCCCAGCCGCCTGGACCGGGATTGCCGGAACACGCTCCGTCGGTATAGATCATGACCTCGGTCAGAGGTTTTTTCCTTTTCTTGGGGTAGCTCATAGTAAGTATTATACACGTTACAATCGCGAGGAAAATTCCGATAGCTGAAAAAAGAAAACAGCCGTCAATGCGGAAATGACATCGACGACCGTGTTCTTGAATGGTCGGAGTGACAAGACTTGAACTTGCGACCTCTTGCACCCCAAGCAAGCACTCTAGCCACCTGAGCTACACCCCGATCACCTCATCGATGATAGCCTCAACGACAAAAACTGTCAAGAACGTACATCGTATCGTCAGTTATTATGTTCCCAAACACAGTGAACAATCATTTTGTCGTCAGTTGTCATCTTTGACCTCTCAATTATTAATCTCAATTATATAAGCTTACTCTGTTGAGTATTTTTTATAAGGCCAAATAATATCTTCTTTTCAACTCGACATTTAGAATGTCAGATTAAACAAAAATCACTCCCATTAAGGCTTTAAACATCCAAGCGGGATCACATAAACACCGTCAGGCCTTTGATAGGCCATTTGAGTATTCGTTAATATCATAAGTAAAGACGGTTTAACAGTGGATATGTTTGCTAATTTTATTAAATTGGCACTTGCTTTATCAACTTCATTTTCTCCCAACTTTACTTCTATTCCTGCCCAGCTTCCGTCTTTTAACTCAACAATCAAATCTATCTCAAGGCCTGTTGTATCGTTATAGTAATAAACAGTTCCTCCAATTTCTTCCGCGTAAACCCTAATATCTCTTGTCACAATTGATTCAAATAAGAAGCCGAGTGTTTCGAAATCTTTTTTTAATTTATCAGGGGATAGTCCTAAAGCAGCAACAGGAATACTGGGATCAACAAATTGTCTTTTACTTCCTTTTCTAAGCCTAGCCGAACTTCTAATGTTTTGAGACCAAGGCAAAACATCCTCTATAATAAATAATCTTTTTAAAGAATTAATATATGTATCAAAGGTTTTGGGATTTACAGCAACATCATAAGCTTGATCCTTATAAATAGTTGAATTCGCAGCTAAAGTGGAAGTGTTTCTGGCATAGCTTTTTACTATCTTCATTAATTTCTCTTTATCTTTTACTATTCCGTCAACTTCATCTATATCTCTTCTAATAATGCTTTCAAGCAAATCCTTAGGAACTTCTAATTGCATATCTTTACTCAAGTCTAAACTTCCCGGCCAACCTCCCCTGCAGATATAATGTGATATATCGTCGATTGTAATATCAGACATAACAGGAATAAGCTTCGGCTTTGAAAATAATTCCTTAAAAGAAATTAGCCCGTTAGATTCTCCACTCTCATATAAACTCATAGGACGCATGTAAATCGAGTTAATTCTTCCTGTTCCTGTATGTGAAGTTTTAATGTTTCGCTTTTTTGTTGATCCGGTTAGAAGATACGCTCCTTTATGGTTATTCTCGTCGATATCAAGACGAATAAAATCCCAAATCTCCGGTACTTCTTGCCATTCATCAAATAATATGGGTTTTTCACCTTTCAAAACCTCTTCTTTCGATATTGTGGCTAAAATTTGATATTGTTTTTTTATGAGTGGATCTTGTAGTTTGATAAATGTATTAGAAAAAATGCCGGCCGTCGTAGATTTTCCAACCCATTTTGCTCCTTCGATAATTACTCCGCCGCTATAAGACATCTTTTTTTTGATTTGAGATTCAATTAATCTTTTCCTATAGTTTAAAATATTCATTACGCCACCTCATTGCTATATAAATCTTATAAGCACATTATAACACCGACTACCAAAAAATCAATAGATTTAGTGCTAAGAAATAGCGTAAATCACTACTAAAAAATGCGCTAATTTACTGCTAAAAAATTCTAAGCTTGGCTTTCATACTTTTGTGGAAGCTCTGAAACCCTTTTGGACCCACACATTTTCTGCTCCGTTTTTGAATGCTTCTTCTATTGCATAGGAAAGAGCTTTTGTTGCAATACCACGCCCCCGCGCAAATCCAAACAGCTTGATATCCAGTGAAGCACTATTGTTGTGCTCCGTGTCAATCGCATAATTTGTTTCGCCGCAGTATTCTCCATCTTCATAGATTGAAAAGTGATTGACCTTTGGTCTGTTTTGAATCATCCAATTAAGCCATCTCTGCATATTCTCATCAGTTTCATGCAATCCATCAGGAAAACCGACATAGCGCATTACATCTCCATCCGCCCAGAGGCGTTGAACGTTTTTAACATCCTCTACAACAGATTATAAATATTGTCCTCATATAATTTCATATCAAGAATTGTCAATTTTTCATCCGATGCAAAAATACCGACTTTTAGAGAAACTGGCCTTGTATCGCCAAAGAGAACCTCACCGGCATTTGTCAAATACTCATCTTTAACAAGACCGAACCTCTTTAAAATAATCGGCGTTGTATACCTGCCTTCGGGTAATCTTCCGGCGCTTATTGCCTTTTGCCAAAACGACTTTACTGCAGGCTTATCAACTTGTAAGAATTTCTCTGCTATTTTTCTCTCTGAAGATGATAGCCTTATCTGCATCTATCGGTTCATATTTCAACTTTTTTCTCTATTAAAAATATAATCCGAAAAATGAATATTGGGATATTGTGTGTCAAGCAATAGAAGTTTTACACCTTGCTTCATCAACTTACTTGCTAAACCTATATGGTCAGGATGATAGTGGGAAGCCAGTAAATATGTGATATCGCTAAGATTTATTTTATGCTTCTTTATTTCCTTATAAAAAGCCTGTATTGTGCCCGCATAATTAGTATCAAAAAGTAGATTATCGGTATTTCCCTTAATTAAGAAAGTGTTTGTATTGCCATATCTCAGTTTATGTATAATCTCATTCACACCCACAACTTCTAATTTATCTACTTCAATTCGTTTTCAATTTCTTCGATAGTCGGCATAGACGACTTGAATTTTCGGCATTAATCTTTTAAGCAGCCAATAGGAATAACCAACACACCGTCATCTCTTCGATAACCAAATTGAGTTGCGGTAATTACCAATTTTAAGTCCGGAATGCGAAGATGATTTTGTCTTTCTTTTTTATTATACTCCCTCACTAATCTTTCAATTTCACATAAATGTTTAGCCCCCTCATCGACTCCGTACTCTCCTAGTTTTATCTCTATGAGCGCATATCTTCCATCATTCAAATGAAGTACTGCGTCTGCTTCCAGCCCCAATCTGTCACGATAGTATGACAGATAGCCATCGTTATTTGATGAATATATTTTTAAATCCCTTATGCACAAAGATTCGAATAAAAAACCGAGAGTTTTATAATCTTTATCAAAGTATTCCGGAGACACACCAAAGGCTGCAGTCGCAATAGAAGGGTCTATGAAGTTTCTTTTCTGTGAAGATCGAATTGAGGTTTTTGATCTGATTGCGGGACCCCATGCATCGACATTTTCTATAATCATCAACTTTTCCAGCGCAGAAACATAATCATAATAACTCTGTCTAGACATATCGCAGGTCGCATTAATGTCTGCCAAAATAGTTTTTGTTTCAGCCAAAGTACACAAATTACGCGCATAAGATTTTAAAATCGCTTTCGCCCATTGAGAATTGCGCTTCACACCGTCTATGTTGGAAATATCCACATTGCAAGTCTGGTTAAAAAGGTCTTTTGCTATAGCAAGTTGAGCCCCGGGGGTTTTTCTATTCAAACTTGCTGGCCAGCCCCCTCTGCAAATCGCAAATTTAATTTCATCTATTGTCAAATCGGAATGACATCCTTCAAATGAATCCGGATTATCAAATAAATTTTTAAGCGAGACTTCTCCGCTTGATTCCCCACTTTCAAAAAGACTCATCGGATACATCTTGAGCCTTGATATTCTAAGTGTGCCAGTATGCGGTGTCTTTACCGTGTTTGAGCTTGAACCCGTTAAAATATATTGTCCTACTTCTCCGCTATCATCAATGTCTTTCCTTATTGCACCCCATATCTTAGGAGCATCCTGCCACTCATCAAACAGTCTGGGTTTTTCTCCCTTCAATAAATCCGAAGGACGTGTGTTGGCAATTATAAGGTAGTTCTCTCGCTCATCTTCATTTTGAAATTCTACTACACTTTTTGCTTTCTGCTTAGCTGTTGTAGTTTTCCCACATCCCTTTGGGCCCTCAATAAGCGTAGCTCCAAAAGCTTCTAATCTAAAATTGAGCTGCTTGTCAACTATTCTTTTTCTGTATTCCATTATTCTTCCCCACCTTACCATTACCGTTTATCAAGAAAAGAATAACATAGAGCAAAGGCTCTAACAAGATTAACTTGACAGATTTGCATCAATTTGATTGACATATTTGTTTCTTTTAATTTGACAGATTTGACGATAATTGAAATCTTGGTTCGTTACTGCGTTTTCCCCTTTTAGCATTATTATGACGTCCTCCCCTGAGAAGAGGTCTAAAATAAACCGCTGTTTTTGTACATTTTCAAACCTGTAAAATCCCATAAAATCAAGCTTTCCTGTGTCTAGAATTTGTATGACATCAGGGGGCTTCTTAAGTTCAGGTACAACAAATTAGAAGTTGTGTCTATCTGACAAACCGGGATTTGTCTATTACATTACTTTCTCTTTGGCATGGTTGCAGCCGTTGTACAAATATTTCGTGCATAAGATTGCAATATGCCTTGAGCCCATCTTTCGTTTCTTTTTACTCCATCAATATGAGAAATATCCACAGAAAGGGATTCTGGAGTGATTTGCGGCATATTGCCAGAATGATTTGAGGTGTTTTGTCGGAGTGATTTGTGATCAGAGTAGCAGCAAACTTCTGCTATAAAAGTTAGTACGGTATGAAACTTGTCATATTGCTGTATCGTACATAGTGTTGTCAATCATGCAGAATGTGGTGCATTTTTAAGACTGTCGTGCAACCATACGTCAACATTTCGCAAAAATCGCTCAAAACGCACACATATCGTACAAAAAGAAAACCCGGAAACCTCACGATTTCAGGGCATGAAAAAAAGCACTGCCATTGTATTGTAATAGCAGTGCTTATGTGGCAGGGGAGACAGGATTCGAACCCGCAACCCACGGTTTTGGAGACCGTTGCTCTACCGTTGAGCCACTCCCCTATTTTGGTGGTTACCAATCGGTCACCACCTGACGGCGTTCATCATATCAAAAGGAAGAAAGCCGTGTCAATTTTAAGTTTAACGATCGGAATGATGACCGAAGACCTAGAAGTACCTTTCGCCTCTCGGCTCTCTGTCATCTTCGTCGCGTCTGCGATCGACGGAACGACGGTTGTCACGTCCGCCTCGATCTCTGCTTCTGCCGTCGCGATCTCCGCGTGAACGATCGCCGCGAGAGCGGTCACCGCGATCACCGCGTCCGCCGCCACTACGGAAGGAACGTCCGCCGCTTTTGCCGCCTCTGCCGCCGTCATCGTCGGAACGCTCGACAAAGCCCTCGGGCTTCTCCATCAGATCGCGCATCGAAAGATTCAGACGACCTTGGTCGTCAATCTCCGAAACGACAACACGCACTTCATCGCCGACGGCAACGACGTCTTCGACACGGTTGACGCGATTCCAAGCCATCTTCGATACATGGACGAGCCCTTCTTTACCGGGTGCAATCTCAACGAAAGCGCCGAAGTTCATCAGCCTTGTAACCACGCCTTCAAATATAGTGCCCGGCTCGGGATCGAACACGATTGCGCGGACGATATCCATCGCCTTTTTGCCTGATTTCTGGTCAGTCGAGGCAATAAAAACGTGTCCGACGGGACCGTCTTCCTCGACATCAATTTGCGTACCGGTCAACTCCGTAATACGACGGATAACCTTCCCGCCAGAGCCGATGACGTCGCGAATCTTATCCGCGGGAATATCGATCTGGTCAATCTTCGGAGCATTCGGCGCGAGCTCCGGACGCGGCTCAGCGATACAGGGAGTCATCACGTCATTGATGATTTGCAGTCTTCCATCTCTTGTCAACTCAAGCGCATCGCGAATGATGTCGAGCGTCAGACCGTCGACCTTGATGTCGACTTGGATGGCCGTTATACCGTCACGCGTTCCGGCAACCTTGAAATCCATGTCGCCGAAGAAATCTTCGATACCCTGAATGTCCATGAAGACGAGATAATGATCTTCGTTCACGGGATCGATGATCAAGCCGGACGATATGCCGGCAACCGCTTTCGTGATGGGAACACCGGCAGCCATCAGAGCGAGCGAGCTCGAACAGACGGACGCCTGCGATGTCGAACCGTTTGACATCGTCACTTCGGAAACGCAGCGGATCGCATACGGGAACTCCTCAATATCGGGAAGCACGGGAATCAACGCGCGCTCAGCGAGTGCGCCGTGACCGATCTCCCGCCTTCCGGGCGAACGATTGGGACGCGCCTCTCCGACACTGTAGGAGGGAAAGTTATACTGATGCATATAGTACTTGCTCTCGCGCGGGTCCACGCCATCGAGGCGTTGCGCATCACTGACGGTACCGAGCGTACAGATCGTCATCACCTGTGTCTGTCCGCGTGAAAAGAGAGCCGAACCGTGTACGCGAGGAATCAGGTCGATGGAAGCGGAGAGTTTCCTGATCTCATCAAGTTGACGACCGTCGACACGACGCTTCTCATTCAAGAGATAATCGCGCACAACGTACTTCTCGAGATCGTCGATGATGCCGAGGGTATATTCGATTTCCTCCGGATAGTTCTTCTCGATGAATTCTTTGATTTTTGCAGATAATTCAGTGACAGCTTTGTCTCGAACCGACTTGTCTGCCGACAAGACAGCTTCGCGCATATTATCAAGATATGCACCCTTAACCGCGGCGAAAAGCCCCGCGGGTGGCGTCGTCGACTTGTAGGAGAATTTCTCCTTGCCGATCTCGCGGCGCATATCCTCGATCTTGAGACACATCTCGCGGATCACTTCATGTCCCTTTTCGATCGCTTCGAGCATCTTCTCTTCCGAGACCTCGTTCGCGCCGGCTTCAATCATATTAATCTTCGTCGCCGTGCCAGCCAGAAACAAATCGAGATCGGAAGACTCAAATTCCTCAAGGGTCGGATTGATGATCACTTCATCGTCGATCAGAGCGACCTGAACGCCGACGACCGGTCCGTTCCAGGGGATGTCGGAGATAGAGATCGCGGCAGACGTACCGATTAAAGCGGCGACTTGCGGCGAGTAGTCGTGGTCAACGGACAAAATCAGATTGTTCACGACGACATCGTTGCGAAGATCGCTCGGGAAAAGCGGTCTGATCGGTCGATCGATCGATCGAGCTGTCAAGACGGCATTCTCCGTCGGACGCCCCTCTCTCTTCAGGAAGCCGCCGGGGATCTTCCCGACACTGTACATTTTTTCTTCGTAGTCGACCGACAACGGGAAGAAATCAATCCCCTCACGTGCTTCGGTCGAAGCGGTGACCGTCGTCAGGACGGTTGTCTCGCCGTAGCGGACGAGCACCGCGCCATTCGCAAACTGAGCGAGTTCGCCCGTCTCGAGGCTGAGTGGCGCTCCATTTAATTGCATTTCAAAAATTCTTTTTACCATGTTTTCCTCCACAATGGTTTGCGTACTCAAACAGAAATACACCGAATGAACGGTACGCCGAAAAATGAACGGCACGTTCACGTGAGTACAACAATATATAAATTATCTCTTCGGGATCTGATATCAGGCAATAGAGTGTAGAGTCCGCATCCCTCTTCTCGTAGAGAAGCGCAATCTACGTCCCACTGCCCGTATCGATTCCGGTAACCGTAGAAAGCGGCGGTTTAACGCCGCCGCCTTCAGTTTCTTTCCTAGCGTCTCAAACCCAATCTCGAAATCAGCGTACGGTAGCGCTCGATATCGGTTTTAATCAGATAGTCGAGCAACGCACGGCGATGTCCGACAAGCTTCAGAAGACCGCGGCGCGAATGGAAATCCTTTTCGTGCGTCTTCATATGCTCTGTCAGGTGATTGATTCTCCACGTCAACAACGCAACCTGAACCTCCGGTGAACCTGTGTCCCCGGGGTGGGTCGCATACGCTTCAATGATGGCCAGTTTTGTGTCTTTGTCCATTGTAATTTCCTCCTATGCTCCCGTTGACAGCGTAAGGGGCGGACAGTCCTCAAACGATGTCAGGGAAATACCACGCGTCATTGTAGCACAAAAAATGATCATCCGCTACATGGGGTCATTACGGCAAAATATGTTACCGTAGAAACAACAGTGCCGATACTCCTCCATACAACTCATTCAACTAACTTACTCTCTCCGCGGACGATCTCCCACATGAGAATCGCGCCGGCTGAAGCGACGTTGAGCGATTCAGCCTTGCCTCTCATGGGAATTCTGACCGAAAGATCGGCAACGGCCAATACCTCTTCAGACAAGCCTTTCCCCTCATTGCCCATCATCAGGACGAGCTTAGGAGCTTGAGGACGCCCCGAGGCGAGGTTATCGCCTTCAATGTCGGAAGCCACCATAACATATCCCAGTCGTTTCAAATCGTCAGCTATCAGGCAGACATCGCTTCGCAGCTCGACGACCGGGATGTGGAAGATCGATCCCATCGAAGCGGCGACCGTTTTAGGGTTGTAGATCGTCGCCGTCGAATCCGACAGCAACACGCCGTTGAAACCGAGCGCATCCGCCGTCCTGATCAGCGTGCCGACATTGCCGGGGTCCTGAACATCCTCCAAGAGAAGCAGTCGAGCAGTTGACCGTTCCAGCGCATCGAACAGTTCATTTAGTGTCAAGGACGGCGGACGCGAGATCGCGATGACGCCCTGATGCGTCTTCATCTCCGATAGACGTTCGAATAGATGGGGTGCGAGCCAACAAACCTTATCATTCAACACAACGGACAAACTAATTTTCATCTCCCCTTCGAGATTGTTCAAGGCATGTTTTCCGCGTGAATCGTTCGAGAAGACAAGATGGTCGAGCTTGATGTGATTTTCGATGAGATCGGAAACATGGCGCGTTCCCTCAACGATGACGAGCTTCTCCTTTTTCGATTGGTGCGGTGATTTCAATCGATGGAACGATTTGAACAAAGGGTTATCGGCAGATTCGATGATTCTCATGGCAGCGACCTCCTGCAAGCATCATAATACCTCATGCAATTCTAGAGAACAGCTTTCTTATGAAAAAGAAAAGGCGGTGACATCCGCCTTCTCGTTAACAGTCAAGCGTTCAATCCATTACGCGCTGAGGGCTTTCTTAGAGATCTCGACGAGTTCGGCAAATCCTTCCTTGTCATTGACAGCAAGGTCAGCGAGAACTTTGCGGTCGAGACCGACACCGGCAACACTCAGTCCGTGCATGAAACGGCTGTAGCTCATGCCGTTCAAGCGCGCGGCGGCGTTAATGCGAGAGATCCACAGACGACGAAAATCGCGCTTCTTCAGACGGCGATGCTCGTAAGCGTACTGACCTGATTTCATGACGGCCTGTTTCGCTACGCGGAAGTTTTTACTCTTGCGCCCGAAGTAGCCCTTTGCCTGCTTTAAAACTCTTTTATGGCGACGGCGTAACACCGTTCCTCTCCTAACTCTGGACATTTTACCTGCTCCTTTCCTCTTATAAATCAGTGCTTACTTATACGGCAGAAGCTTGCGTAGCCGTTTGGCATCCTGTGCGGACGCAAGGGTCGTCTTGCGAAGATTACGTTTTCTCTTCGGCGATTTTTTTGTCAAAATATGGCTCGTAAAGGCTTGAGCACGAAGGTACTTTCCGGTCCCTGTTCTCTTAAACCGTTTCTTCGATGAGCTATGTGATTTCTGTTTAGGCATGCGATGCCCTCCCTTCATTCAAAAAATGTGCATTCCAACTGTTCGATCGGCTCGACAAGTCATAAGCAAAAATGCTCGTCGGGCATTCTATCTCATACGGTCGAACGAAAACGCGATACAACGACCGCTCGTTCGCGCCGGTTCAATACAGTACAATCAATACGCCGCTCGTGATGTGTGTCAAAAACTCTTAATCTTTGAGCGGTGCGAGAAACATAATCATGTGACGGCCTTCCGCACTTGCAGCGCGATCGATGACACCGACATCCGCGACAGCTTCCGCAAATTCTTCCATCACGTCGTATCCCTGTTCCATGTGGGTCATTTCCCTGCCGCGGAAACGAATAACAACTTTGACTCGGTCACCCGCCTCGAGAAAGCGTTTGGCGTTTCTCACTCGCACATCGAAATCATGTTTCTCCGTCGTCAACTTCAACTGAACTTCCTTGACCTTGACGATCTTCTGATTTCGCCGCGCCTCGCGTTTCCTCTTATCTTGCTCGAACGTGAACTTGCCGTAATCCATAATCTTGCAGACGGGATTGTCCGGCGAGGGTGAAACGAGCACCAAGTCAAGGTTGGCATCGTATGCTTTCTGCTGTGCGTCTTCAATCGGCACGATGCCTACCATGTTTCCCTCTTCATCAACCAACCTGACACGCGGAAAATGTATTTCCTCGTTAATCCGGTGCGCCCTATTTTCGTATCTGATATCGAACCTCCTTTTTGACCACAAAAAAAGCGGTCTTGTTCCGCCCAACAAAACCACTTTTGATATCATTTGGTTTCTGGACCTCTTCGCGCTAGCTGGAGGTGAGAAGCGGAACTTCTACTTAATCGTTAGCAAGTATAAGCGAAGGTATTCATTTAAGTCAAGCACCTTTTTTACTCTACACAGCGACAGACAGATAAAAGATAAAGGCAGATAAGATGAGCAAACTAGTGATAACGGACGAACAGTCAAGATAACATTGTACTCATGTAATTCATAAATTTTGCCTTGTCGTAAGTGTGCACATGCTTAAAGTAAAGCTTCTGATACTTTTGAAGTCCAAATCGAATCATCAAAATTTACGACTTCAATCTCCAAATCACACATGGATTCTTGATTGGCAAAATCTCTAGACGTTTCTTTCATTGATTGCAAACAATCGTCAAAGAAGACTAGTTTGTCATTCATCTTGATACCTCATGTTCTTTAATTCTTGGAAAGGCTTTGCAAGCTTCTTATAAATTAGTTCAACATGATCCGTAACTTCTTCGATGGTCGCGTACTCCATCGCATCAACAGAGGCTAAATAGTAATGGCACTTATCACTTATTCCGTGAATCTTTGAAAAGACTTCAATTGCATTAAGAAAGTAAGGGCTATGCGTTGTTATCAAAACATGTAATCCGAAGTTTTTCTGAATGAGCACAATTAACTCTGCCAATCTCACTTGCCACTCGGGATGCAAGTGAATCTCCGGCTCGTCCATGATGACTGTTCCCTCTTCTTCAATGATACCTTTGAGCAATAAAGTTTTGAGAATGACAAAAGTCTTCAACCCCATTGATAAGTTCCTTACATCAAGAAACTTATCGCCATCCCCCATGGAATATGTCATTGTTTTACGATTACGAATAATTTCACCTGAACAAATGGTGTTAAGCTTGGCCATGATCTCATCTAATTTCATTTCTGTTAACACTTCATCAATTAGATTTTGCTTCGAATCATAGGCAGACAACTTTATCCTGAGATCGTGACGGTGGCTGCGAATCCCACTATCAAAAATAAAACTTGGTGGTCTAAAGCTTTCATCAAGCACATACGGATCATCGATATAGACGACATCAGTGAATAAATCGATCGTATCCGAGATACTTACTACCTTATTGTCTTCAACAACACTCTTGTACTCTCTTCCTGAAATGTCCAAAAGTATCAAGCCGGGATCTTTATTGAAAATATTGTTAATTTGCTCGTTAAGCTCAACTTGTAGCGCTTTAGTAAAAATGAATCTCGAAAGCTCAATAGGCGCAATGCTCATAATTGAAATTATCCGATGATTGATATTAGCGTAATCTAATTCGCCCAGAATGCCTCGCCTTTCTTCGGGACTGCCGGAAAATCCGGTAGCAAACATATCCTTCAAGACTTCCTCGTCAAGTGCCTGAAGGCCATTCTCTTCAATGAATCTTACAATTTCTTCAAAAACACCGTCTAAGTAAAATTGAGCCCGATAGATAGGGTAGTTCATACCTTCCGAAGAATCGCGAATTTCCTTTAGTAATAAATTGGTCATCGATTCGATTCGTTCAGTCCTAATCTTCTGTTCCAAGTCATGAAAGCTCATAAAGAACGAGTACAGCACTTTGCCGACTGTACTTTTACCAGTATCATTTTCACCGGCAAGGACTGTAATACCATTAATCTTGATATCAGCCTTTTTAATTTTCCCTATATTTTTTAAATAGAGTCTCATACGCAAGCTCCCAACTCAATAGCTGAACCTCTTAAAAACTCACATACAAATACTAACATAGCATAGCTTGCAAGCTCATTTTTTGCTCTGCCAAGAATTGAACAGGATTCTGAACGCTCGGCATAGGTCTCCTGTCGGAAGGTCGCTATGACAAAAACAAACCCATGACTTAGAACGATCACCAGATGATCAAGCAAAACAGAATGAACCTCTCGCGCTCATGTCATGGCTGCCGACATCAAGCCCTCTTCCTATGATGGTACACACTCTTGAACAATTCTCCCGCAAAGAACGGGATAAGTATCAAAGCGATAAGAATAGCCCAATCTCGTAAACTCAACGGTATTGTCTTGAAGTACACATCGATGAACGGAATATACACGACAAGAAGCGTCAAGCCTAAAGACAGCAGCGAGGCTTTGTTGAGCGTCACATTCGAGAAGAATCCCTGCTTAAACACTGACACCGTTTCGGACCGGCTTGAAAAGACGCGCAAAATCTCCGCGAGCGTTAAACTGATAAACGCGAACGTCCTCGCTCCCCAGGATGGAGCCGTGTCCGCCACCGGAATGAACGAAAACATCGAGACAGTACGATCAAGCGCAATCTCGCCATTGATAACGAGATTGTCGGGATACAGGAATCGTCCGATATTGAAAGCCGCGAATACAGTTATGAACAAAGCGATCGACTGAACAGCTATTGACCATGCCATATTCTTGTCGAGAATCTTATCGTTCTTGTGGCGCGGCGGCTGCAGCATAATGCCCTCTTCCGCGCGTTCGCGACCTAGCGCAAGCGCCGGGAAACTGTCCGTCACCAAATTGAGCCAGAGAAGCTGAACAGGCAGCAGCGGAGAATAGGCAGGACCCATAATCATGGTCGTAATGAAGATAACGAGTATCTCGCCAACGTTACAGGAGAGAAGGAAATTGACCACCTTGCGAATATTTGAATAAATGACGCGACCTTCCTCGACTGCATCGACGATCGTGCCGAAATTGTCGTCGGTCAGGATCATATCTGCGGCGCCTTTGGCGACTTCAGTACCCGTGATACCCATCGCGACACCGATGTCGGCGCGTTTCAACGCCGGTGCGTCATTGACGCCGTCCCCCGTCATCGAGACGATACGATCGGATCGTTTCAACGCTTCGACAATGCGAACTTTATGTTCGGGCGAAACGCGCGCATAGACGGTCGCCGATTTGGCAGCCTCCGTCAGCTCATCGTCCGACATCGCTTCAAGTTCTTTTCCGGAAAGGACGAGATCATCTTCTTTACGTAGACGCAAATCGTCGGCAATCGCGGCGGCCGTCTCATGATGGTCACCTGTAATCATGACGACGGAGATTCCCGCGTTGTGACATACAGCGATGGCGTCGCGCGCTTCAGGTCTCGCCGGATCGATCATTCCCATCAACCCTGCGAAGACCATGCACGATTCCGCTCCCTCGAATGACTCGTCGTCGTGCGTACGATAAGCGAAGCCTAGTACGCGAAGCGCCTGCTTGGCGAAAATGATATTCCGAGAGAGGATAACCTCTCGTCTCTCATCGCTCAGAGGGACGACCCCCTCTTCCGTCAGCTCGCGATCGCAGCGATCAAGTATGCGATCCGGCGCGCCTTTCGTAAGGGAGTACGGAACACTGTCTTCCATAAGGCAACCGACTGTCATCATCTTGCGTTCGGAATCAAATGGGAGCTCCCAGATTACGGGACGCGATTCTCGAAGCTCCGAAACCGAAACGCCGCCCTTTTCCGCAACGGTCAGCATGGCACCCTCGGTCGGGTCTCCGATCATGGCAACATAACCCTCTTCATTCGTCGTCAGGACGGCATCGCTACAGAGCACCCCTATTTCAAGGACACGCTTCAAAACATCGGATACTACCGCGTCACGCGTCTCAGACGCGCTATCGCGCGTAATAACGCCCGTCGGTGCATACCCGACACCTGAGACTGTATATTGCTCATCGCCCGCGTAAAGGCGAGTCACCGTCATCTCATTCTGCGTGAGCGTCCCCGTCTTGTCGGAGCAGATCGTATCAACACAACCGAGCGTCTCGACGGCAAGCAAACGTTTCACGATTGCATTTTCCTTCGCCATTCTGTTCATACCGAGCGCAAGCAGGATTGTCACGACGGCGGGCAGTCCTTCGGGTATCGCCGCGACAGCCAAACTGATCGCTGTCATAAAAAGCGCCAACGGCTTACCGCCCTGCAAGAGTCCGACCGCGAAAATAATGGCGCAGATAACGAGAAAGAGAATACCGAGAATCTTGCCGAGGCGATTCAAATTCTCTTGTAAAGGCGTCGCTTCCGTCTCAATACTCCTTAGGCGATCGGCTATCTTTCCGATCTCAGACTTGGAAGCCGTTGAAACGACGACACCCTCACCTCGACCGTATGTAATCTCCGTCCCGCTGTACACCATATTGAGGCGATCGCCGATACCGGGAACTTCTTCGTACCGAGCCGCGGCGTCTTTGTGCACCGGGACTGATTCACCCGTCAATGCCGATTCATTCGCCTGTAAGTTGGCGGACAAGACAAGCCTCAAGTCGGCGGGCACGACGTCGCCCGCGACAAGTTCGACGAGATCTCCCGGTACAAGCTCGGCCGCCGGCACCTCGCGTATCTCACCTCCCCGCTTGACACGTGCGAAAGGCGCAGACATCTTTTTTAGGGCTTCGAGCGCCTTCTCCGCCCGGTTTTCCTTAATCGCGCCAAGGAACGCATTGATGACAACAATCGCCAAAATGATGCAAGCATCGAATATCTCTCCCAGCGCTGCGGAAATGACGGCAGCAACAATCAAAATCAGTATGAGAAAATCCTTGAACTGATTGAGCAGCTTAACAATAAAGGGAGCGCTCTTCTCATCTTCCAACTCGTTGCGACCGAAGCGTTCAAGCCGTATATCGGCTTCCCTCTCGGTAATCCCCGACGCCGTATCCGTCCCAAGTGACTCGACGACGCACTCAATCGATTGAATTGACGCCTCCTCGCCGGTCATCAGACATTCAGACGTTGTCTCGATCTCAACGACAGTATTCTTTTTCATAATAATTCCTCAGCAAGAAAAATGTAGTGTGCAAAAAAACGTATAATCATTGTACTCCTAGTGGTCGTCTCTGAGTTCGCGCGTCATTCCGCCATGCGAAATGGGCGTTCGCGAAGAGCAACAGCCTACTCCTCATCTTCCGAGACTTTATCAGGCAATACCTCAAGACGAATACGTGATATTCTTCGATCATCCATCTCAAGCACCGTAAATTTAAGGTGTTTAAAAGTCGCCTCAGGTTGAGTGCCCTTCTCAGGGATGTAACCGAGAAGCGAGAGAACGAATCCGGCGATTGTGTCAAAGTCATCGTCCTCTTTCAGCTCATCGAGCTCGGGGACATAACGTCCCGCTTCGGCGGGCGTCAACAAACCGCTGAAGACGTAGGAACCGTCGGCATTGACAACGACACTCGTCACCGGCGCGTCGTACTCGTCTTCGATCTCTCCGACGATCTCTTCAAGCAAGTCTTCCATCGTGACGATGCCCTCCGTCCCGCCATACTCATCGACGACGACGGCGAGCGTCGTGTGTTGCTGTTTCATCTCGCGGAAGAGAACATCCACTTTCTTCACCTCAGGAACGAAAAAGGCAGGGCGCAGAATGCTCTCGAGTTTGAAATCAGCGCCGCGCTTGGACTTCGGGACGCGGAGCAAATCCTTGACGATCAGGATGCCGACGATGTCGTCGATGTCCTCGTCGTAAACGGGAAAGCGCGAGTAGCTCGCATGCGCGACGATCTCGACGGCTTCTTCATACGTTGAATTCAATGGCACGCTCGTAATCGAGACGCGCGGCGTCATGATCTCCGAGACGTATTTGTCATCGAAAGCGAATATGTTTTTAATCAGATCGGCTTCCGACTCCTGCAGATCGCCACATCCCGCACCCGCTTCGACGAGAATGCGAATCTCCTCCTCCGTGACACGCGACGATGCCTCATCGGGGTCTATGCCGAGCATGCGCAACACAAGGTTCGTCGACCACTCGAGAAGTTTCGTGAACGGTCGAAAGACAAAATCAAAAAATCTCAGAATACCCGACACCATCATCGCGAACTGCTCCGGTCGGCGCATCGCCAGTCTTTTCGGTACGAGCTCACCAAACACAAGCGTAAAGTAAGACAAAACGATCGTCATCAGTACGACCATCAAAGTCCGTAGCGAAGGATATACCAAACCCGGATCAACGAAAACATATAGCCTGATGGCAAGCTTATCAGCCGCAAAAGCGCTCGACAGAAAGCCTGCCAACGTAATCGCCACTTGAATCGTAGAAAGAAAGCGGCTTTTATTGTCGACGAAGCGAAGCAGACGCTTCGCAGCCGCATGACCGGAATCTGCCATCTGGCGAATTTTGTTATCGTTCTGCGTAACAACAGCCATTTCTGCAGCAGCAAAAAAACCGTTGACCAAGATGAGAAAGAATATCAGGATAAAATCGAACAAAAGCGAACCGCGAACGGTTCCCGCGCTCACATGTTCAGTTAAGATAACCCTCAATAGAGGGTCGGTACAGCTACTGCCGTCCAATCAGACATACCTCCAGCCATCCATCACGTATATAGATACTCATTGGCTTCAAAAGAGTCGAAAGAATAGATGGATCCTTCGTGAAGCGATATTTTATGTTAGCAAAAACAGCGTCACTACGCAACGTAGCACATATGGTAACATATAAATACGAATCATTCGTGCGTTTTTGCACGTCCCACTTTAGAAAGGTTTAACGATTATTTAATATGGCAACTACGAATCAGCAGAAAATCAGCGATGTCAGACTAGCTGTTCTGATCGATGCCGATAACGTGCCGCCTCACAACGTACGCGGCATGATGGAAGAGATAGCCCGCTATGGCACACCGACGATCAAGCGCATCTACGGAGACTTTACAAAGCCTAATTTGGCACAGTGGAAAAATCAACTCCTCGATTACGCCATCAGCCCCATCCAACAATTCAGCTATACGACGGGAAGAAACGCCACCGACTCCGCCATGATCATCGACGCGATGGATATTCTCTATGCCGATAAAGTTGACGGCTTCGTTCTCGTGTCGAGCGACAGTGACTTTACGAAGCTCGCCACGCGACTTCGCGAATCGGGGAAAATCGTGTACGGACTCGGGGAAATGAAGACACCGAACGCTTTTATCGCCGCATGCGACCGCTTCATCTACTTAGAGATCATCGATCAACATGGTGAGGAAGATATCGAGGTGGATAAAGAAGTTAGGCAGACAGGGCGTCTTACGAGCACGATACGTCGCGATGCAGACAAAAAAGAATCGGGGCGAAAGTTGAGCGATCGCAAATCAACCGACCGCGATCAGAAAAAGACAGATAAAAGCATTCAGAAAGTCGACAAAAAACTGATTCAGCTCATCTCCTCATCCATCCGAGATGTAGAAGACGAGAACGGTTGGGCATTCCTTGCCGAAGTCGGCAACCTGATCGTCAAAAAACAACCCTCATTCGACTCGCGCAACTACGGGTACGACAAGCTGACGACACTGATCCAATCGATCGGTCGCTACGATGTCGAAATGAGGGACACGGGAAATCCGAACGTCAAGCTCGTCTACATCAGAATCAAGAGCGGCAAATAACTATAACGATTCAATTTACCCTAAATGTAAAGCCTTGATGCACACCTGCGTATCAAGGCTTTTCCTTTGCCGCCTTAGCGACAAAGCGAATAATCCAATGTTGAGGCACGACTTTCGAAAACAGGCGAACGAGTCGCCCCAACAGCGATGTAATGACGACTACTTTTCGTTTTCGTACTGCCTCGATCGTTTTTTTCGCGACGAGAGAAGGTTCCTCAATGGAAAATCGCTTATAAGAAGAGAGAAGTTTCTCCCTCTCCTCCGACGTGAAGAACTCGGTCAACATCGGATTTGGACATGTCACCGTTACGCCGATGCGACGAGGGCGCAACTCTTCTGCAAGCGCGCGACCAAACGAGAGAATGAACGCTTTTGAAGCCGCATACGTCGCGAATCCGGGTTGAGGCAGGAATGCGGCAACGGACGACGTAAAGATGACGGCGCTCCCCTCCTCCATATATGGAAGAACAATCGATGTGAGAGTAACTTGAGCGCTCACATTGAGAGCGCAGAGCGACCGATGACAGGCAACACTGTGTGTTTCAAAATGTCCCGGCATCCCCTCCCCCGCGTTGTTGACAAGGAGCTGAACCGTCACACCATCCGAACGCAATGCGTCTTCAATGACAGCAAAGGAGTATTCTTCCTTCAGATCGAGCGCGAAGCATCGCGTCGCATGTTGCAAACCCTCCGCCAACCGTCGCAATTTCTCCTCATCTCTCGCGATGAGCCAGAATGATATTTCCTCGGGAAGTGTCTCGTCGAGCAAGCGCACAAATGCCAAGCCCAGACCGGACGAAGCCCCCGTAACGATAACGACGGGATTTTTAGACTCATAGTATGCTTGATCAATCATGGCGCAGTCTCTCTTCAATAACAAAGCTTCAACAGCAGGACATCGCGGTGTTCCATCTGAGCAGTTTTGAATGTCTCAATCTTGAGATTTGCTGCTCACACAAGGTCATCCCATACACGAAGTATATCACGCTATATACCGGTCCAATTATGCTATAATTCGTAACGGTATGGAGGAAACAACATGGCTCGAACGATGGTAATCGGTCTGACGGAGTCAGGCGCGAGTACAAAAGTAAATGAAGATTCTTTTAGTTGCGGAGACCGCGTCTACCCCGACATGATCACAGGCAGCGAGGAGCAGTCGCTCGGCGCATCCGATTACACACAAGTCTACATCGTCACACAGGGATTCGGCGGTTCCGGTGCAGGCGATCTAGCCGGACGCATCATCCAACGCGTCAGCAAAGATTTTGTCGCCAAGCTTGACGACTACAAATATCCCGAATTCGACTTCAACAGTTTTTCAAGCGAACTCATCGAAGAAGCTCATCTTCGCGTGCTGGACCAGATCGCTCAACGCTCCGATCAAGGTGTCGGCGCCTCATTCGCACTACTTCTGATCGATGCCAATACGGCATATATTCTCAACGTCGGCGATACAAAGATTCATCTTTACCGCGACAATGAACTGTATTCACTTATCGATCCTTACGATGCTGAAACTAAATCCTACCAACCCGTTTACATCGGAGACCCCAAAGCCCCCTTTGAGATACCTGCGCCGAATACAATGAAGAAGTTTGACCTCGAGACGGGAGATATTATTCTACTCACCACGGAAGGATTTCATTCGAATTTCCATCACAGGCAATTAGCCGAAGACATTGCCGCTCCCGACGCCTTCGCGGCGAACATCCGCCTAGCGCAACTACACTCAAGACAAGCAGACAACTCGGAGAACGGCACAGTTCTCGCCATCAAGGTGCGCGACTTGGAACTCGTGGAACCCGATGATTCGGCGAAGAAAAATATCGAGCGTATTCAAAATTCTTATGGTTCACAGGCTTCTGAGAATGGAACATCTGTAAATGTAAAACCGAAAAGGCGCAACGCAACAGATAAATCTCCTGAATTCGGACAAGAATCTGCATTCTCTCGATCAGCAGACAATGGTATACAAAAAGGCAACTTAAACGGCAGAAATGGTAATGAGAATATGGACACAGCAAATCAGGCAAGGAAATCAAGAATAAAGAGAGAATTGAAGACATTCGGCTTGAGTCTCTTAGCCGGTTTTCTCATCGGTTTGGCGGTGATTCTGGTTGTGTGGTTTGTTGTTTTGAGGTGAATGATCGATTAGATTTACCCTATCTATTTTCCTTACCATAAAAACTATTGATTATCGTTACCGATTCATTTGAGCAACCTTCTCATCCTTATTTTAGAATATCCAGTTCATCACGCCCATTGATCTGCACCTCTCCTGTTAGACTGGACTTAAGATCATTAGCACCGTTTTTCCCATCTCCGCATTGAAAATGCTTTATAAGTAAAGCTCATTGAACAGTAGCTCCTTATAACATAGAATGGCAGTAGCGATTGCGCAACAAAATCGAAATGCCGATATCGGTAAGAAAGGCTGTTATGAAAAGAGTATTTCACAGCATAAGGCTTATGTTAATGAGAAGTGCATTCAAAAGGGCGGAATATATTAAGAAAAAGAACATCTTTGGGTTTATGGGTGAAAATGTCGTTTTTCAAGTAATGATTATCCCTCTATATCCTAAATTAATAAAAATACATGATAATGTGACTATCTCTACCAACGTGACATTCCTTACTCATGATGTTATACATAGGCATATTAATTATAGGTATGGGAGTGGAACATCATGTGAAAATATCCAAGCCATTGAGATATTGGAAAATTGTTTTATTGGCTCTGTGCAATCATAAACGGCAATGTACGAATTGGACCGAACTCCATCGTGGGTGCGGGTGCCGTCGTTACGAAGGATGTACCTCCAGATACGATAGTTGCCGGAGTTCCTGCAAAAAAGATTGCGAGTTTTGACGAACTCTTAGAAAAAAGAAGAAACAACAAAGAATATTCTTATGAATCTTATGAAGAGGTATGGAGTAATTTTTACTTACAAAGAAACAGCTATTAATTAGAAAACCATACGTGGAATTGCGATCTCTGAAGACCATCAGGAACGTCTTACCGGGTGCTATGTCTTAGATACACGGATTCAAACTTGCGAACATTTTTATAGCACTTTGATTTATCATATCTCGTGATTTTTGTTTCGATTACATATATACTTTAATACAATCACAACGAAATGATCGCATGAAGTAGACCTTAAATAGTTCTTCAATGCTAATAATATGAAAGAAAACACAGATCATATCACAAATCGAAACGGCAGGACGTTTAATTATCAGTATACGGCTGCACTGTTGGTAATTGTTACTGCATTTAGCCGATTGTTTGGTTTCGCTCGCGAAGTCCTGATGACAAAATATTTCGGCTCAAGCGCCGAAACAGACGCTTTTTTCTTTGCTATTACATTATCCCAGTTCTTTACCGTCTATCTAGTCTCTGCCATAAGCCAAACTTCCATACCTATTTTTGCTGAGGTTGATGCCGATGAATCGGTGGACACTGAGCGATTCAGCAACAATATTATCAATATAACGATGCTCTTCTCCGTCGTGTTGCTCCTTCTCGCCACAGTCTTTATCCGCCCCCTTACCAGTATTCTGGCACAGGGTATCGCAAGGAACTCGCACGAGGCTTTTGAGCTTACTGTCAAGCTAAGTCGTATTACGATGATTTCGATTCTATTTCCCGGTTTAATTGGCGTGTTTTCAGGATACCTTCGCTACAATCGACGCTTTCTCGCTCCTGCCATGATCGGGATAGCTTCGAACGCCACCTATCTGCTCTATCTTGTTTTCTTCTCAAATCAGTTTGGAATCATCGGACTCACTTGGGTGAGTGTTTTGGCGAGCTTCGCTCAGTTTTTGCTTCTCCTCCCCAGCATTGCAAGAAGTCAGTTTCAGTATAGACCTATTCTTGACTTCAAGGATCCCTATGTTAGACGAATGGGTAAATTGAGTATCCCTATCATCTTCAGCACAATCGTTTCAGAGGCAAGTACCATTGTGGACAAAAGTCTGGCGACATGGCTTCCGGAAGGTTCTGTTACATATCTGACATACGGGGGTCTTATTAATACAACGATTTTGGGTGTGTTCATATCGAGTGTCATAACGATCGTATATCCTGCAATGTCTCAAGCATTAGCACGCAAGGAACCCAATCGAGCACACCGATATCTGGGGCAAGCATACTCGGCTGTTTTGGTCATAACGATTCCGTTAGCTATCTTTATGACCGTTTTCTCTAAAGAGATTGTGACAATTCTTTTCCAACGCGGGCGCTTTGATAGTGTCGATACGCTCAATACGGCAAAAGTCGTGTCTTATTATGCACTTGGTTTGCCAGCGTTCTCGTTCATGCGAATTACGATGAATGCTTACCATGCCAATAAGGATACACGCACACCTGCTGTCTTCGCAGTATTGCTTCTAATTTTTAACGTCTTGTTCACTCTACTATTTATTAATCATATGGGGGTTTCCGGAATAGCGCTTGCTTCTGGAATCAGTAGCGCCATCGTCACAATTTCTCTCATTGTCTTGTTGAAAAAGAAACAGGGATATAGTTTAGCCAGAAAGAATTTATTAATAACTTTCGGAAAAACCCTTGTGGCTTCTGCAGTTTGTCTCGCTTTCATATTAATCGGAAAATATCTTTTCCATCACTTTGTTCCAAGCACACGGCTTAACAACATCGCATTTATCGCTATTAGTGTTTTGACTCTTCTACTCTTTTTTCTTTTAGGTCATTTATTAAAAATACAAGAAGTACTTTCTATTACTAAATCGATTAGAAAGAAACTCTTTCCAAGAGCATAAAGATGGGATTAACATAATCAATGAAAATCTCAATTACTGAAGTCCGTCTCGGCGCAGAGTACGAAGACCAGTAACAAGGCAATTATTGGTGAAATTCATCGCCCCGAATTTTTCTTCTCCCTATCTGAGAAATAATGTCAAGCATCCCGCATTCTGCTCGGTACGAAAAGGTCGAATTAAACCGACTACTATCGACAACATTATTATAAAGAGAGCCCGTGTTCCGTATGATTAACTTTGAGTCTGTTCTAGCTCTGTTTTCATAATAACTAAAACACTCATGAGCAATGCTGGATAAACTAAGCCAATCACTATTACCAAGATTGTAAATATTATGACTGCTTTTATCTATCATAGTAGCCATTTTCAGCAAAGCCTTTGCGGCGTCAGATATCTCCATGAAAGATATTTTAGTATTACCTTCCTCAATTAGAATATCCTGGTTTCGTAATAATTTGTCATAAAAGCGATTAATCATTCTTTGATCGAAATCAGGACTTATCAAACTGGATAATCGAACGTTAACAACCTTGATTCCCGTTATACTTTGTTTGAGGATCAATAGTCTCTCTGTTGAATATTTGGCTAAACCATACAAGTCTCTAGGCGCTACACTAAAAGATTCATCTGGTATCTCAATTTTATACTGGCTATAGACACTCTGAGTAGAAATATTAATAAAAGCTACAATACCTTTTTCAGCTAAAGCATCTAACGTGACAAGCGTATTATCCATAGCAGTGACGAGAGCTTTTCCATCTGAAATCCTAGGAAAAGCACAATTAATAACAACAAAAACACCCAAAGACGGTAAAAATGAAACACTGTCAAATATATGGATATTGTGATCGTCCGAGAATTCAATCCGAAGTTCGTCTGCCTGACTAGATATTGCATATATCTCTGTATCACACATGAAAGAACATTGTCGAAGTATTTCGCGACCTAACATCCCACCTGCTCCAGTTAAAATTATATGTTTCATAGTCAGACGAAGCCCTTATCTATCTATAAACTCAATCAAAAACTCTACCAACGAGACCGTAGAGATATGAATTTTCAATATAATTGCGAAAACTCAAATCAGTTGAGTGATAAGCCTTATTGTATAGTTCTTTATAATTAGTTGAAACAAAACCCATGTCTCTTACTTCATGAAGGAAATCTCTAATATCCACGATATTGATATCTTTCGATTGAACGTAAAAAATAGCCAAACTCTTTGTTTCCCTAGCTTGACGTAAAAACTCCCTGATTTCAGATCGCTCTTCATCTGTGCCGTAAGTGAATTTCCTTGCCTGCAAATTATTAGTCATTGGCAGAGAAATTTTCTCATAAGTCCTAAAACTGTTTGAAGCGGAGTTATTTTGTACAAATGAATACACATCTTGTGTTCTGAATACTATTGTAGAATTATTTGCACCATACGGTGGTGCATACGCGATTGCTAAATCAATGCCGTACTTACTGAAATAAATATCTGTGGACTCCTTGCTCTGATCTTGAAATAAAGCAGAGTCTAAATACGGGTTTACATATTTGTAGTTTCCATCCTCAAATGTCCAACCTCCCTCAAGCATCAATCTAATTGCATCAGCAGACAGAACATTTGGATCATGATTACTACTAGAAAAATCATGAGCATTGATAAACGATACACCGGTATAGCCAAATTCTTTAAAGGCTAAAAAAACCGGATAATCATTTGCTGAACTTCTTTCTATGGTAAAAAGAATCGTTGGAGAATCTATACGTATAGTTGAATAATCTTGCCGCTTATAATCAGTATATACAAACACTGATAAAGTAATAACTGAGACAATCAGCAGTAATAATAGGAGATTTCGCCATTGTCGACCCGTCAATTTACTAAAAACATTAGAACCTAAAAATACCATCGCAAGGAACGTCCAAAAATGAATGTAAACTACATATGAGTCTGAAATCAACAATTTGACGCACATTGCAATAATAATGGCAAAAACCAATTTAAATAACAATTCCCCATTACTAGCAATTAATTTAAAAGTAACAAATAAAAGCGTAGCTAAAAGCAAAACACCGAAAATGCCAAAATGACTCAAAACTTCTAAAAATACATTATGGCTGTAACCCCACAAAAGTTCCTCGCCCACATAAAGGCGATCGCCAAAGAATCCTTGACCAAAAACGGGGTTTTCTTTGATAGCCAAAAGTGATAGCCTCCATATATCAAAACGACCGTTGTCATGCCAAAACTCTCCCTCTGCAAGAGAATCTATTGTTCTAGAGCTTGAATAATAGTTTTCTCCAAAATCATCGACCTGAGGATGCTCGTTATCTATGGATTCATACCCATTAGGCATTTCGCTACTATTACATGAAATTTTTAAAGTATTGCTGACACTTGGAATGAGATTAACAATAATAAAGGCAAGTATTAAAACTACGGCAATGTTAGCAAGTGCCCTTCCTTTTAGTTTAATGACCGACATACTGATCTTCCATTGGTTAGCGGAAACAAAAACAACGAAAATAACGAAGTAGGTAAGAAGAACTAGAATCGCACCTCTTGAGCCATAATAAAGCGTCAAGGCAGCTGCCAAGCCTGACAACACACTGAGGAAAATAGATTTTCGATAAAAAGCTAAAGAAAACAATACAATGGCACAAAAAACCATCTCATAACCTAGAGACATATTATAACGGAGGGCGCTACCGCTACTACTAGCCATGCTGAAATATGATGACCAGTTCCCTTTTATTTCAAATAGAACAATTTGAATAATCAAATAGAAACAATTCATTAAGGCGGAAATAGATAAATTGCGGAATAGCCGATTTGGTTTACCGACCAAATGTATCACAAGCAAAGCAAAAATTCCCTTTCGGGGGTCAAGAAATTGAGTAATCAAATTAAAATCCGCACCAAAAACCCAATACTTTAACCCAGGGTGACGTAGCAAGGATATGTTGGTAAGAAAAATAATTAGCAAGAAAAAAAACAAAAATGGGGTTACAGCCTGATAGGATTTTTCTCTCAATCTTTTTATCACTGACAAGAGAATAAGTACACCTAGAAGCGCCATTATTGGAATTATTCCGATGCTACCAAGAGTGCTGACGAAAAGAAAAGTAAATAGTCTTTGAGAAAAGAACACGACCATCGAAACGTCTGCGACATCAACACTTTTGGCGAGCGTTATTCTCTCATCATCATAAAAAAAAGTGGGTATTTTTTTAATAAAGTCCAACTTATCGCTCCATCACGTTATTGCTCTGTTCATATCCATACACAGCTTTACACAACCACTACCCTTCTTTAATGAAGTAACCAACTTTCTCCAAGTAACCTGTAACACGTTTTACTATATCGCCGTCTGAATAATACCACTCTAAATAGAGCAAATCGCCTGGCAAATCAAATGAAGCCTTATCTACTACAGTACCTGGTTCGGCAGAAATGAATACTGTTATTACATCTTTCGTTGCTCGCAGTTCAAAATCTTTAAGAGTCTGTGATTGATTAAACATCAATTTTTCTAAAGTGACGCGGCGCAAATCTAAACCAGTTGCCTCTTTAATTAAACGCCACATGTGGCAACCATCAAATCTTGGAGTAAATTCAATAAGATACGGTTTATTATCTTGTAATTTAAGTTGAAAATAGATGTGCCCATCAGTAAAACCAATAATTTGATTAACAGTTTCAACTAAATCAAGCACCGATTTTTCCAACTGTTGACCCACTACACGTGATGGCACATGGTGCTCCTTAATAATACCTCCAGGATAATTATCATAGGAGATTCTATCAGAAATCATGGCGAATTTTAGTCTTCCATCTTCCATGAAGGAATTAACTGATATTTCTGAGCCTTCTATGTATTGCTCAACAATAACTGTTTTGGATACGGAATGCTCAAGCACCTTAGGGAAAAAACTAACCAAATCATCATAATTATTAATCCTGTAAATACCTCTCTGCCCAGTGCTGTCGACGGGTTTAATAATTGCAGGATAGGTGTTCCAGTCGATAAAATCTGTAATGTTATTACCCTTTTGATATTTGACATTGCCTTCAATGCTCCCTAAAGCCTCACGCCAAGTAGCCTTATCTGCAATTTTACTTAACATTTTTAGGTTATAAAAACAGGGCAACCCTAACTTATGAGAAACGATGGCAATGGGTTCAATGGCTGGCTCTAGACCCATTGAATAAACTGCATCTGCATTTATTTGTTGTGCATATTCAGCAATCGCATCACTATCCTTAATATCGATTGTTTTAAAGCCATCAACTAACGAAAAACCGACACCTTTTGGGTCATGCGCACATGCATATACTCTAAACCCCATGTCCTTAGCAATCGTAATGAGATCTAATTGTGAGTGACCAATACCTAAAGCTAACAATGTTTTTGACATAAAAACCGCTTTCTATTATCGATGTTTTATATAGTTGCGATGCTGATCAAAATCAACCAGTTGTGGTGGTCTGACTGCATCCGTTCCTTCTCTCTTTAGAACATTGATCACAGTTATAAGAATAATTTTAAAATCCAACAAGAACGATATATGATCTACATATTCTAAATCGTATGCAAATCTCTCTTCCCACATCAGGAATCCCCGACCCTTAATTTGAGCCAACCCGGTAACGCCCGGGAACACATCATGACGGCGAATTTCTTGATCTGTATAATACGGCAAGTACCGAACCAGTAAAGGTCTTGGTCCGACAAAACTCATGTCACCTTTTAATATATTAATCAGTTGAGGTAATTCATCAATGCTAAGTTTTCTAATAATGTTACCGGTCTTTGTGACCCTTTCCCGATCTCTCAACAATCTTCCTTCCGAATCATGAGTTTTCTGACACATAGTACGCAATTTGCATGTCTTAAACTCCTCACAGTTCTTTCCTATTCTAGTCTGTCTGAAAAGAACTGGACCTTCGGAATCTATCTTCATAACCATCATTGCGAACAATATTATTGGAGTAGTAATTACTATCAATATTGCTGCAAAAACAATATCAAGGATTCTCTTAGTGTATTTTTCGTAAAAACTGCGTTTCCGTTCCATCTCAAGTTTTCTGCCTATAAGCTGGAAAATACAGATTATCTTTCACAAAGCCATTTTGTGTCTCTCTCAGTGCAACTAATCTATCATAGATTTCCTCATTGAAAATAATCTGACCAACAGAAAAGAATGTATCTGATTCCCTGTTAAAGCTTTGCTTGAATGTATACAAGCTATCATCAGAAGAACTGCCAACTCCTCCACCCATATGAAAACTCTTAAAATTATTCTCCGATCCCCATTTAATAGCTTCGGTGAGTAAAAGGTTAGTACCAGCAAGAGAAGAATAATTAGGATCACTACCCGACAAATGATAGTGCATTTTCCCATTCGCAAATAAAATGATCGACGCAGCAATCATCTTTTCATCATATACCGCATAGAAAATCAAGCTGTTATACTTCAATGAATCAAGAATGCTCAAATAGAAATCTTGATCAAAATAATAATAGTCATCAGCATTGTCTTTATCCATGGTTGTTTGATAGAGATCAACAAATTGTCTGAAAATATCTCGGTTTCTACCCCAATATGCGCGGACACCATTCTTAATCGCTTTACGCACTTTGTTTCTGTTGTTTGCTTTGTAATTTTGCCAAATATCCGTAAAGCTTACTAAAGGTATAGTAACTGTATTGCCAAGATCAATGACCCTAATATGCTCAGAACACTCTTTCAAGACGTTAGCATTCCTTAGCACGGGATGAAATCTGATAAATTCGCTAACGTAGCCTCTTTCCCTGCAAAAAGTCTTGTAGTCGGAAAGAAATTGATTCAAAGAGTCGTTTGACAAATTTCCTTCAAATAAAAAGCCGCCATAACCATACGGTGTAGATAAATCAAAGAGCCTATCACATTCAATGACATTGGCAAAATACTCACACTGAGATATGTCCCGCTTCATGACAACATTCATTACTCTGAGATCATCACACGAAAAATAAAAAAGTGTAGGTATTCCGTCTCCATGTAACTCAAATGCCTCAACATACTCTGCGAGGTAATACACGTCGTAATCAATGAAGCTTCTTACTATTTCATTCCATTCAGCTCGATTGTCAATATTAATTTCTTTAATCAATTCCCGCTCCGCATACAACGAAGAGTTCCGAAACTTTTTTCGAAATATACAATTAATCCACTAATATGTTAGTGATGGTTTCAACGATACGTTCCAACTCTCTTTCTCCCATATTGATATCACTCGGCAGACACAAACCGCTCATAAACAGCTCCTCCCCCATACTACCTTCCGGCTGAGCTGTGATGAAATCGCAATAATGATAGAACGGCTGAATGTGCATAGGCTTCCATATGGGTCGGGCGGCGATAATATTCTCATCAAGCTTCGCAAAGACTTTAGCGACCTTACTAGGGTCATCAAAAGTAACACAGCTGAGCCAGTAGTTGGGATACACACCCTCCGGTACCGGCATCATGCGCACCATTCCCGTTTTCTCCAAGTGTTCTTTGAAAAACTCAAAAATAGATTTCTTCGCCTCAATGTGACGGTCAAGAACTTTCAGCTGTCCACGTCCGATACCAGCTAAAACGTTTGACATCCGGTAGTTGTATCCTAATTCCTCATGTTGATACCAAGGCGTTTTTTCTCTTGATTGAGACGCCCAGAAGCGAACTTTCTCACAGAATTCCTTCGCCGAATCCGGGTTGTTGCCCGTCAGCATTCCGCCCCCCGATGTCGTGATGATCTTGTTCCCGTTAAAACTGAAACAACCAATATCCGCCGCAGTACCGGCGTACAACCGTTTTGGCGTGTCGTGCCAGCGTCGTTTCGCCTCTCCCTCAGCGCGATAATAATAGGCGTCATATGTTGAGCCAAGCGATTCCGCAGCATCCTCAATAACAGGCACTCCGTATTCATCACAGATTGCGAGAATTTGATCGATATCTGCAATCAAGCCATACAAATGCACGACAACAACCGCTTTGACTTTATCCTTGTACTTGTCAAGCGCAATCTTCAACGCTTTAGGATCCAGGTTCCATGTCGACCATTCGGAATCTATCAAAACGGGAGTTGCGTTTTGATACACAATGGGATTGACCGATGCCGCAAAAGTCAGTGAAGAGCACAGAACAATATCGTCCCGGGCATCACGTGCATTGGGGTCGCAAGGGCGAATGCCCTCTCCAACGCCTACAAGTTTGAGCGCAAGATGGATCGCCGAAGTACCGGAAACGAGAGCAGTCGCATCATACGTACCGAGCGCTTCGGCAAATTCCTTTTCAAATGTTGTAACATTTGGACCGAGAGGAGCAATCCAGTTTGTAGTAAAAGCTTCCTTTACATACTCAAACTCATACCCCTCATCGCTCATACGAGGAGAAGCTAAATATATAGTTTCAGTATCAATCATCTCTGTACTCTTACCAATCACTCAATGTATTTATTTCGGAGCTTCATAATCTATTATTATGATAACGTCCCCTGAATACTGCTTTCCGTACAAAACCTTGTTTAGACAGTCATTATAATATAATCAAGCAATTATCTCATAGGTCATAATTAGAGTAAAATCTACCATATCTCTTAGATCAATTTTGTAAAAAAAGCTTCTTCCCTGTAATCTTTTCTATCCTATCAACAACATCGGCGTGACTGTTGCTAAGATTGTCGCAAATAACCACTTCATAACCAGCTCGAAGCAATTTAACCAATATACCCCGTTCCGCCTGTGATCAGTGTTTTCATCTTGCCTACTAGTTCTCAGCCCTTTATAAAGCGGTCAATTAGATTTCAAAAGGGAAACTAACGTGTCCACAACATACTCAACCTCTACATCAGTCATAGAACTGAACAATGGAAGAGTTACTTCGTTTTCATACTGAGCAAATGCTTCAGGGAAATCTTCGATTTGAAAACCACGCTTTCTGTAGGCACTTAACATAGGCAATGGTTTGTAGTGCACATTCAACGAAACTCCCAACTTTGCAGCTTCCGCAATAAACCTGTTTCTCTCGTGAACATCTCTTCCGTTCAATCGGAGCAGAAACAAATGCAAACTCGATACCGCATTCTCACTAAAATGCTCTAGCCATGAGACATTGAGGTTTTTAAAACGATCACAGTAATACTCAACTATTTCTTTGCGCCGCATTAACATAGACTGATATCGTCCTAATTGAGACAAACCGATAGCGGCAGCGATATCGGTTAAGTTGCACTTGTAGTATGGTTCGACGACGTCGTATTCCCATGAACCGGTTTCAATTTTGGAAAATGCGTCTTTTGTTTGTCCATGTAACGACAAGAGCATATATTGCTCATATAAGTCATCATCATCAAAACCCTCAAGTGTTCTCCAGCTTGCGGCACCACCTTCAGCTGTTGTCAAATTCTTAACCGAATGAAATGAGAAATTAGAAAAATCCGCAATGGCACCCGCCATGATCCCGTTTCTGGATGCACCAAGCGAATGTGCCGTATCCGCTACTACAGCCACTCGTCCAAGCTTCTCTTGAACTGCGCCAACAGGCTTGAAAAGATGGCGTTTCCTATCGACAGCCTTGAATATCCTATCGTAATTGCAAACCACTCCCCCTAAGTCAACCGGGATAATAGCTTTGGTCCTCTCGTTGATCGCCTCTTCCATAAGGTCATAATTCATCTCAAATGAATCTTTTGCACAATCGATCATTACGGGGGTAGCACCAACATGATAAATGATGCTACATGAAGCACTATATGTATACGCGGGAACGATGACCTCATCTCCTGGTCCAATACCGAGTAATCGCATTGTACAAAAAGTAGCATTGGTTTGCGCATTAAGCGCAGCAACCTTGCTCACTCCGATATAGTCTGCAAGAGCTACTTCGAAGCGCTTTGTGACTGGTCCCGTGGTTAACCAGCCAGAACGCAAAACATCAGAAACAGCAGCAACCTCTTTCTCAGTAATATCAGGTCTAAAAAAAGGAACGTTCAACACCGTTATCACGAAATATCCTTTCAAACATTCATTAGTAAAGCCTGAGAACAAAATGTTCTAGCTATCATCTTCCACATAGCCTCACTATTATGACACGAAATCGGAAAGTATTCGATAAGTATTATACACTTGTAAAGAAAATATCCCAATACAACGATATTTATCAAACGAACTGATGCTCACGCTGATGCTCACGCAAAAACTTAGAGAAGAAGTTAATAGAGCAAGTTCTACTCTGCACCCCTACACTACAAAAAATTCAACAACTACTCTTGGCGTATCAGATGTCTACCATTTCATATCCATCTCCAAGATGCCCAAGATATCTTTGGAGAGGTCGTCACTCCTCTGGATACTTTTTTCAATACTTGCATTCTTGCTTGATGATTTTGATAATAGCAACAATCCAAAGCATTCTCTCGCAGCCTCAATTGTATCGGGATCATCTTGTAAGCTCGCACCGGAAATTAGATCAACTTGTAGCTCACCCCCCTCAAGTTTGAAAACATTACGGATACCGGATACGAGTATTTCTGCACTTGCATCCCCTTGAACGTATGGAATGAGGATATTAGCTTTGCGGAAAGAATTCTCCTTTTCCATCTTGTTTTTTAATGTGCTTTGAAGTACTTGCACCACATATTCTACACGGTTCACAGCTTCTGACGGTTCATACGCCATCCCAAACAGATTGATGAAAAAAATATCAATCGACCTGCCAAAACGCTTGCCCCGTCTCTTTGCCCTTTCAGAATAATAAGGTATCTCACCAAGATAGGGCACTTGTCTTTCTCGAGCAATCACTGAGACATCATCTCTTACAATCTGGTCTCGATATCTCAGGAAAGAAATGAATGCGCTCAGCAAAAACCCTAGAAGGAGAGCTGCAAAGACATACTTAAGCCGTACCGATTGAACGGTCGCACCACTCGGTATTTCAGTTTCATCTTCCTTCAACGACTCCTCAAACGCCATATCGATCATTTGATTCAACTCTTCGATATTATCTTGTTTAATCTGGAGATCGCTTTCGATTCTTTCTTTAAACATAATAATGGAAGGATCTTTAACGATTTCTTTTTTCACATTGCTGAATTCTAAGAAATGTATAGCTAAAAGGTCGATCTCAGGACGGACGACTTCCTTAAGATAATCTTTTGTCATTTTGACGAGCTGATCGATGATGATTTCCTCAGGAGCGGTCACAGTAAAATCGATATAGCCTTCTAACTTGATCGTCATATCGACTAAATTGATAAGATCTGCAGGATCAAACTTGAGAATACCTTTCGTCGCAAGATAATTCATATACCGGTTATCCGATAGCTCTCTCACGTACTGAAGACAAAGCATCTGATCCGCGCGGATCCTTTCCGCCTCATCATTAAAGTTAACATTAAAATGTGTGAAACGGAGCGTAAAACGCTTATTCATACGCTGTTCAGGATCAATTTGAAGAAAAAGACTGTTTGACAATTCATCTTGCAGAATTAATAACTCTTTCTCTAACGCAGAAATCTCAGCCGCCCACCCCTTCGCCATTACGTCCGAAGCAATAAACTTATCCCTTTTCTCGGAGAGTTCATTCTCATTCAGTTCGGACATCTCGACGTCCTGTGTTACAGGACGAAGATACGTTATACCGACCGCGAAGGCGACGCAGAGAGCGACGCAGAGCAGAATCGTGCGCCATGAGACAAGGTAGTAAAAGAGCGCTTTCTTCAAATCGAGTATTTTTAAGTTTCTCATCGATAACCTGTTTCTAATCAATATCTCGAAAAAAATCTTGTATGTATTAGATGTTATATCCGAGTTATTATCTCACAAGGCTTGTTTTAGGTAAAGAATAGCTCCCCATTCGGTGTACTCGCTACTCCTAAGTGCCACTATTTTCTCCAAACCATTCTGTTAACGATACCCGTGTAACTCTGAATAATCCTCACAACTTTGTCAGAAACATTCAGATCTGAATAGTCTGGCACTGTAACCCCCGCATAACCTTGTTTTTGCATATCAACAGCTAAAGATACTGCCTGTAGTACTTCTCTAGTGGTAATGCCTGCAAGTACAAAATTCCCCTTATCCATAGATTCCGGCCGCTCGGTAGATGTTCGGATGCATACTGCAGGAAAAGGTGAGCCTATGCTGCTAAAGAACGCACTCTCCTCCGGCAAAGTACCGGAATCAGATACCACACAAAAAGCATTAACTTGCAAATGATTGTAGTCGGTAAATCCGAAAGGCTCTAATTGTTTGACGTGACGATGGAAGATAAAATTTCGCCTTTCAATCATTTTTCGGCTACGTGGGTGAGTGGAATAAATAACAGGCATATCGTATTTCTCAGCCATAGCATTTACAGCTTCCATGAGAGAAAAAAAGTTGCTTTCGTTGTCAATATTCTCTTCACGGTGAGCAGAAAGCAAAATATATTTCTCACTTTCCAGTCCCAACTTCCCTAACACTTGGCTCTCCTTGATTTTCTGAAGTTGTACTGTCAAGACCTCAGGCATGGGTGAACCGGTCACATAGGTGCGCTCAACCGGTCGTCCTTCTCGGTTTAAATATCTCCGAGCATGCTCGGAATAACACAAATTTACATCAGCGATATGATCCACTATGCGTCGATTCGTTTCCTCAGGTAAATTTTCATCAAAGCAACGGTTGCCGGCCTCCATGTGAAAAATAGGGATGTGTAAACGTTTGGCAGCAATAGCAGACAAACAAGAATTAGTGTCTCCTAGAACTAAAAGAGCATCCGGCTGATGCTCAATCAGTACGTCGTAAGATTTTGCTATGATGTTGCCAATAGTATCGCCCAGATTCTGACCTACTACTTCTAAGAAAATATCGGGCTGACGAAGCTCTAAGTCCTCAAAGAATATTTGATTCAAAGCGTAGTCATAATTTTGTCCTGTGTGAACAAGTGTGTGCTGAAAATATCGGTCACACTTCTTAATTACTTCAGACAAACGGATAATCTCAGGGCGTGTGCCCACTATAGTCATTAGATGCAATTTATCCACGTAGTACTCCTCCACAAATACTCAAACTCAGAGCATAAAGCTTATGTTTCGCTTTGATCTTCATCATTGAATAGCAAATAGCCGATGTATCTTTTTAGAAAAACCTATACCTCTTCAAAAAAAGTATCCGGCTTTTCAGGATCAAAAGATTCGTTCGCCCACATTAGGGTAACCATGTCCTCTTTCCCTAAGTTTTCAATATTGTGCGTGTATCCGGTTGGAATATCCACCACTTTCAAATCTTCCCCGCTGACCGGATACTCAATCACGTTGTCTTCCCCGATCTTGCGGAAACGGATAACGCCCTGTCCATGGACGACAAGAAATTTTTCATTCTTCGTATGATGCCAATGGTTACCCTTCGTAATTCCCGGCTTAGATATATTAATGGAAACCTGTCCTCTATCCGGAGTACGCAACACCTCCGTAAAACTGCCCCGATGGTCTGTATGTGTAGTCAACGAATACGCAAACGCATCTTCAGGCACGAAAGACAGATAAGTAGAATAGAGTTTCTTCACCAGAGGGTCTTCCGACTGTGGTACTTGTAGTGTAAAACGTGATTCATAGAAACTATGTAGTAAGTCCGCGATCTCTCCTAAGGTTGCCTGATGAACCGGTCGTACTTCGAAGAATTTACCTGCTCGTGTCGCCTCACCCTTGATGGCGCGTATTAGCTCAGCAACTATGTCATCAATATAAACTAGATTCAGTCTAATTGATCTATCCGTAACGGTAATTGGCAGACCTCTCGCGATGTTATAACAGAATGTGGCAATCGCACTGTTGTAATTAGGTCGCGACCACTTCCCAAAAGCATTAGGTAGACGATAGACATACACAGGAGTGCCGGTTTCTTCACTGTAGGAAAAGATAAGATCCTCACCCGCCTTTTTGCTCTGACCATAAGGGTTGTCCAAGGTAGCTTGAACAGAGGATGTAACCAATATCGGTGATTTATTACCGTGCCTTTTGAGTGTGTCTAACAGAGTAGAAGTAAACCCAAAATTCCCTTCCATGAACTCAGCAACATCCTTTGGTCGATTCACTCCAGCAAGATGACAGACAAAATCAGCCTGCATACAATAAGTATCTAGCAAAGCAGGATCCGTATCTAAGTCATACGCCAGGATGTTCAGATCATTAGTCAGACCATGGCTCTTATCTTTTCCGTCTCGAATGGCTTCTAAAGTTGCGATTAGATTCTTGCCTATAAACCCCAGCGCGCCGGTCACTAAAATATTCATCTCTTCTCCTTTTCAAGAAGTCTAGGCTAAGCGCTTCATAGCGGCTAATTCCTCCTGTATATAGGTAAGACTGAGCAGCTTCTCCTTGACTTCTTCTATTGTTAGTATCTGGGTGTTATTGCTGTTAAACTCCTCTACCACATCGCGACGCACATCACCCTCGTTAAAATAAAGATTGTAGTTTAAGTCTCGCTTATCACAGGGCACTCGGTAGAAATTTCCCAAGTCGATGGCACTGCCACACTCCTCATTAGTTAACAGGGTCTCGTACATTTTTTCGCCATGGCGTATGCCTATGGTGCGATAGGAAACCTTGTTATCAGGATCAAACAGCTCCTTTACCGCTCGCGCAAGTACACCGATAGTGCATGCCGGAGCTTTTTGCACCAGAATATCTCCGCTAATACCATTTTCAAAAGCGAAAAGGACCAGATCTACTGCCTCGTCAAGTGTCATGATAAAACGTGTCATAGTGGGGTCTGTAATAGAAAGATCCTTACCAGCTTTGATTTGTTCGATAAATAATGGTACAACACTGCCACGACTACACAAAACATTACCGTAACGAGTACAGCAGATCTTTGTCTTTTCAGATGAAACCGTACGGCTTTTAGCTACAATGACCTTTTCCATCATCGCCTTACTTGTACCCATGGCGTTTACAGGATACGCCGCCTTATCAGTAGAAAGACATATAACAGTCTTAACCCCTTCTTCAATGGCAGCCGCAAGCAAATTGTCAGTACCAATAATATTTGTTTTCACTGCTTCCATTGGGAAGAACTCACAGCTAGGCACTTGCTTTAAAGCAGCTGCATGGAAAATATAGTCGACCCCATAAATAGCACTTTTTACAGAGGCCAAGTCTCTCACATCCCCAATAAAAAATTTTAACTTTTTGCTGTGATCAGGATACATGACCTGATAATGGTGCCGCATATCGTCCTGCTTCTTTTCATCCCGAGAAAAGATACGGATTTCCTTGATGTCTGTTTCAAGGAAACGATCCAATACAGCTGAACCGAAAGAGCCTGTACCTCCAGTTATAAGAAGAATGCGCTGAGAGAAATAATTATTATTTTGAATTCGCACGGCTTTATACTCCATTTTCATCACAACTAAGTGTCCGAAATATACTTATTATATCCTATACTTTTCTACTAAACATTACATCGCACATAATCTGGAACATTCAAAGATTCTTTGCTAGCTCTGACTGTCTATCGTGAAAATGATGTTGTTGAGAAATCCTTCGATGACCTCAAGAACGAAAACGAATTTGACAAGAAGAGTTTAAGGATACGCGATTAATCGGGTAGGATCCCGACCATTATTTGGCCGGGAGACCTCCCACACCACCATACGTACCGTTCGGTATACGGCGGTTCCAAATTTTACTTCGCATTCGCATAACAGCCACTTAGCGACAGGTATCCCGCTCGAGCAATAAGGTCATTAGGGATGGCTCGGGACAAGATTGCGCTACCGGCGACACGCCAGTAACCAAGGCGTGTATTGGCCCACTGCCATGCCCGCCACTCACTAATCCCAGCTCTTTTAAGATTTGTAAAACGGGTTCTCACTCTCTTCCAGCGTTTCCATGTCACCATCCGAATACGACGCCTTAACCAGCTGTCTAGCGTATCTAGGAGTGTTTTCATGTTCGCTAGCTTAAAGTAGTTGACCCAGCCGCGGATGAGTTGGTTTAACTTCGTTTTCCGTGTTTGGATACTCATTCCATTGCTTCGTCCCGTCAACTCGCGCAGTTTGTTTTTCAACTTGCTTACGCTTTTGGGGTGCACACGAAGTTGTCCCTCTCCATCCTTGACATAGAACCCATAACCGAGGAATTTGACTTGACCGACGTGTGTGACCGTTGTCTTCTCGCGATTCACTTTCAGGAATAACTTCCCTTCAAGGAACTTGGTAATGCTTGCCAGTACGCGCTCGGCCGCACGTTTGCTCTTGCAGAAGATCAGAAGATCGTCGGCATAGCGGACAAAGCGGTGGCCGCGGCGTTCCAGCTCTTGGTCACATTCATTCAGCATCACATTCCCCAGTAAGGGACTCAAAGGGCCGCCTTGGGGGACGCCCGCATCGCTCTCCTCAAACATCCCTCTGTCCATTATGCCGGCGCGAAGGTATTTGTGGATGAGCGAAATTACGCGTCCATCCTTCATCGTCTCCGACAGCAACTGGACTAATTTGCTCTGATTCACCGTGTCGAAGAATTTCTCCAAGTCCAGATCAACCACCCAACGGTAGCCATCCGTTATGTACTGCACACATTGTTTCAACGCATCGTGCGCTCCTCGTCTCGGTCGAAAACCATAGCTCCTGTCTGAAAATTGCCTTTCGTAGATCGGGCTCAACACCTGACAGATCGCTTGTTGGATCGTGCGATCGATCACCGTGGGGATGCCCAACGGCCTTGTCTTACCGTTGTCCTTAGGGATTTCAACCCGCCGGACTGGCTGCGGACGGTACTTGCCGTCCTGAAGACGTTGTAGGAGTTCCTCTCCGTGGTCGGTGACCCAAGAGTCGAGTTCATGGACGGTCATCCCGTCGACGCCCGCGGCTCCTTTGTTGGCCTTCACTCGCTTAACCGCGTTTGCCATGTTCTCCAACTCCAGAATTTGCTCCAGCAATCCGTCCTCATGCTCTGCGTTGTTAGTGGTATCCGTTTCGTCCATCCTTGGTGACACGCACACTCCTGCAGTACGCTCCCGTTCCGCGGTAGCCTCCTGCAGTAAGTCCCACATCGTGAGTTGGCTGTGTTTTAACTTGTCACGGTCGGTAGTCTTCATTGACCTCCACCTCATTTGGTTCTGCCCTTCACAGGCTCTCGCCTGCTACTATGGCTTCTGCTGACTTCTCATCGTTCGTTGTTACTACTATCTCGCCGATGAGACCTCCCGGGGTAAGACGCTTCATCTTTCCTTCCATTTACCTGCCGCATTTACACTCTTGGTTCCGGGTAACTTTCGGGTTTGGCTTGTTTAGCAGCCTTGCCCAACCTCGATATGCCTGATGCGGTTCGTGTCCCTCAGGCCGGAGTTGTGCCGTAGACTTCCTTCAGATTCCGCCTCGCGACGGACACCCTTGTCCTTGGCTTGCACTTGGTCGTTACCTACCCGTGCAGGGGACTTTCACCCCCATATGAAGCGCCATGCCCGGCACACAGAAAAAAGCGCCGTGACGGCGCAAGGACAGGTCAATTTCGTTTTCAAGACTAGAGATTAACTGTTAAAGTCACGGCATTCAGCTATTACTTTTTTGGCAATAGCTCCTTATAAAAAATAATTAGAAATCCTGACTTTTGCACTAAAAAGAGAGAAAAACCTCTGAAAGGTCTCTGCCTTAGGTCTTTTAGAGGTTTTCTCTAATCTTCGGAATGTTGTGAATTAATGCTTCTTGGTTTGGGCGGTTAGGCTGCGGAGGTCTCCTCTGGTTATGTATTTCCGATTCAACTTCAGGTCGAATGTCTCTTGTATAGCGGTCAGCACCTCGTCAAAGTAGGTTGTGCGATAGATATTCTCCTTAAGAAAACATGCCTGGTACTTTCGCAAGGAATTTATCACCGGCTCAGGTCCGAACTTATTATTGAGAGCTAGGCAAAGTAAACGCACCATAAGAAGGGTCATAAAGCAGGTCAGGAAGTGTGCGCGTATGTGTTCTTCCAAAGAGAGATAGACGGGTCTGCTTCTTAGCTCATGCTTCGTGACTCTGAAGCTCTTTTCTATTTCCCACAAGTTATGGTATTGCCGGATAATCTCTAAATCCGGTGTGTCGACCTCACTCGTAATCAGCACGTAGAACCCATCGTACTTCTCATCGTCCCTTATTTTCTCCTCGTCCAAATAAGCAAACTTGTGCGGGTCAAGACACTCTCCGGTCTTGGCATCAACGTCGATGTTGGCGATGTAGCGCTTGGCTCCATACTCCTCACTCGCCTTAAGGCGACCGGGGTTACGAATAAGTTCATTGGCTTTAGCGATGGCTTCACGCCGCTTGTGCTTCTGCCGATTCGCATAGTCGCGGTTAAAGCAAACAATTTGCTTGACATCGATGGGAATCGGTCGCTTCTTATCGTCGGCGTGCGTGACTTGGAACATTTGTGGGTAGGGACGTGATTTATAGTAAAATTTAGCCTCGCCCTTGTCTTTTCCCTCCGAGAAAGCTTTATCTGTGACGGTCTTGTAACCAGTTGGGTCGAAAACATAGTCTACGAGCTCTTCAGCTGCGCCCTTCACTTTCTGTGAGAAAATGAAACCGTCTCCTTTGACCATCATGAAGGCGATGTTGTCGCCGGAGTTTAAGGCTTTGTCAGCCACCGTGATGAGTCTCTTAATGCCGTATCGTCTTCTAACTTCCTGCAAAATCGGCATCATCGTTTGACTGTCATGCGTATTGCCCTCAAACAATTCGTAAGTAATCGGTAACGCTTTATCGTCTAAAAGCAAACCCATTTGTACTAAGGGGTTACGGGAGTTGTGCTTGCAAAAACCCCGCTTCCTAAAATCGTCGACCTCATCGATCTCAAAGTAGAAGTTCGTCACATCGTAAAAGACGTACTCGGTCTTCCTGCCGTAATGGAGACGTACTTCCTCGTGCACGTGCAATAAGAAGTCCTCTTTGTAGCGATCAAAGATGTCCAAGGCTCTATAGATGTCATGCTCCTCACACTTGAGATTGAAAGGCAGACGATGCTTGTGCATGAATGCATGCCGCTTCGAGCCCGGCTCTAACACTCTCATGTAGATCAAAAGCTGCATAATGTCGTTCAGTGAGTAGGAAATATCGAAGTTCCTCTGACGGTTCACCCAAAACTCTCGCATCCGCAACTGATGATAGAGGTAGCTCAAGGGAAGATACCCCAAATACTTCAAAGCGTCCTCGTTCATTCCGAGCTCCTCGTCTAAGGAAATCGCAAGGTTCACCAGCCTCGCTTCCTTCGCTTCCTGTTGCTGCCTCGTCATTTCCTCCGCTAGCGCTTCGAAATGAGCGATGGGGTCTTCGTATTTCTCGACGAGTTCATCGAGATAACCGAGATTAATCACCGTCTTTTGCCGCGATTTCTTAGTGATCGGATCACGATAGCCTTGTGCAATTGTTAGCAACGTTCGCCCGCTCGACTGTTTAGTTTTCTTGAGGAACATATCTAACACCTCCTTTATAATGCATTATACCACATAATCAACACTAATCGCAACAGATAATAGTATTTAATTTGACAAGAAAAAAGCGCCGTGACGGCGCAAGGACAGGACAAATTCGTTTTCAAGACTAGAGTTTAACTGTTAAAGTCGCGCCAACCCGGAATCTTACGTTCGCCTTGTGACGATATACCTGATGGAATATTTGGAAGATTGGTCGGTCTCTCGCTCTTACCTAAGCGCACAGTCGATCTCCGAGATTCCTCAACTCGCTGCCTAGCAGCACGGAACAGACCGAATTTTTATTTCAGGGGGGTACCCCCTTGAAATAAAACAACAACTACGTGGAAAGCTCGGCCGCTGAAGGCCACCTGGGTGGCCTTTGCCGCCCGCGCGGGGGGACTTTAAACGCCGCGGCACTGGCATTTTGCGAGCGCGATTTCCAACTACGACTTACATACAGGAGTCCAAAGTTGCGAACATAATTTGACATTACTTGAAACCAATGGGATTTATTGACTATAATAATTTACAGTTAAACTCTATGGCAGTGCCAAGTGATAGTGGGACAATTAGTGAGGAATCATCAATCATGAGATTTAAAGCGCTTAATTTACGTGAGGCACATGAACGTCCTGAGGCGATGGAAGAAAGCACTGCGATGATGGTGGGTCTTCAAAAAGAGAGAGTTTTGCAAGTACTAGCAATATTGGAAACACAAGTTAAGATAGTGAGTGATTACTCTATGCCGAATGTGTCGGATAAGGTTTTGAGGATCATTGTTTCATATACGGATTATGTGAAAAGGAAAGAGTGGCAGGTTTATTAATGAAAAAGATCTTATTGATTTGTCCATCAAATAGGTTGTTTATGCCATATCTTGACAACTATACTAGTATTCTTGATGGTGAAGGGATAAATTATGATCTCGCTATTTGGGACAGAATTGGTCGTGAAGAGAAGGCAGATTTTGTTTTTTTTGATAAGACTAACAGTTATCGAAAATCTTTCTTCAGTTATTTAAAATATTCATACTTTATAAGAAAAATATTAAATAAACATAATTACGATATAATTATTGTATTTGGGCTGCAATTAACGTTTTTTCTAAAAAATATATTGTTAAGGAGAGATAAATATAAGTATGTTATTGATATAAGGGATTATAATAAGATTTTGAAAGTTACAAATCTTAAACATGTTCTCAGACATGCTCACTTTGTCGTTATTTCGTCACCTAAATATCGATCTTGGTTGCCAACTGGAATTTCATATATTTTGAATCACAATATGTCTTTGGAGTCTTTTGAACAGTCTGAAATGAGAGGAATATTGGACAAATCTTATTTCACCATATCTTATATTGGGACATTAGTAAACCTTGAAATAAATATTAGCTTGATAGAGGAGTTCAAAAACAGTGATTTGTTTAAACTAAGATTTGTGGGAGCTGGTCTTATCAATGAGGATCTAAAAAAGTACATTGAGAGAATGGATGTTAAAAACGTTGAGATTATGGGTAAATATGAGAAATGTGAAGAAGGAATGTACTATAGATCATCCGATTTCATTAGTATGATTTTGGAAACAAATTATATTAATTCCACTGTATTATCCAATAGATTGTACAACGCCGCTCTATATGCTGTGCCACTGATTGCTTTAGAAGGCAGTTTAATTTCAAGTATTATCAATGAGTATAACCTCGGATTAGTGGTTAATGATATTAACGGTTTGAGCACAAAGCTACTGGAGTATATTGAAGGTTTTGATGAAGACATTTTTTTAGAGGGGCGATCCCGATTCTTAAAAAGGGTCGTTGAAGACAATAAGCTGTTTAGAAAGAAGTTGATAGAATTCATTTCTAGTTGTCAGGATTCAGAGAATGATGCATTATCAACTAAAATGTGTGGTGATACAATTATAAAATGATTACCTATATATTCTTTCTTACAATCATTATTACATTAATTCTGTTAAAAGAATCTAGCAGAAATCACTTGTTTTGCATTCGAGTTAATGAAAAACTTGGTTTATTGAAGTTCAACACTTTCAGCATGCTATATATTGTGATGAGTGTTGTTGTGTTTTTGTTTTCTATCCTTAGGTATAATGTAGGATGGGATTATATGGCATATTATGATACGATTATGCATAATTTTGATTCCAGCCTTTTAAGTAGAAATGAAGTCATATCAACATCATTAATTATTTTTTCACGAAAAATTGGTAGTGCCAATTTTTATTTTATAGTAAATTCCGTTATTACCGTATTTTTAATTGCCTTTGTACTCCATAAAAATAGCCCGGATCCATTTTTTAGTTTTTTTATTTTTATTACATTCCCCCTATTTTTTTTGAATTCGTTAAGTATAGTTAGAAATTTTACTGCTATAGCTATTGTTTTTTATTCCTTGCGCTTTATCAACGAGGGACGTCTGCTTAGATATGTAGTAATGATAATGATAGCTTCTGGGTTTCATACTAGTGCCCTAATTGCTTTACTCTTTTATCCTCTTAAATTTCTAAATATTAATAGTATGGGAATTATTATTATGATAGTATCTGGGTCGATACTTCGTCCACTATTATCCAGCGAACTTAAATCTCTATTTCCCATCCTAAACATTTATCTTAAGCGGACAAGTGATTTTCAGGGGTGGCATTTGATTTTCTTCTTTGTTTTTATCTTATTTCTAGTTGTTGTCTTTCGAAATAATTTAGCAATGGGATTTAGCAATCGTGATGCAAATTTGTTAGTTAACATTTTCACTTTAGGAGTAGTAATATATATTCTTTTTTTCGATACGGGAACCTTAGGACACCGTCTTTCTTTATACGGTATTATCACTAGTACTCTAATTATTCCTAAATTAGTTGATATTTTTAGTAATAAACGGGAAAGAATTCTCTTCAAGTTTGTTCTCTGTTCTGGTTTAATGTTTTTATTTTTTGCTACAATATATCTTGGTAGTAGCACTTATATACCTTATGAAACTATTTTGGGGAAATAAACTGGAGGCATGCAATGGCGAGGCTAATTATTTTTGTCTATGGATATGATGGTCCGGAATCAAATAATGCTAATGCTATATGTGTACACAACATGATAGGGTATCTGAAGTCTTGTCTTGATATCACTATAATTACTACTACAGAGAAACAGCTGTACTGTCAAAAATCCCTTAATGATGTCCAAATTCATTATCTGCCCATTGATAGAAAAGCTAATAATAAATTAAATTTTAAGAAGTGGAATAGAGTTGCTCTTAATTTCTTGCGAGATCTGAGTATTATAAATGACAAGGCTACGCTTTTGACGGTTTCTTTTCCCTTTAATATGTTGATTCTAGGACATAACATTAAACAGAAAATTGGGGCGATCCCATGGTATATCTATGAGATGGATCCGTTTGCTTACAATGAAGTATTGAAATTCTCTAAGTTAGCATTTCCTTTAAGGTACTTTTTAGAGCGAAAAGTTTTCAAGGCATGTGATGGTATACTTCTAACTCACGAATTGTTCAGCACATATAACAGTAATCTATTTAGCGAATATTCGCATATATTTCACGACGTTGGAATACCGGCTCTTATTATTAATGATAACACTGATATGCCTAAATCAGAGAAGACCATCAAGACAGATATTTCTGTTGCTTATGTTGGTTCGTTCTACAAAAGAATTAGAAATCCTGAATATCTCTTTAAGCTTATTGGTGAAATAATCTCAGCAAATGATGATATTTACTTTCATTTTTACGGTTCTTCGAGAGAATCAGTTGATGGAATACCTGCTGATCTTGATTTGAAACGTATTATTTTCCATGGTAGAGTATCCAGACTAGTAGTTGAAAAATCTATTAGAGAGTCAGATATTTTAGTAAACATAGGTAATAGTATGAGCAATCAATTACCGAGTAAAATTCTAGAGTACGCTGGAACTGGCAAGCCGATTGTTAATATTTATACCAATGACAATGATTCATCTAACAATTTTTTAGCTAATTATCCTATTAAATGTTTCATTAAAGAAGATTTAGGAAAAGTACAGGATAATGCGAAAAAGTTATTAAGCTTTATTCTTACAAATCAGGGAAGGACGGTTTCCCACTCTATACTCCGTAAGATTTATGAAGAGGATTTAGTTGCCAATGTAACTTGGAAAGTTGCATTGGCAATGGGGCTCATATGCGATACTTCTTAACTTCCTATAAATCGTTCCAAACTGTAGCGACGTTTGCCCTCGTAGATATTGTCTTCTAAGGTATTGCGTTTATGAGTTCTTCGGTACCGCCTCATAAATGCTCGTCGTTACGAACGCACAGCGGCACGCAAAGACACACGAACAGGCCATTACAAGCGCAAGCTTTTGACGAGAGCGGGCGAAGTGGAACTGAAGATGCCTAAACTTCGGAACTTGACATTTGAAACGGCGATCATCCAACGCTACCAAAAGCGAGAGATTAGCGTTGAGGAAGCATTGGTGGAGATGTATCTGGCAGGAGTTTCTGTCCGTCGTGTAGAGGATATTACACAAGCCTTGTGGGGTACGAGGGTTAGTGCAGGTACGGTTAGTCGATTAAACCAGAAGGTGTACGTTCAGATTGATGCATGGTGACAACGACCCTTAGAACTTGCTTACCCCTATGTCTATCTTGACGGTCTGTACCTGAAACGCAGTTGGGGAGGGAGTTACGAGAACGTGGCGATCCTCGTGGCTATGGCGGTGAATGAAGAAGGCGAACGGGAAGTACTTGGTGCATGTGAAGGGATGAAAGAGGATACGGAGAGTTGGCTTAACTTCCTTCGCGACCTGAAAGCACGCGGCTTACATGGGACACAATTATTCATTGGCGACAAGAACCTTGGTCGTACACACGGTTTATCCTACAGCACGTTACCAACGTTGCACGGTGCACTTCTATCGCAATGTGATGTCGGTGGTGCCGCGGAGTAAAGTAAAACTGGTGGCAGCGATGTTAAAAGCGATTCATGCGCAGGAAGATCGTGAGGCGGCTAAAACGAAAGCACGCGATGTCGTTGCAAGGCTACGCGAGATGAAGCTACAAGCGGCCGCAAAGAAGGTGGAAGACTCGGTCGATGAAACGTTGGAATATATGGCGTTTCCTCGCGAGCACTGGCGCAAGATACGCAGCAATAATGCGATTGAGCGCTTGAACCGTGAGATACGTCGCCGCACACGCGTCGTGGGAGCATTCCCCGACGGACATTCGGCGCTCATGCTTGTATGTGCCCGATTAAGGTACATGGAGAACTCAATGTGGGGCTCGAAGTTATACATGAATATGAAGCACTTGGAAACATATGAACAAGAGATAGCCGAACGCTACGCGACGTGAACTAAATCCCGTATGGTGGACTATCCTATGCTGTTATTTTATACGATCCGAGCTTTTTGTTTTGATTACGTATATACTTTGCAAAATGCTAAAGATATTAAGTTGAGCTATAGTGCAATTTTGACCCTATGATATTGGGTCAAAAAGGTTTTTGAATGAAAGACATTGCAACACACAAAAAGACGCGAGGTAAACCTTTTAATTATCAACGCACTGGCGCATTACTGGTGATCATTAGTGGATTTAGTCGCTTGTTCGGTTTTGTACGCGAAGTCCTGATGACCAAGTATTTTGGATCAAGTGCTGAAACAGACGCGTTTTTCTTTGCGGTCACAATGTCTAACTTCTTTTCGATCTATCTCGTTTCTGCTGTAAGTCAAACTTTCATACCGGTTCTCTCTGAAGTGGATGCAAATGAATCAGCCGATACGAATAGATTTTGTAATAATGTTATTCATGTTCTCCTACTCATCTCAATTGCGTTCCTTATCCTTGCAACAGTGTTCATTCGACCCCTCACGGTTTTTTTTGCAAGAGGCATTGCACGCAATTCCCCAGAGTCTTTTGAGTTTACTGTTAAGCTTAGCCGAATCACAATGATTTCCATCTTAATTCCTGGTTTAGTAGGAGTGTTCTCTGGATATCTACAATACAATAGGCGCTTTCTCTCTCCCGCTATGATCGGAATCCCTCTAAACGCCTCCTATTTGCTCTATTTTGTTTTATTTGCAGATAAACATGGCATTGTCGGGCTAACGTGGGCGAGTGTTTTATCGGGCTTAGCACAATTACTTTTTCTCATACCTAGCCTACGAAGGAGCAATTTTAAGTATGTTGCAGTTCTAGATTTAAAGGATCCTTATGTTAAACGAATGGTGAAACTGAGTATTCCTGTCATATTCAGTAATATATTTTCTGAGGCAGGCAATATTATGGATAAAAGTCTAGCAACATGGCTTCCTACAGGCTCGGTAACTTACCTGACATACAGTGGACTTATTCATTCAACAATAATGGCAATCTTTATCTCAAGTATGTCGGTGATGATATTTCCCGCAATGGCTCAAGCATTTGTACGCAAACATCTAGACTGCGCTCATCGATATTTGAGTCAAGCATATAGAGCCACAGCGATTATTACAATTCCAATGGCCATATATGTATGTTTTTTTGCAAAAGATATTGTTGCTATCCTTTTTCAGCGTGGTTTATTCGATAGTCGCGATACACTCAACACCGCGAAGATTGTATCCGTATACGCTTTAGGTTTGCCAGTATTCTCATTTATGCGTATTACCGTAAACGCATATCATGCAAATAGGGATATGCGTTCACCGGCCAAGTATTCGATTCTGCAATTGATTCTCAATGTTTTTTTTACACTCATATTCATCAAGTACATAGGAGTTTCCGGCATAGCACTTGCATCCGTAATCAGTAGTATAATTATAACAAGTCGCCTCACTTTCCTATTAGGAATAAAACATAATTACAAATTAGCTAATAGAATATTTATGGCGACTATTATTAAAGTTTTCTTGGCATCCGTCATTTGTCTCATGTTTATGTTGTTTGCTAAATACATCTGCCAAAATGTCATTTTGAGCAGATGGCATGGCAACATTCTGTTTATCGCTCTGAGTTTATTAACATTCCTACTCTATGTATCCTTGGGGGTCTTGCTTAGGATAAATGAAATTCAATTGCTAGTCGGATCAGTTAAGAAGAAAATTTTCTCTTTGAAAAAGTGTGATAAGTTTCGCGCATAACGGTAAAGGAATGGTGCCGATTACGCCATTATTCCTTGTCCCACCTATTACTACCGGCAACGTAAGCGTCAAATGTGACCGCGCCTTTTCCGACCTTGTCACAAAGACCCAGTTACAAGGTCGTGAAACGCATCTACAAGACCATAAAAGAACAGCCGGCAACAGAAAGTGCACACCCGAGCGAAGCTCATGCCTTCATACGGAATCTGGGAAAGGAGTAAGGTCATGAATAATCAGACATACTTTAAACTGAAACAATTACGCCTGTCCGGGTCACGTAGACTGATGTTCGCAACTTGAAAATGGAATAGATAAAAGCCATTGGGGCTCCTATAGAATGTTAATAACGAAAAAGACATTTAGGAGGCACAACCAATGGCTCAAGGCAAAGATAGCACGAACTTGACAAAATTACTATGGGAATGTTTAGGGGCGTCAGATCCGATGCTGCATATGCTGGAGTGGCTCTGCGATCAGTTGATGGAAGCCGAGGTAAGTTCACAGATAGGCGCTGAGAAGCACGAACAAAATAGCGAGCGAAAAACCTCTCGAAGCGGCTATCGACCGCGGAGGCTTGATACAAGGATGGGTACCATTTACCTAATGGTCCCGAAAGTAAGAAACGGCGGCTATATACCGTTTTTCATCACGGAGAGGAAACGCAGTGAGGCGGCACTCATTCAAGTAATACAAGAGGCCTACGTCCAAGGCGTTTCGACGAGGAAGATTGAGAAGTTGGCGAGCAAGCTTGGAATCGATAACATCTCCCGCAGCCAGGTAAGTGAGATGACCAAAGGTCTGAATGAGCAAGCGGAAGCCTTCCGGAATCGGTCTTTGGAGGGCGCGAGTTATCCTGTGATTTGGGTCGATGCCTTATACGAGAAAGTTCGTTATGGTGGTCACGTTGTGAACATGGCTGTTCTTTTGGTCTGCGGTGTACGAGAGGACGGTCGCCGCGAGGTTCTGGCGATTGAGCCGATGCTTGAGGAATCCGCAGCAACGTATGGAGAGCTGTTTACCAAGCTGAAGGATCGAGGTCTTAGCGGAGTACGTCTCGTGGTTTCAGACGCGCACAGAGGATTGGTAACGGCCATTGAGCGCGCTTTTCCCGGTGCTAGTTGGCAACGCTGCAAAGTTCATTTTATGCGCAACATCCTCATTCATGTGCCGAAGCGACACAAAAAAACCTTTGCCGGCTTACTAAAATTAATCTGGCAAGCACCGAATAAGGAAGTGGCAAGGAAACAGGCTAAAACACTGGCAGAACGTTATGGCGACAAATACCCCAAGGCGATTGAGGTGCTTGAGAATGGGCTTGAGGACAGCCTGATCTTCTTTGATTTCCCTAGTTTGGATTCAAGGAAGATAAGCTCAAACAACATGATTGAGCGCTTAAACAAGGAAATACGGCGGCGTACACGGGTCATTGGGATTTTCCCCAACCCGGAATCCTACGTTCGTCTTGCAACGATATACCTGATGGAATACTCGGAAGATTGGTCTGTATCGCGTTCTTATCTAAGCGAACAATCGATCGCCGAGATTCCGCAACTCGCTGCCTAGCAGCATGGAACAAGCCAAATTTTTAGTTCAGGGGGGTACCCCCCTGAACTAAAACAACAACTACGACTTACATCTAGGAGTCCAAAGTTGCGAACATTACTTGACAGTACTAAATAGCTTCCCTAATCAAGCATGTAAAACTATTTCGTTTTACCCCCCAAAATCTCTTAGTAGAGTTGCCTCCATCTTTACTCTTTTCTTTAGTAATAATATTATTCTGTGAATAAATTGTTCCAGTAGACTTTTTATTATACCATCTGCTTAATACAGCTTTGTCAGAAAGAGAATAATAGTCATAACCATTAATTTCTGGAGTTTCTGTACGAAAATAAAGTTGGCGTACATTATCCTCTGGCAAAAAATCAATGAATGAGTAGATTGTTTTTCCATTATTTCCCGTATTACTAAATGCATTTCCACTTATAACCAGAAGCCTATTCTTCGTTATGTCTTCCATCATATTATTCACCAAGTCGGCGCGTCACCGACACAAATATTCAATAAAAGTATACCGCTATTTTATACTTTCATACTATATCTGCTATGAATCAATCGAAGTCTTTATTGTTTTATATACCGCAACAACATTATAGTCTTGAACCAACGTCTTTTGAGCGTTATTCCCATAACGATGTCTTATAGACTCATTTTTTACTAAAAACGATACCAAGTTGCTAAATGTATTGACATCATTACTCTCGCACCAACAACCGAATTCTCCTTGTTCTATTATATTATGCAGATCTGTATATGGATCCGTAGCAGCAAGGACAGGTAATCCAGCCTGCATATATGCCAAAATTCTGCTTGGAATATTAGGTATCGTAAAATTATGCTCCAAGAAGATTAGCCCAACATCACACGCAGACATTAGTCGATCATATTTCTCTTTCGGCAAGCGCTTTATCAATTTAACATTTTGTGGTTTATCTTGATCAATAAATGATTGAAGCAAACCGAACTCTGTTCCATCGCCTATTATCACATAAAATGCTTCGTCGTTTACACTTTGCTTTTTTAAGCATTCTATAACAAATGGTATGCCCTGTGGTTTTCCAAGATTTCCACCATATATAAAGATGCATTTATTAGTAGGTAATCCAAACTCACCTCTAACCGCTGTTTTCTCTTGTTGCGAAAGTCTTTTATCAGTTGGCTCCACAGCATTGGGGCACTCCTCTAACTTAGAGTTTTCAAGTTTATTGTTCGCCTTTAAATATTCAACATTCCCCCTAGACATGCAACCTATTTTGTCTGAAATTCTATATAGATATTTTTCCTTTTTACGAAAATATCTGTAGATAACCCCTTTTAGACCTGTTTTCTTCAAAGCTCCAAGATCAACAGCACCAGCAGGGAATATATCCTTTAGCATCAAATAAGCATACGCACCATCTCTCTTTTTAATATAAGCAATTGTATTTGCAAATGTAATAGGGGGTGTTGGATAAAGAACAAGGTCAATTTTTACATCTGACAGGTATTTTTTTATGGCTCTATTCAATATTGGCTCTATAGTTAACATTGACAATGCTTTTTCAATATTCGTTGTTTTCTGTATGTTTCCTATCCGAGGTTTTACGATAACAACGCCATCTTCCTCAATGACATAATCATGTTTTCTTTTTTTTCTTTCAGTTGGGGAAATGGCATATACCTTATCTCCATTCTTTTTAAATTCCCTAAGCAAATCTGTATAAATACCAGATGTTTTAATCGTCTCAAAATCGATAAGAGATATAAAAAGAATATTCATATATTTCCAGACAGCCTAATTATCAAAATTCGTTCCATTAAATGGCTCCCTGGTATCACGAGCCCTATATTCACTACCTTGAAATACTGCTTTGATAACAGCAAAGATCATTTTCAAGTCAGTCCAAAAGCTAATATTCTCTATATAGAATATATCATTTTCGAACTGGTCTCTCCATGTCCATGTTTTGCTCTCTGAAGGAGTAATTCTTTCAATAGCCAGTCCAGGTCTGACAACATGTCTCATTGCGTAGCGCTTAGGATATAATGGTAAGTATATTTCCAGCAAAGGTCGCGGCCCGATAACAGACATATCACCTTTAAATACATTAAATAACCCAGGCAACTCATCTATTGAAGTTTTCCTTAAAAAATAACCAAACTTTGTAACGCGTTGTTCACCTGACAGTAATTTGCCATTCTCATCCTTTTTGTTATTCATTGACCGGAATTTATACATTAAGAAAACCTTCTCGTCTTTCCCTGGGCGTCTCTGTTTATAAAAGATTGGTCGTCCATGAATAATTAACTCAATTATTGATACAATCAGCAACAATGGTGAAAGACAAAGAATAGCGAAGCTGCTCAGAAAAATGTCAAGTATCCTTTTTACAAAGCATGAATAAAAACTCTTCTTAGGCTTTGGAATCTCAGTACTCATGATTACTCCTATAAAGACAGCTCAGAATCTGCTATTGTGCATCATTAAGGGCATCAAGTGATCAGGGGTAAAAGTAACAAAGATAATGCCACCAATCTCATCGACACTCGTTCCTGTGCCTTTCAACAATTCCTCTGCTCATGTAATACACAAGTCAGATGAGGATGTTCCGGGATTAGCCAGATATCATATTCTAATTCCCGTTGACTCCATGATAAGTTTGGCTTCATCAACGTACATTTCTCGTATTGAACTCTCATTATCTACTCTGTTTTCTGGCACACAGAACACAATTCCGTCGATATGCATACCTCTTGTTGATAACAATAGCATTATCTATCTCGCAGTTTTATTTCTCTAATCAAGCAAAAAGCTTCTGCTGCATAACAATTAACAGTTGAACCCCGATATTTTGCTAAGCTCTCTATTGACTCGATGGATCTGGGATTAGGAAATGTACCCACTTGAGAAGTAAATTTGGCCATAGATTCTAGCTTGATATTCAAAGTAGAACTGATATCTTCATACACGGTAGGTATAAACTCATTCACAGTGTTTGGAATATCCCATCCTGTCTCTGAAAGAGTTTCATAAGCATATATCCTTTTCACCACATGCTTATATTTCGGACGGAGTGCAACCATACAAGCATCAACAATCATCTTATGGTCGAGCTGCATATCTCCACGATGCGGAATGTATACTTCATCAGGTTCAAGCATCTGGACTACATCACTAATCTTTCCATTTAGTTCGTAGCGTGGAACAGTCTCAAGCATGACTGCAGGAAAGTCAAGAAACAATGTTTTTTTCGCTCCAAGTAATGCATCTGCTTCTCTGCACTGCTGCTGTATTATCTGAACACGTTCTTCATTGAAAAGTGGTGCAGTCCCTTTTGTTACAACACACACATATACTTCATGCCCGTCCTTTGCCCGTTTTGCCATGGTTCCACCAACACCTAATACTTCATCATCCGGATGAGGTGCAAATACTAATACTCTCATCTATTCTCCTTCATTAATGCATGCTGACCATATCTTGTGTTAAATCCAATCGTAATTATTTGGAGTACCAACACTACCATGCCCTGGATATACAACCTTTATTTTTGGTAGTATCTCCTTTATCAGAGGTAGCGTTATTTCTTGAAACTCCTTTTTATTTCCTCCAGGCATTTTATACATAGGTCCAGTTTCTAACATCGTGTCACCCGAGAAAAATATATCATTCAAAAGGAGGCATGCGCTCCCCGGTGAATGCCCTGGAGTAGATATCACCTCAATTTTCAATCCATTCCAATTGAAGACTGTAGAATCGCTGAAAACGATATCAGCTGGATCGCAAACAAAAGGGATAAATTGATTTTTCTTTTCTTTCCCTGAAAGATCTAACATTATATCTGCAAACGCTGATAGGTTATGTGTTTCGCTTTGTATTCTATTCGAACATTTTTCTTGTGCAATCACAACACATCTATGCTGTGCTCTGATTCTATTTAAGCCGCATACGTGATCAAAATGCTCATGAGTAAGAAACACAGTGATATCCCCGGAAAGACTCATTATTGCTTTGTTACTATCAACCGGATCTATGACAAGTGTTGCTCCATTTTTTCTTATCACGTACATATTCGAGTTAATATAATCCCAGGTATATTGCTGTATTTCTACACCAGCAAACATTTCCTTCACTCCATAAAAGCCATTACGTCACCGACAGTTCTGAAAGCCTTAATTTCCTCGCTAGTTAGCGTCTTTCCGCACTCATCATCCATCAGGACAATCAGGGACAGCTTTGTCATTGAATCCCAGTTGTCCAGTTCCTCCAACAGTTTGTCTGCTGAGAGATCCTCAACATCACAATCAAAGGTGTCGGCCAACAGTTCTAACTTCTTCTCGTTAGTCATATAAATTACTCCTTTTTCTAGCTAGTTTTTGGTACATTTTTGTTTCAAGAGGAAAGTATTCCTCCGTCAACACCTATATTAGAACCTGTTATAAAACGCGCTGCGTCTGATAGCAGAAACGCTATCATATTGGCCACATCTGCAGGTTCACCCAATCCAAGATACTGCCGATACATAAGTACTTCAGCATCATAACTGTCCCCAGCATTATCTTTAAATTTCTCATAAATGTCCGTGTTTATCATTGCAGGGCACACTGTATTCGCCCTAATATTATTCTGTGCTAACTCCTTAGCAAAGCATCTCACAACAGCATCCATGGCAGCCTTGGACGCACAATAAGCAGTTTTTGCCTGATTACCCTGAGAGGACGAGATCGATGAGATGCCAACAATACTCATGCCAAGATTAAAGCAGTTCTTCTTTGTAATGCACCTTACGATTTCAACAAACGAATTGAAATTAATATCCATTACCTCACGTAAATGTGCGGGTTTAATCATCTTGAGTGGTCTCGTACTGCTTATGCCTGCCGAATGAACAAATCCATCTAAAGGTCCCACCTCAGAAATCAAGCTTTTGATGAAAGCTTCAATTTTATCAATATGGCTGAGATCAAAAGCAAAGTAACGATGTCCATCACCTTCCAGCTTCACCATTACTTCTTGGAGTTTTTCTTCTCTTCTTGCCACGAGCACTACTTTTGCGCCAAGCTGACTACAAAGGACAGCGGTTTCGGCTCCCATCCCAGATGATGCTCCCGTGACCAATATTCTTTTTTCAGCTAAATTTACTAAATTCTTCATTACATATCCTCCGGTGAATGAATAACGCCTTCTGCGAAGTACTCATCGGTCTCAATAATTGGAAAAATATCAGCTGTATTGATATGCGCTGACATCACACCCCATGAGAGACCTACGCCAAATCCGCACATGAGAACATTTATCTCCTTTTCTTCATTATTTTTTCCATAGACGTCTGAAAGTAAAAGTGGAATTGAAGGAGCAGAGGTATTGCCGTAACGATCCAAGCAATGAGGCATTTTGTTGATGTCTGCCTTCAGTTTCTTAGCCAACTGCTGCTGTATAAACTGGTTAGCTTGATGAAAAGCCAAGCAGTCAAAACTTTCCACGTCTTGTTCTGTCTCTTTCAAAAAATCTTTAATAGTCTTTGGTACTTTCGTCACCGTAAAGGAGAACACATCCGTACCATTCATGATTGTATTATACAGAGTTCTAGTACTTCCATCACCCCATACCATAGGTTCATGTGTATCCTCCAAGTTTCTAAATCCACCTGCCGGTGCAATGATAGCACGATACCCGGTGCCATCTGTACACACCTTCCCTTGCAGTAGATTTTCCTCTTCTGTTTTCTCCAGAAGGACAGCTGCGCCACCATCGCCAAAAAGCATTGCAGCAGATTTGTCTTCCGAATAAATCATCTTTGTCATTGTTTCACCAACAATGATTAATGCTCGTTTCGCCTCGGAGCATGCAAGCATAGAAGCTGCAATTTGAGTACAATATATAAAAGCAGAACACCCCAGCCCAACATCAAAAGCTGCGCAATCTTTACTTAAGCCTAATCTCTTATGAAGAACACAAGCAGTTGCTGGTCTTCGATAATCCGTACTATGAGCGCCAAATACAAGTATTCCTATTGTTTCCCTGTCTATATTCTTTTCCACGAGAAGTTTCTCTGCTGCTACATAGCCAAAATCAGAGGCAGTCTGATGATTAAAAGATTCTCTGTGCTCTCTGACACCTGTCATATCAACAAATTTCTGAACTGCTTCGTCACTAAACTTGTCATTGAAGTCAGTGCTTTTAACAATTTTTGTTGGCACCGCGCTGGCGATCCCCACAATACGAATATTATTAAAATTAAAACTTGGCATACTGTAACTCCTTTACAGTTGTTACGAGGGTTTCTTGATCTGTAACGTTAAACATTCTTACGCCCTCTTTGAATGTTTTTTTCACGAATCCAGATAGTGTCTTTCCCGGACCAAGCGAAACAAACGTATCTACACCAGCTGAAAACATATTCCTTAGCGTGTCTTCCCAGCGTACAGGTGATTTGGCCTGAAGGATCAATTTCTCCCTAATGACCCGCGGATCATCCTCTATATTTGCATCCACATTCAAATAGATAGGAATGGAAGGCTGATTAAATTCGATAGTCGAAAGCGGTTCTCTCAGGTTTTCTGCAGCCAGTTTCATTAACTCACAATGGAATGGCGCACTAACAGCAAGTTTCATGGCACGAATTTTCCGTTTTTTCGTAATCTCAAGGAGTTTATCAACTGACTTTGCTTCTCCTGAAACAACTATCTGTCCGGGGCAGTTGTAATTTGCCGGAATAACATAGCCCTCGGCTTCATAACACAGGGCTTTAACCTCAGCATCGGTAAGTTTCATTACCGCAGCCATAGCCCCTTCTCCTACAGGCACTGCTTCCTGCATAAAGTCAGCGCGCTTCTGGACTACACGAAATGCATCTTCAATCTTAATGACGTCTGCTGCAACAAGTGCCGCATATTCTCCTATAGAAAACCCCGCAACCACATCCGGCACAACCCCATAGGATGTAATTGCCTTATATGCCGCCAAATCAGCTGCAAGAACGCAAGGCTGTGTATTATGTGTCAAGTTTAAATCATCTTGAGTTCCATCAAAACACAACCCACTTATCGACCTTCCTAAAGAGCAATCAGCAATTTCGAAAACCTTCTTTGCTTCTGCATTCTCTATAGCCACTTCGTTCATCATTCCCGGAAACTGGGCACCCTGACCACTAAACAGGAAAGCTATTTTCATTCGTCCAACTCCTATCAATCACATTAATCTCTCTTTGAATTCTGGTCACATGCCCCTTCTTTTTGCTTACTGAGGCACATCATGATCTGCACAATCATTTTGGTCTCACATAAGAATGACACATAAAACAATCGTTTACTTAACTACTATATAATCCAAAGTTTAACATCATATCAATGAAACTGCCTTTCGTAGTACGATAATACTTTTTTTCTTTCTCTATATCAGTCAAGGTAATTCATTGTTCAAGTCTCTCACAAATTCATCTTCTTCGCGGGGTTGCCAAAAACTCTATAGCCCACTCTTATATTAGTAACGACCACGCTTCCATTTCCAACATATGCATCATCTCCGATTTTCTTACCAGGAGCGATGACCACATGCCCCCCAATAAACACCCTTTTCCCCAGAACAACACACCCACTTATAGCACTCATTCCCGATATCGTACAATAATCCCCCACAACAGCATCATGACCAATATTTGATCCAAGCAGCGTCACAAAATCTCCGATATTCGTGTTAACAGTAATCTTTGCAAAAGGATAAACAACAATGCCACGTCCAATATGGTTAAAGCTTCCGATAAATGCAGTCGGATGAATGACAGATACAAACTTCGCACCTTTTTCCTCAAGCTTTTCAGCAATTATCTCTTTTATGTGAGGCTCTGCGATTGCCATTACAAAGCATTCTTCCTCCGTGGGCTGCCAGTCTTGGATTTTCCCAATAACCTCATAATCGCACTCGTAACCATCAAGTGCATTCAAATTATCATCTATAAACCCCAAAACATCCCATTTATACTCCGCGTCATTGATATCTTTCACAATCTGGAGCACTTCACGTCCACAACCACTTGCGCCAACTATTATCAATTTCATTCACTATTCTCCTGCCTCGTTTTACTTGACTTGCAAAAAGTCAGTGCCCTTTTCACCTACTATCGTACCTTCTTCAAAGTCTTTCTCAACAGTTGCCTTAACCACAACTTCAGATCTTTTTCCCCAGTTTATTATGCGGATATATGTTCGGTAATTAAATCTATACGACTTCACCCTAAAGCTATGGAAAACTTGCACACATTTTCTTACCGAAGGTATTCTAATTTTTTCCAATTATTCGATTTTCAAAGTTCTGCTATAGGCTTTTACTGGTAGTTTCTCGCTTAACAAAAGTACCGAAAACGCCCTATTTATGCGGTTTCCAAGACCTCTTGAAATATGAATTGAAGTAGTCGTTTAACGTCCACTAAATAGTCGCAATAAGATTATTATCAAGAAACCGTTTGCCATCTTTTCCCGGACGTTGCGATATAACCCTTCATCCTCTATCACGAGCGACTTTAGCAGGTGATCCATAAGCAATTTTGTTTGAATCGATACTCTTCGTTGCGGCTGATGCAAGTCCAAGAATTGTATCATCACCAATATGGACATAATTGGATACTAGCGAATTACCGGATATCAGAACTCTTTTCCCTGTTGATGAACTGCCAAACATAATTGTTTCACCCACAATAAATGTATCCTCACCTATACGAACATTATGGGAAATGAACGAAGAGCTATCAACTTTCGCTCCGCGTCCAATAATCGTATCATCGATGGCACCGCGGGCGATCACAACATTGGCACCAATTTGGACATCGTCTTCAATAGTTACACCTCCGAATTGAGGTATAGTCAGAGCCCTGCCTTCTTCATCCCTGTCCGTGGTCAAACCGTCCGCACCAATCACAGTATTCTCACGAATCACAACGTTCTTTCCAATCGAAATTCTGCCTAGCAGCTTTACTCCAGCTCCTATCCAAGAACATTTGCCAATCACAACATCTTTTCCAATGTATGCGCCCGGAAAGATCGTACAATCACCAGCGATAATTGCCCCAGCCTCAATAAAGACTCCGTTTTGAACACAATAAGCTGAAGGCAAAGGAAGATTATTAATCTGATTATCTCGAAAAAACATGCAAAAAGATTTGCGCGGATTTTCACACACAGCAATTGCATGGTTGTTGGCTGTTACTTCTGAGAAATCGACACCTTCAGGCCAAAACACAAGGCACTGTTTTACAGATTGCAAGTCGTGTTCTAGTTGTAATGCGCGGTCTGAGTTTTTTTTCGATAGGAACATCACCGATTGATCCTTAGGATTATCAACACTAGCTGGACGAACAACATCAAAACTCATGTCGGATACATATTTATTGACATTTACCCTGAAATAATTCTCCATTACATATCCTTTTCTCTTAAAATAGAATTCCCATTGAAATGGTGAAATCCCGGATTATTCTCTCCCATCACTCATTCTTACGGTAACCGGCTTGGAGGTACGTCACTAAGGCGCAACAACTAAAAAGTAAGAACTCTTTGAACACCTTTTACAACTCGCTCCACGTCGCTCTTATCCATATTGAGATCACTCGGCAAACACAACCCGCTCCTAAACAGCTCCTCGCCCATACTCCCATCAGATTGAGCCGTAATGAAATCACAATGCTGATAGAATGGCTGCATGTGTATAGGTTTCCAAATAGGTCTTGAGTGGATATTCTCTGCATTAAGTTTCGACATAATTTCAGCAGGTTTGCTCGGGTCGTCAAAAGTGAGGCAACTAAGCCAGTAGTTAGGATAGACACCCTTCGGTACGGGCATCATTTTAGCCTTACCCGTTGTCTCAAGATGCTCCTTGTAATATTCAAAGATTGTTTTCTTCGCTTCAATGTGTCGATCTAGAACCTTTAGCTGACCGCGTCCAATACCTGCCACTACATTCGACATGCGGTAGTTATACCCTAACTCTTCATGCTGATACCAGGGTGCATCTTCTCTCGATTGCGTTGACCAAAAGCGTGCTTTTGCGCAGAGTTTTTTCGCTGTATCCGGGTTATTACCCGTCAGCATACCGCCTCCTGATGTCGTGATAATCTTGTTGCCATTGAAGCTGAAACAACCGATGTCCGAAGCCGTTCCGGCGTATAGTCGTCGAGAGACATCATGCCAACAGCGTTTTGCCTCTCCTTCTGCACGATAATAATAGGCATCATACGTTGTACCGAGCGACTCGGCGGCATCTTCTATCACCGGCACGTCATACTCATCACAAAGTGAGAGAATGTGATCAATATCTGCGAGGAGACCGTACAGGTGTACAGCTATTACAGCCTTAACCCGTCCCTTATACTTGTCCAGCGCGATCCTCAACGCTTCGGGATCCATATTCCACGTCGACCACTCTGAATCGACGAGCACAGGGGTCGCATTTTGATACACGATAGGATTGACAGACGCCGCAAAAGTTAGTGAGGAACAAAGAACGATATCTTCTCGAGGATCTCTCGCGTTGGGATCGTTGGGACGAATCTCCTCTCCGACGCCTACAAGTTTAAGTGCGAGATGGATCGCAGCAGTTCCGGAAACGAGGGCAGCCGCATCCTTCGCGCCGATTGCTGCCGCAAATTCCTTCTCAAACGCCGTCACATTCGGTCCGAGCGGAGCAATCCAGTTCGTCTCAAAGGCTTCCCTTATATACTCCAGCTCATACCCCTCATCACTCATACGAGGGGTGGACAGAAAAATAGGCTTATTATTAATTTTGCTCTTCACTTCAACCAAACTCTCTCACGTCTCCAATTCCTTCGAGTGATCGACGCTTCAATAGATATTGTTTTCAAGAATCCATTCAATTGAAGGACGTTTAAGGAGACGCCAGCAACAATCTCTTCTTTACTGACACCATTATCTTAGTCAACCATTCATAAGATCCTCGAAGGCAACTAAACCCCGATGTAACTGAAATCATATCTCAGCTATTATCTCACAAGTCTTAAACGAGGTAAAGGACAAGTAACCCGTATTCAGGTCACCTGTCCTTCTTTCATTGCCAATACATTAGTGTAGCGGGACGGAAGTATTACATTTTGCAGCTTTTCACTCAACTACACTTCTTCAGCTTAATCTTATATCCTGCGCTGTCTAAGGTTTCTACTCCCCTACTCCCGAACAGATTCGTTCTGTACTTCGGTCGGAACTTCCTCCGCATGTTGAACTACTTCTTCTACCTGTTCCGGTACGACCGCACTCGCAGTCGATGCCGCCAACGCTGCTCTCTTCTTCCTCTTCCTGCGGCGGACGAGCCACACGATAAGGAGGACAAGTGCGATGAACACGAAGACAGGCGACGCGTAGACGAGGAAGATGAGGAAATACTGGAATCCGAGCGCGATTCCGATACCCATCTTTTTGATACCGTTTTTCATCAGGTAGCCGACGTCGGACCACTTCATCGTCTTCAACGTCACGTCCGGCTTGGCGACGGTGGGGTCCTCTTCCATGCGGATCGTGATGCTGATGTGCGATTCCATCGTCAGGTAATCGAGCAGACGGAGACGACCTTTCGCGCTCTCGAGTTCGACCGTCAGTTCGTCGATACGGTATTGAACTTGGAGCGTCTCCTCGATTGTCGTCGCATTCTTCAGAAGAGTCCGATAGTGTTCAATCAATTTCTCGGTCGATTCGATACGGAGTTTCGTGTCGTAATAATCTTCCGTCACTTCGGCGCTTGTTACTGATTGTAATTCAATCTTCGTTGCGCTCTCCCCTGCGTGTTCCATGAAATCGGTCAGCTTGCCGTATGGGACGGCGACTTGCATCGTGATGGTCGTGAACGTTTCGCCGACGTTCTGCTCATAGGAGACGACGCGCCCACCGAGACTTGCCGCCAGATCTGACAGCGATTTGAATGTTTTGTCGACGTCGACGCTTCTGAGGGTGAGGTAGCCGTTCTCGATGAATTTGCGTTCGTAGACACCGGGCAAAGGCGAAACATTAGGCTCCTTCTCGATGTCGGGGACGACATTCTCGAAGTCCTTGCCGTAGCTTGCGTCACCCGGAGCTTCCCAATCGTCAAATCTTTCGTTACTTCCGACGTCTGATTTGATCGCCGAACATCCGACAAACAGCATCGAGCCGATTAGAAGGAATATCGCGATCGCAAGACGAATGTGATGCTTTCTCATTTTCTGTCTAACTGCCATCTCGTACGGTCTTCGATTCGATGATGACAGCTTCCTCCATTCTTGAGTGATTATGAGTTCGTCACCCTATTAGACGATATTGTTTACTTTTGGTTACGAGATGTACTTCATTCAAAAAGGGCGACACCTGCAAGTTCTTAAAGGATGGGCAAGCGTTTACCTTCCATAACCTCACGCTGTATCGTCGCCAACGCATCAGGTTGAAGAATTTTCCTCAGGAAATCGTCGACACGATAATTATTGGTGCTCGTCAATACGACGGCGCGCGTCAGCTCTGCAAGATCCAGATCGAACGGAATCTCGTGCAAATCGAGCGGAGGCACGTTAAGGACGAAGTCCATGACATCGCGATTGAAGACGAATGCGTCGATGTAACTCATCGACGTCGCCGTCGGCATCTTGGTAAAGTGAATATCGACGAAATCGGCCTCCCCCTTCTCGACGCGGTCGCCGAATACGCGCCTCGTTACAATCGCATGGTCCGGTGAGTTCGAGTCGATCCCGACGCGTTTTGCATCTTCTACCCTGCCGCCTACTCTCGTGACAATCGTATACCCCGATAAATAGCTGTAAGGCTTGAGCGTGATCGCGATCTCGATTAGACCCGTATATTGCTGCAAAATCAGATCCGCTGCGCATTTGCTCGCCAAGACGAAATCATACTGATTCGCAAGAAGCCCCTGAACCCGGCGGAGAGAGCCCTGCAAATAAGCGAGGCTGAGCGGGACTTTCGCTTCTTCGAACGCCGTATAAACGGATGAGGCGAGCGCCTCCTGGCGTCTCGTGCGAGAGATCGCCCCCGCCCCCGTCACATGATCCCAAGCGGCCTCGTACCAAAGAATATCTCTATCTCGATCCTTGAGAAAACTACCCAAGACACCGCGTTTTTCAATCGAAACGGCTCCTGAATTTTCCAGTCTCGAAAGAGCTTTTTGCACGGTACCGCGTGAGACGTCGAACATGTCGACGTAGTCATCAACTGTCCGCATGCGATCGCCGAGATCGAGCAAAACGGCCTCGCGCGCGATCGACATCGTCACAAGGTCGACTCTGTTGACTTTGCGAAAACGCGAACGAGGTTGTCTGATATCCTTTTGTTCCATGTTCCACACTACTTATTTATTTTAGGACAATACATTATTCAGATTTGAAATGACCTAACTCGCCTAATTCTTTGAATAAATCCTTGTTTTTCATATAGATCTTCTTGTAGATATCGTGGTAGATGCGCTCATATATTTCCACGTTCTGCGGTATCGGGTAAAAAGTCTTGTGCTCGCGCATCATGCACGCGACGCCATCCTCATAGTCCTTATAGATCCCTGCCCAGATACCGGCATTGATCGCCGCGCCGGCGGCACAGACTTCCGTATTACTGAGTCGCGTTGCCGGAAGATTGAAGATATCGGCCGTCAGCTGCATCGCCACATCGGACTTGCTGCCGCCGCCCACCACATATAGCTTCTCAGTGCGAGTCTTGCACTTCTTTTCCATGATTTCAAGACCTTCGCGAAGCGCATAGGCGATACTCTCGAGGAAAGCCCTATAAAGGTCGGCGACCGTGTGTCGATCGATCCACCCCGCGACCATCCCCTTGCCGTGCGGGTATAACCCCGGCTGTACGGTCCAGAACGGGAAAACGAATAAACCGTTTGATCCCGGAGGAACATCGGCAGCCAACTCGTTCATCTCGTTCAAAAATTCGGGCATCCCCTGCTCTTTCGAGTATTGATTACAAAACCATGTGATGAGCCAATACCCGCGGTATATGTTGTATTCGGGATTCCACGCGTCCGGGATACAGCTGGCGAACGTATAAAACTTGAGTTTGCTGTCCTCGACATAACGCGTGATGGTCGTGCCGATCGTCGCCATCGTTCCGTAGCTGACGGTCGCCTGCTTGGGACTGAAAACGCCAGATCCGAGCGTTTCGCACATCTTATCGCCCGCTGCGGCGATCAGCGGAAGTCCCACAGGCAACAGTGTCTTCTCGCTCGCTTCTTCGGTAATCTCTCCGAGTTTACTTCCCGGCGGGAATATATCGACCAGCTGGTCGCGCCTGACACCGAGAATTTTATAGACTGCGGGAATCTTGTACCAATCCTGCCGCCTTGCCTCGTACGGCATATAACCGACCTGCATAGCCAGTGAATCGTGGAAAACACCGCAAAGACGGTGCGTCAAAAAACCCGTGAGCGTCACGTAGATCTTGGCTTTGGCGTAGACCTCGGGCTCGTGAATGCGGATCCAGTTGAACTTCGACCGCGGAGCGACCATGTCAAAGAACGACCTTTTCACAGTATAGATGAGCTTATCCGCTCCCTTTAGCGTACGTCTCAGAATCGGAATAATCTCCGGCGTCCGACGCGTGTCGATCCATGTCAGCCAGTCGCGCAAAGGCTGGTTGTTCTCATCCAGCGGCAAGATGTTGTCTCGATTCGCCGTGATCGTCATCGCCTTGACCTGCACGATGCCGTCACCGAGCTTCTCGACGACTTCTCTAATCACCTGACACGAGTCATCCCAGAACTGCTCGGCGGGAATCTCCGCCCATCCGGGCTGCAAACTGTAGTACGGCTCGCTGATTTTTCGCGCCGACGCGATCTGATCGCCTTCGCGATTGAAAACGATAGCGCGCACGCTCTGTGTGCCGACATCGACGGCAAGGATGTAGGGATCGTTCATGGTGACTGCTCCTCCGTCTTCGTTGTCAGAGCTTATGCTTCCGCCTCTTCCGATTTATATTTTTCGTAAATCTTCATATACTTTTCGCAATAGTTCGGCGGCGCGTATTTTTCCAGTGTGTGCTTTATGTTCCACTCGCGGATGACGGTCTGTTGCTTCTGATTGACCCACACCTCGAATTTCTTCTTGACGGCGGCGCGATACATCGGACCGAGATCGTCCATAATCTCGTCGAACATGATTTTGCTGTTGCCTTCCCACTGAAGCTCGTCAAGCGTAATCTTCTTGTCCATTCTTTGCCCTTTCTCCTTTAATGCAGCCTCACTTGTGCCCATTATACATGCTTGTTCTACTACCCCCGTCGCTCTTTCTCTCATATTTTGCCCGTTTTATGAGAGCGACTCGATATATTCCTGCCACTGTCCAATAAGCGCGATATCGACATTATCAAAGACGGGGGCGCTCTCGTCGCGATTGATCGCGACGATCTTCTCTGCGCGTCGCAATCCGCTCATCGTCTGAACGGAACCGGATACACCGACAAGGATCGCCAGATCAGGCGCGACGGTCAATCCGCTCACGCCGATCTGCCGCTCGTGAGGAGCCAAATATCCTTGAACAAGCGCACGCGTGACACTCCACTCCAAATTATGCTTCTTCGCGAATAGAATGAGTCGATCTCTTTCATCTTCCGTCGTGATCGCTCCGCCCATGATCAGAAGACGTTTTGCTTCTTCGATGGTCGTCTTGCGTTCACATGTTTTCATCGAGAGAATTTTCGTTCTCCTGTTTTCCACGTCATGCGCCCTCTCAACGGCGACAACACCTCTTCCATCGTCCTGAAGATCGACGGCGAAAATCCGCGGACGCACCGTCGCCATCACGGGGCGATGCTCCGGTGTCACGATGGTGGCGAATACCTGACCGCCATAGGCAGGTCGCACCTGCTCCCATTGACCCGAGACATAACGCAAATCCGTTACATCAGCCGTTATGCCGGTCTTTAGAGCCGCCGCAGCAAGCGGTCCGACAGTGCGTCCGTGGTCGGTCGCCGACAAGAGACAGAGACCGACTCGTCGTTTCTCCAAGTAGCGCGTCAAACGATACGCACATTCTTCTGTAGTGACCGCCGCTCTTGAGGCTTCCATGATTGTGAGCGTATCGACGTTTCGAAGGAGAGATCGATAGAGTTCCTCGCCGACGGTCTCGGAAAGCACCCGCTCCATCGATTCATCGGATGATGCCGGGTCGCCCGGGACAAGCGTCACGGCGTAGATCGTCTTCGCGCCGCAAGCCTGAAGACGGCTCAAAAGTTCCAATCCGTTCTGAAAGCCTTTCTTGTGCGCTTCCACATAGACCGCGACAGGCTCATCCGGCACTTGATCGCAACACGTGTCGGTTTCCCGGACTTGTCGCGCGTATGACTGCAGGCGTGGACTGTCGGCGCTCAGATCGTCCATGTTCTCGGATTCTTCGAGAATCTGATGAAATTGAGTGAGCGCGTCATCCCCTCTGTAAACACTGGGAACGCGCGTGCGATCGGGAGCGACCATCTTGCGAACGCGTGTCGGAGAATGGCGATACCCGAACGGCGTCTCCGACGAGAGATCTTCAGCAGAGAGTACGGCAATCGGTTTCTTGAGCGCTTCCATACGATCTCGAAATGAAGCGGGAGCGCTTTTCACCGCACCTGCCTTCACTTGAATGACGGCTGGAAGCGAAGACTCAATGACGTATTCCGCATCGTCCATTTTCGAACGCACCGTGATGACATCGCGATCTAGGTCGATGATCTCAGTCACGAACGGAAGAAACGCAGCCCCGAGCAGCACACTCAATTCCGCCGGAACTTGACCCGTATCGCCGTCAGCCGACTTTTCTCCGCAAAAGACGAGTTCAGCTCCGCCCGTTTTCTCGATGGCGAGTGCAAGCGCGTGAGACGTCGCGAGAACATCGGAGCCTGCAAAACGCGAGTCCGTCAGTTGATAGGCGTTGTCAAATCCGTACGAAAGCGATTGGCGAAGAGAAGAACGCGACTGTCTCGGACCCATCGTGATCGCATCGAGCGACTGCACTTGTCCATTCAGGGATTCGGACATCGCGCGCGCCATGGCGAGCGCACACGCGTCGTCCGGATTCGGGATTGATCCCGCCGTATCGCGCAACAGCGATCCCGTCACAGGATCAGTCGCCATGTTCCGCTCGTCAGGAACTTGTTTGACACACGTGACGATGCGCATCTTGTCAGATCTCGCCTTTCTCATCAATTCGTTTTGTTTTTTCGATATTGCCAATAATATTCGTAAACCGAACATATTATCTTCAGGTCGGTCACAGTTCGATCAGCGAACCCGGATTCATAATACCGTTGGGATCAAACACGCGTTTGAGCGACTCCATGAGTGCATAGGAACTCCCGTGTTCCTTTTCCATCCAACGGACGCGGTGTTTGCCGACGCCATGGTGGTGTCCCATCGATCCGCCGTGCTCAAGCGCCACTTCCACCACGATACTCCAGACAGCTTCATAGACGCGTTGTACTTCGTCAATGTCAGGGGGCGGAAACGCACCGAGTTGAAAATAGATGTTCGTGCCGTTGATGTAGCTGTGCGAAGAGTGTCCTGAGAAAAAGACGACCTCCGGGACTTCGTAGTAGACACGTTCCACTGTTTTTTCGTAGATGTCGGCGATGACGTTCCAGTCAGCAGCGACTTCAAGCGTATCGACCAAGATGCCGTTCGCACCGTATTTCTCATATTCATCCGCCGCGTCGTTGCGATGGACATACCAGAGGTCGAGCGGTTTTTCTCCGGCGGAGACGGCGCCGTTCTCCTTTGCGATTTCATCGATGATGGCGCCCTCTGCTTCGGCGATCTCCTTCCGCCCCTCCGACCAGAATAGGAGGAGACTCTCATTTTCTTCCATGAAAGCTCCATAAGGTTTCTCACATTCGAGCCAATCGTGGAGTCTCACGACGGCTGGCTTGATGCCCGTCTTCATGACGAGACGGATGATTTCAAGCCCTTGACGCATCGTCTTGACGCGATACGCATGCTTCCATGTGGTCTCCGGTATCGGAAACATCTTGACCGTCACTTCCGTGATAACGGCAAAGGCTCCTTCCGAACCGAGAAATAGGTGTCTAAGGTCGGGACCTGTCGCACGTCGCGGCACATTGTTGATGCGAACGACCGTTCCGTCCGCGAGAACGGCTTCCAACCCGACGAGGAAATCCTCGATAGCGCCGTACCCGGTCGAGAACTGCCCCGTCGATCGCGTGGCAACGAGTCCACCCATCTGAGCGAGATCCATCGACTGAGGATAATGACCCAGCTTGAAGCCTCTTTCCTGGACGATCGCCTCAAGATCTCGGATAAGCATGCCTGCGCCGCACGTCACTTGTAACGAAACATCGTCAACATTGATCAAGCGATTGATGCGTGCAAGGTCGATCACGACCGTTCTCTCGTCGCGCGTCTCTGCGCCGGCGAGTACGCCGGAACCGCCGCCATATGGGATGACAGGCACGCCTCGCTCATTGCAGAGCCGGAGCACTTTTGAGACTTCATCCGTATCTTTCGGGCGAACGACGGCTTGCGGAAGGGTCGCCTCCCAACCGACGTGCTTTTGGTAAAGGCGAAGAGCGTAAAGATCGACTGCTTTTTGCGCTCTGACCGACGTTTCGAGTACGACATCCTCTTGCCCGACAATGGCTTCCAACGCTTTGATTAATTCACTCATGTTTTTTCCTCAAACTCTCAACGGATATATTTGTAACTTACGAGTAATTCCATCGGACGACAACTACAATCCGACAGAATACCTCCGATTCTTTATCGATTAGCCGTCCGCTAATCACATCGACATGACAGAGATCGCGCGGCGACCACGTCGATCCCCGTGCTGACGATGTCCTCCGCGATAACGTCGCCTTCCCTTATAGGCGCTTCGACTGTAATGGAACGCATCGCACGCACAGCCTCGACGAGCTTAACCTTCGGCAACGGGCGACGACTGATGACGGGCAGCATGCAATGCTTGGCACCTCTTATCGAGACAACCGATGTCATCATGCGCTCGGGATGATTGACCTCCGCTTCCGCGAACGATGACCCGCGAATGCAGGCGTTACCCTCGACCGAAATGAAAGCGCCGGTGCGCTCGTCCGTTTGAACGAGGAGCTCACACCCTCTAGGGCAACTGATGCAAATGAGTTTGCTTTCCATCTCCTACCTCAGTTCTCGAGCCGTGTCTTTCGCTCGTTTGACAGCTCCTGTACGTCTCCTCGCTTCCACGTAATCTCCTCACGTTTCCATATGAATTTCAAGAGGCATACCCGATTCGATAAGCGCCAAGTCCTCCCGCAACAGCGTCAGCGCGACCATCTCCGCCGGACGGACGACCGGCAATTTTCTGCTTTTGATCACTCTGTCACCCTGCCTCAACGCGACGCGGACGTTGCTCTCCATCTTGCGAACGCGCAAGTAGAACGACAGCTCATCACCTATATAGTCGACGCGATACTGCGTCGGGAGAAGTGACGCGACATTATTCCCTAAGATCACGTCGAGCGGTTCCGCGGAGGGAGCTTGTCCGTCGAGATAGCGAACGGCGCCTCGCGCAGCGGCTTCCGCACTGTCGGAGACGTAATCGACTAAATCGAAAACGATCGAGACATTGCCGGCGGCAAAGATACCCGGCACGGACGTCATCATGGACTCATCAAGTACAGGACCCTGCGTCACGGGCGAGATAAGGACGCCGGCTTTTCGACTTAACTCGTTCTCAGGAATGAGACCTACGGACAAGACGAGAAGATCGCATGCGATATCCTCTTCAGTCCCCTCGATCGGTCGCCTATTCTCGTCGACTTTAACGACGCGGACACCTTCAAGCCTTTCATTGCCGAACACTTCCTTCACGGTCGTCGATAGATGGAGCGGTATGTCGTAGTCGATCAGACACTGATAGACGTTGCGCGCCAGACCGCCGACTTCAGGCATCAGCTCGTAGACACCGAGAACTTCGATCCCCTCGAGATGCATACGCCGCGCCATGATCAGCCCGATATCGCCTGAGCCGAGAATGACGGCACGCCTCCCCGGCAGATACCCCTCAAGATTAATATATCGCTGAACCGTTCCCGCGGTCATCACGCCGGACGGTCGCGTTCCATATATTTCGACTTGGCTTCTCGTTCTCTCGCGACAACCCATGGCGAGAACGACGGCGCCTGGACGTATCTCGAGCACACCTTCCTTCGGACTCACCGCACGCATCAACTTATGCTCGTTTTCGATCGAGAGAACGGTCGTATCCATAAGCAGCGATACATCGCTCGCTTTTAATTCTTCAATGAATCGCTCGGCATACTGAGGTCCTGATAGCTGTTTTTTAAATCGGATCAAGCCGAAACCGTCGTGTATGCACTGTTGAAGGATGCCGCCGAGATCATCGCTTCTCTCAATCAGCGTCACACGCTTACCTAAACGCGACGCTTCAAGCGCAGCAGCCAACCCCGCCGGACCCGCTCCGATCACCGCGATGTCCGTCTCAAGCACTTTCATGGTGCGCTCCCGTCTCCTGTGCAACGCCGTCGGCTATACCCACCGACGCCTGTGTCTCACAACAATCCGCCGCATCGCATCGATCTCGAATCGTACCTGCCACGATGTAGGAATCCTTGCCCTGTTTTCGCACTTCTTCAGGGCGAAGCCCCGTCTCACGCATGATGATTTCGAGAATTCTTGGTCCGCAAAACCCGCCCTGACACCGTCCCGCCGTCGCACGCACGCGGCGCTTGATCGCATCGAACGTCACGGCTGGAATGGGTCGCCTGATCGCGTCGACGATCTCGCCCTCGCTGATCGTCTCGCAGCGACAGACGATGTGACCATACAATGGGTTTTCGTTTACGAGGCGTTCTTGCTCTTCCGGAGAAAGCTTGGAAAAGACGACGGGTTTCTCTCGTATCGGATTCCAGTCGTCCTTGCGTGTCAACTCTCCCAGCTCGTCCGCTGTCAACCCTTCAACCATTTTCGCGATGGCGGGCGCCGCCGCGAGCCCGGGCGACTGTATGCCTGCGACGTGGATGAACCCTTTCACGACACGCGAACGCTCTATGATGAAATCCTCTTTATAATCGGCAGGGCGTATTCCGGCGAAACTGGCAATGATATCAGTACGTTTCGTCCCCGGGCAGACGACCGAGCCGCTACCCATCACGTAGTCGAGATCTTCAGGCTGTACAGATAGATCAGTCTTGTCAATTATCTCGACGGCATTCGGACCCCATAAGGGATTGCCCGAGACAGTTCGCTGGACTCCTCCGCCCTTTGTGTTCTTTTGATGGACGTACGGTCTGCCGTTCATAGAACGATCCGGACCTTTCTTTTCCTTGTCGAAGATGGCGATGACGCCTTTTCTCGGATGAAGGGTGTAGAACTGATCTCCCGCCATCGCCGCGATCTCATCAGCGAAAACGCCCGCGGCATTGATGACGAGTTTTCCCTTGACCGTCCCTCTGTCGGTGACAACTCCCCTGACGACGCCTTCTTCGACATCGACATCGACAACTTCCGTCAGGAGATGGAATCTCACGCCGTTCATAGCGGCATTCTCCGCGAGAGCGATTGTCACCTCGAAGCCGTCCACATAAGCAGTCGTCGGCGCGTAGAGCACACGCCGCGGTCTCACCTCGACGTCCTTCTCCATCTCCAGAAAAACATCGGGCGAAATAAAGCGCATTCCCGGGACCTTGTTCAGGCGACCTGCGATCCACCCGAGCCACGGCGTGTAGCGATCTTTCTTGTCATAAGATAGTCCGAAAGAGCCGATCCGTTTAAATTCAAACTGAAGATCGGATGCCCAGTCATCATACAGGGCGTTGCCCTCGACATTTAGTTTTGCCTTCAGGGTTCCAGGGATGACAGCGTTCCCCGGATGGATCATGCCGTTATTCGCTTTGGACACACCTTGTGAGACGTCGTCGCCTTTCTCAAGGACAACGATGTCGAGGTTGTACTTGGATAGTTCGCGGGCGATGCCTGAGCCGATGACGCCCGCGCCGACAATAATCACATCGGCTTCATCAAAAGTCCCGAGCGCTCTCCCTTGTTCAATGAGATCTTTTTTTGGAATATAGGCAAGACTCTTCCCGTCGCATGACAGATGGTTGATGACGTTTCGGACTTTTTTTGATTTGGCGACGCGATGAGCGAGCTCATCGGCAGTTTTCCAATCGGGAACTTCGCCTTCGAGGACGACGACGCCGTCCTTCCGTACGGTCGCTTTGACGGGAAATTGTGACGTGTCGACGTGCCTTGCAATTAACTTGTTCAATCGCTTGACCATACGTTCCCCTCAAGCACCCACATCTACGCGAAAAAACCTTTGAATTAAACCTCTTGGAATTAAGATAACAGAGATATTGCAAATATACAATAATTTATATATTCAAAAACTGCCTCATTTCTAACCGAATATCTCATCGTTACTGTGGAGGCATCATAATGATCCCACGCAACATCCCATATTCAGTTAACACAATCTGAGATTGCACGGTTACTTCGTGACGCTCTTACGCTCATCTATTGGAATGTAGACGTTATTTCTGTAGTTGGAGACGTAGGCGGGGCGAATAATCTTGTCATCCCTGATTTGCTCCAATCTGTGCGCACACCAGCCTGCCATGCGCGCAAGGGCGAACATAGGTGTATAGAGATCACGATCGATGCCGAGTATCTTGTAAACGAAACCTGAGAATAGGTCGACGTTTGCCGAGATGATTTTGTCTCGTTCTTCTTTAAAAATTCTCGCAGTAATCGTCTCGATGTTATTGAGCAATTCAAACTCTTCCATTGCGCCTTTATCTTCTGCGAGTTCTTGTGCCATCTTCTTCAAGATCGTCGTCCTGGGATCGCATATTGTGTAGACAGCATGTCCCATGCCGTAGATAAGCCCTTTGCCGTCGAACGCCTGTCTGCCTAAGATTTTTCTTAAATACGATTCCAGTTCCGACTTGTCGTTGTAGCGGCAGTTTGCCATGATGTCGTCTTTCATGGTCTCAACTTTATGGTTGGCGCCGCCGTGCTTCGGTCCTTTAAGCGAGCCGATAGCCGTCGCCATGGCGGAATAGATATCGGTACCTGTCGAAGACACGACGTGCGTCGCAAAGGCAGAGTTGTTACCGCCACCGTGGTCCGCGTGTACGACAAGGCAGAGATCGAGGAGTTTAGCCTCGAGATCGGTGTATGCGCCGTCTCGGCGCATAAGATGCAGCATGTTTTCCGCTGTCGATTTATTTTCCTGTGGGTTGTGAATGACGAGCGACTTGCCCTCAAAGTAATGCTTCATCATCTGATAGGAATAGGCGATCATCATGGGCATTTTCGAGATGATGTTGAGCGACTGAATGATGTTGTTCTCAAGCGAGATGTCATCCGGATTGTCGTCATAGGAATACATCGAAAGAATCGCTCGCTGCAATTTATTCATGATGTTTCGGCTCGGGAGTTTTAGCAGGACATCCTGAGTAAAATCCGTGTTCAGCCTTCGATTGTCTCCCAGAATCTTCTCGAATTCGTCGAGGTCCTCTCGGGAAGGCAGCGAGCCGAAAAGCAACAAAAAGATGACCTCCTCAAAGCCGAATCTGTCTTCATTTTGAAAATTGTTGATGATCTCTTCAATCGAAATGCCGCGGTAGTAGAGTTTTCCATTAGCGGGAATTTTCATGCCGTTCTCCACCGTATAACCTTCGACCGACGCCACGTTCGTGATGCCGACCAGGACACCCGTACCGTTCTTATTTCGCAGACCTCTCTTTACGGAGTGCTCGTCGTAAAGGGCGTTGTCGATGTAGGTATTCTTCTCTACTTCTTTGAGCAGTTTCTCGCTTATCGAGTCAATGAGACAAAATCTCTGATCCATGATCCCAACCTCTTCTTATAAATATTTCATGATGTAATCGGTGAATTCTGTTGTTGAAGCCAGTCCTCCCAAGTCTCTTGTGCGTTGTTCTTTCTTTTGGAGTACTTGACGGATGGCAACATTCAATCGTTCGCTTTCATCACGATAGCCCATATGTTCTAGCATCATGGTCGCTGACATGATGAGAGCCGCGGGATTGGCAATATTCTTGCCGGCTATGTCGGGCGCCGTACCGTGTACCGCCTCAAAAATGGCGTGCTTCTCGCCAAGATTGGTCGACGGCGCAAGTCCGAGTCCGCCGACCAATCCGGCACAGAGATCGGACAGTATGTCGCCGTAAAGGTTTTGAGTCAAAATGATGTCGTATCGCGAGGGGTCGATGACGAGCTGCATACACATATTGTCGATCAGGATTTCTTCCGTCTCGACACCGGGGTATTTCTCACTCATTTCTCGAGCCACATCAAGGAACAGTCCGTCCGTCAATTTCATAATGTTAGCTTTCGTAACGATCGTCACTTTTTTTCGGTTGTGTGCAACGACATATTCAAAGGCTTTTCTTGCGATTCTCTCCGATTTGCGCCGAGTAATGACTTTGATGGAATGCATCTCGTCCTTGGATATTTCCTTTTCAATTCCCGCATACAAATCTTCCGTATTCTCCCTAAAGACGACGAGATCGACATTTTCATATCTGCTGAAGTCGCAGAATGTCTTGATCGGTCTGATGTTTGCGTAGAGATCAAATCGCTTTCGAAGCTCGACATTGATGCTTCTGAAACCTTTGCCGATCGGCGTACCGATCGGACCTTTGAGAGCGACTTTGTTTTTCTCAACGCTTTCAAGTAAACCTTCTTCCATCAGGCTGCCCGTCTTTTCGTAGACGTCGATGCCCGCTCGTTTAATGTCGAAAACGATGTCAGGCACTAAATACTTGATGACTTTCATGGCGGCAAGCGAGATCTCTTCGCTTATACCGTCTCCAATGATGACCGTGACTTCTTTCATCTTTTCTTTCCTTCATACGCGCGTCTCTATTAAATTCAAATCAGCGCTCGTGATCCTTCATATAATTCAAATATCCGCCCACCTTCAAGACTTCAATCTGTCTTTCGGAGAAGACGGAAATCAGCCTGATCGACGTGTTCTTCGTCGTGTTGACGAGTGTCGCCTTTCCGACCTCGATGGCACCCAGTATGTCGGGTATCTCCACATCGTCAAAAAAATCCACCGCGTCGTAGTCAACAGGATTTTCGAAAACGAGCGGAATGATTCCCGCATTGATCAAGTTAGAGAAATGAATCCTCGCGAACGATTTGGCGATGACTGCCTTGACTTTAAGGTAAAGCGGTACGAGCGCCGCGTGTTCGCGCGATGAACCTTGACCGTAGTTATCACCGCCCACAATGATGCCGCCGTCATGCTCGTCTGCTACTTTCTTAAAATTGGGCGTGAGCGTGCTGAAGGCGAAATTCGAGAGATAAGGCACGTTCGATCTGAATGGCAGGAGTATGGCGTTTGACGGACAGATGTCGTCGGTCGTGACGTTATCGCCGACCTTCAAGATGACTTTACCCTCGATCTTTTCACCTAATTTCTCTCCGACAGGTACTTCCTTGATGTTGGGACCCATGACTACAGGTGCATTTCGATCTTCTTCCTTCGGATAGATGAAGTACGATTCATTTTTGCCGTAAGACTTCAGTTCATCCACTTTGAGGTCGAGATCGAGGTATTCAGGTGTCGACAAGCAACCCTTGACGGCTGACAGAGCAGCCGTTTGTGGAGACACGAGATAGACCTCGGCGTCCATCGTTCCTGATCTTCCCCTGAAGTTTCGGTTGAAGGTGCGCAAGGATATGCCGCCGGATTTCGGTGCTTGTCCCATGCCGATACAAGGACCGCAGCCCGACTCAAGTATCCGCGCGCCGGCTTGGATAAACGTAGACAAGGCGCCGTTTTCAGCCAGTATCCGCATGATGTTGGCAGAACCGGGAGAAATCACGAGGCTCACGTCTTCGTGCACCCTATTGTTTTCCAAAATCTTCGCAGCTTTCATCATGTCAGTGTAAGAAGAATTCGTACACGATCCGATAGCCACTTGATCGATTTTCAATCCATTGATGTCACGGACTCTCTTAACGTTGTCGGGCAGATGCGGGCAAGCTACCATAGGTACAATGTCGCAAAGATCGATCTCGAGCGTCGCGTCGTAGATCGCGTCGTGATCGGGCTCCAGCGGTGTGAAGTCCCCTCCCCGCCCTTGCGCGACGAGAAACTCCTTCGTCATCTCGTCACTGGGGAAGATGGAAGTTGTGGCTCCGAGCTCCGCACCCATGTTGGCGATTGTCGCCCTGTCCGTCACGGACAGACTTTTGACACCTTCTCCCGTATATTCCATGATGTAGCCTGTTCCGCCCTTGACAGTAAGCTCTTGCAGGATTGTCAGTATGACGTCTTTGCCGTTGGCATAGTCGGCAAGCTGCCCTTTGAGTTTGACATTGTAAATTTTCGGGACGACGACGTAATAAAAACCTTTCGCCATGGCGATGGCGACGTCGAGACCGCCCGCCCCGATCGCGAGCTGCCCGAGTCCTCCACCCGTCGGCGTGTGAGAATCGGACCCGATAAGGACCGTATTCGGCTTGCCGAACCTCTCGAGATGCACTTGATGGCAGATGCCGCCGCCCGCCTTGGAGTAGACGATGTTGTGTCTTTTCGCAACTGATTTAATGAATTCGTGGTCGTCTGCGTTTTCAAACCCTTGTTGGAGCATGTTGTGGTCGATATAGGCGACCGACAAGTCAGTCTTGACCTCGTCGATCTCAAGCTTCTCCAATTGCAGATACACCATTGTGCCCGTTGAGTCTTGTGTCAACGTCTGATTGACCTTGATCTTGATTTCATTTCCTTGTATCAATTCTCCCTCAAGCAAGTTCCGAGAGAGGATTTTCATCGCCATACTCTGTTTCATGCTTATACCCTGCGAATGTAATAAAAATGATTATATTCGACTATTCATAAATATCGTGTAGTGTGACCTCGACAAACTTGTTCCGCGAGCTATGTGCGTGCCATGTGTTTTACGCCTAAAGGGCATAGCTCTCGATTGAACCGACACTATCGCGTCAGCACCTTTGACAAGAAAGCGCGCGTTCGTTCTTTTTGGGGATTGTCAAATAATTGATCAGGGCTGCCCTGCTCGACAATCATGCCCTCATCCATGAATAAGATGCGATTACTGATTTTCCGAGCGAAACCCATTTCGTGGGTCACAATTACCATCGTCATGCCATCGCTCGCCAACTCGAGCATAACCTCCAGAACCTCGCCGATCATCTCCGGGTCGAGCGACGAGGTCGGCTCATCGAAGAGCATCGTTTTTGGATTCATTGCCAGCGCCCTGGCAATGGCGATTCTCTGTTTTTGACCCCCGGAAAGGCGACCCGGATATTCATCGATTTTATCCATAAGACCGACTCGCTCCAAGAGATAGCGAGCCTTGTCACGCGCCTCGCTTTCATTCATAAGCTTCAGTTGGATTGGCGCCAGCGTGATGTTCTGCAGTACTGTCAAGTGAGGAAACAGGTTGAAGTTCTGAAACACCATCCCCATTTGACTTCGCACTTTATTGATGTCCGTTTTCGGGTCGGTAATGTCTACGCCGTCGATGGTGATCGTCCCGGATGTCGGAGTTTCCAGCAGATTAAGACAGCGAAGAAATGTGCTTTTTCCCGACCCTGATGGTCCTATAATGACAATCTTCTCGCCGTCAAGAATCGTCTCGCTGATATCTCGCAGAACTTCAAGCTCACCGAATTTTTTGTTCAAGTTTTCAACGATGATCACTGCGTGCCAGCCGCCTTTCGAGAAGATTCATCAAACGTGTCAGAAGAAGAACAATAACAAGATAGATCAGCGCTACTGCTAATAAAGGCAACAGAGGGTCGAAAGTACGTGCACGGATGAGGTCTCCCGCGCGGGTAAGATCTGCCACCGCAATGTAACCCGCCACTGCCGTTTCCTTGAGCAAGGTAATCAGTTCATTGAATAATGCCGGCAGTGTATTTTTGACTGCCTGAGGGAGAATAATCTTGCGCATCGTCAAGCCATAACTGAGTCCCAGTGAGCGTCCAGCCTCCATTTGACCTCGGTCGACGGACTGGATGCCGGCTCGAAAAATCTCAGCTACGTAGGCACCGCTGTTAAGTCCGAACGCCAAGGCTGCCACCAACACTTTGTCGATGGCAACGCTAGCGAAAATGACATAGTAAATGATAAGCAGCTGAACGACAGCCGGCGTCCCGCGGATGACAAGCACGTACGCGTCGGCTATCTGACTCAGCACAGGGATCTTCCTCCCGTGGAACTGCGAAACCTTAACGAGCGCCACCAACAACCCGATAATGATGCCGAGAAAGCTTGCCATTAAGGTGACCTTGAGCGTGACGCCCAAACCGTCGACCAGCCACTTCCACCGGTTGTCGACAATAAAATCGTTGTAGAAGTTCTCCTTCAGCGTACTGAAGGAGAACGCGATGATCGTATTCATTACTTCAGACTGGATTTACGGATCAGGACAACTTGCTTTGCGTCCGTATATGGATCGGAGAAGGATACGTTGACCATTCGCTCCTCGTTGACCGTCATCCCGGCAGCGATCACTTTGATTTTGCCGCTCATGACCGCGGGAATCAGTCCGTCAAAGTTGATGTTCTCCACCTGCAGTTCCATGTCGAGTTTCTTGGCGACTACAGCCATGATATCGATGTCCACGCCGATAATGTCGTTGCCCTGCGTATATTCATAGGGCGGGAAGGTGGGTTCGGTACCGATGACCAGTTTGCCGCCCGGAGCGCCAACGTTAAAATCGGGCGCTTTACCACCTTGACCGACATGCGCCTCTTTGAACTTCACGATACTGCCATCGGCTTTCAGTTCGGCGATGACCTCATTGATCGTTGCCAGAAGTTCATCCGATCCCTCTTTGGCAACGGCTATGGCATATTCCTCCGGGTCAAAGCCTACATCAAGAACGGTCAGTTCGGGATTCAGCTCGGCATAGGCTTGAGCAGTATCGGCATCGACGACGAGACAGTCCACTTTTTTCTGTTTCAAAGAAGTGACGGCGTCGACATAAGCGATAAATCGCTCTACCGATTTTGCCTCGATCTCATCAGACGCGATTTCATCTCCGATAGTTCCAAGTTGAACTCCGATGACTTTTCCGTCGAGATCTTCCCTGCTTCCGATCTTGACATCTTCCGTACTGCACGCGGTCAGAAAAATGAGAATCATACTCACAATGAGCGTGATCGCCTGTGTTAGTTTTTTCATTGCTTACTCCTCTTCAGCTATCATGACGGCGTCCGACGTAACCGTCACGGCATCATAATTGTGATTATTTTATATATTAATATGAATAAAATTTCAATGATAGATCAACAATATTGGCAACTCGTCAAAGATATTGCCTGATAAATCAGCTTTTTGATGAAGAGTGACAAAAAATGAGTTGTTTCTCATTCATGCATATATTTTCAATATGCAATTTGAATTCGCTATGCATTTTAAAGGGGGGAGCCGACTTGTGCTCCCCCTTAATCAATAAATCCTCCTAGTTGTCAGCTTTGGTCTAATCACTTTGCTCCGACATTCTCTTTTTACGCAGCGCCAACAGCAACGCGCTCACTGCAAAGAGCAGCAGGCTCGCCCAGAGATAGATTCCCGCGTTCTCACCCGTTGCCGGCAAAGACTGATCCGGCTCCGTGGGCTTAACAGGTTCCGTAGGCTCGGTCGGTTCCGCCGGCTTCTCTTTAAAGACAGCTTTGATGACTACATTGTTGTTCGGCATCTTGAACTTGTTTTCAGAGATACCTACTCCACCCGACACCACTTGCCATTCTAAAAATTCCCAACCGGAATCAGCCGAAGCGACAAGGGTGATCACCGTTCCTGCAGGTCCGGATATCGGCGTTGCGGAGGCGGAGCCCTTCCCTTCCGTTTCTATAGACACGCAGTAGATTGGGATGGGTACGCCCGAAGCTACAATGACAATATCTCCGACATCACTCGGACCCTCTCCGACAATACTCTTGCTAAATATCGTCAGCGCGCCGCTCGTGCTGTCGTAGGTGTAATCTTTGTCTCTCGTCAGCACTCTTTCTGCTACTTTAACGACAATCTCATCAGGGAGCGCGTAACCCTTATCCGCGGTCAATGTCGCCGTATAATCCGGCATGTTGATTGTCAGAAGATAGTGAGTAGCGGCATTGTCGCTTGTAATATGGCTCAGACTATTCGTAACAGTGGGATGCTGCGGATCGAACATAAAGTCATTGTCGTCCCAATTAATTTCCGCACCTGTTACCGCAGAAGTGTCTTTCAATAAGTTTGCGAGGACAAAGATTGCCTGATATTGTGCCGTGCCGTTAAGTTTAACCGCAGTCAGCAGATTGGAAATGCATAACAATCGAGTCAAATTCGGCAGATTACTCACATCAAGCGTGCCTTTCAGTTGATTAAAGCTACATTCCAAATCTGTGAGAGCCGTCAGTCCGCTCACATCTAACTCAGTCAGTTGATTAACGCCACAACCCAATGTTGTTAGAGCCGTCAGCCCGCTTAAATCCAACTCAGTCAGTTGATTAGAACTACAATCCAATTTTATTAGAGTCGTCAGTCCGTTCACATCAAGTTCGCTCAGTTGATTGCTGCGACACTCCAGCCAATCCAGGGCAGGCAGTCCGCTCACATTGATTCCAGTCATTTGCCCATTGTTGTTACAATACACGCGTTTCAAAGCCGAAAGACCGGTCAAATCGAGCGTGCCGCTCAGGTCTTTGTTTTGCAGATCAAGTGATATGACTCGCCTTGGTGTAGTACTATAATCCCAACCGACAATGTTCTTCCAATCTTCAGGCGATAAAGAGCCGTCCGTCGGCGCCAGAGTCGTCATCCCTTCGGGTTTATTGTCGGTTATCATCCTGTTAATCACCGCGATGTCGCCCGTGTGATAGGTGCCCGGCGCGTCCGCAAGCACCGCCGTCGGCAAAAGCGCAAAGCACAAGCAGAGCGCGAGCAGTGTTGCCAATAGTTTTCTCTTCATTCATCTTCTCCTTTGACCATTTGAATCAGCTTTACTGAATAGCATGTTCATGATGTATGGAAATTCCTGTTTTGCCACCATTCCATTCTCAAATACCCGCATGATTGGCGCCGCAGCTCATCAATAGATTCTCGAGATGAGTCTCCAACACCTACATTTCATTCTAATGACTCGAAATTTTATCCACAAGAAGCTCGTCGTATTCGGTCGTTTTCCGTCATATTCGGTCGTCCACTATTAAAAAAAGCCTGATGCCATAGGCAAGGGCGACCGCACCGACCTTACTCCACGGTACATTTCCTCATGACAAAGCATGGCTTCTTAGACATATTTGCCGTCAATGACATCCATTGCATCTGAAAAATACTCAAAAAGCTTAGCAATATCTATTATTCCCTTCAGAAAAAGGGGCGATAGCGACAATCGTGTATGCTATAGCCATTGTCGCTTGTCGATAAAGCCGCGCATGCCAACCATCGGAGGAAATGTACCGTTGAATCTTTTGCTTATACTGTGCTTTGCTGCGTTCATCAGTATCGGGTTGCCGAACTCGATTCTAGGCAGCGCCTGGCCGATTATGTATCAAGATCTTCATGTGTCCATCGGGAATGCAGGCATCATCTCCATGATCATCTCAGGCGGCATGATTCTCTCCGGACTTACGTCCGCGAGAATCATCAAACGATTCGGAACCGGCACGACCATCGTCGCAGGCAAAGCGATCATGGCTGCTTCTCTCATCGGTTTTGCCGTCTCCGGTCATTTTCTCTTACTTTGTGTTTTCGCACTGCCGTTGGGATTTGGTATCGGTGTAATCGACACGGGGGTCAATGGTTTCATTGCGCTCCACTACAAGGCACGATACATGAGCTGGTTACACAGTTCCTGGGCAGTCGGAGCCGCAACCGGCACTCTCATCATGTCCTTCGGCATCCGACAGTGGGGAACATGGGAAAGCGGATATCTGACGATTGCGATCATTCAGATATTGCTAATCGGCATCTTGATTTTCACCTTGCCGCGCTGGAAAAGCGTCAACGATGTCCCGGCAGAAAATGGCACAACGGAACATCATGTTTTGACACTCAAGGAGCTGATCCGCCTGCCCGGCGTCAAGCAAACGTTGATCGTGATATTCGGTTTTTCAGGCATCCAAGGTACGATGGGACTCTGGATCAGCAGTTATCTCGTGCTTGTAAGGGAGGTCCCTGAAGCGACAGCTGCCCGCTGGGTTGTCTTCCATCTCGCAGGTGTCATGGTCGGTCGATTTCTTTCGGGATTTTTGAGCTTCAAAATGACTGACAAGCAACTCATCCTATCCGGTCTAGCCCTGTCGGCGTTTGGAATCGCGTTGTTGTTTTTGCCTCTATCGAACACCTTATTGCTCGGGACGCTCTTTTTGATCGGTCTTGGATTTGCACCTATCATACCGAGCATCTACCACTCAACACCAACACATTTCGGTAACCGATTCTCACAGTCGGTCATGGGCGTACAGACGGCGAGTCTCTTCGCGGGCAGCACGTTTGTCCCGCCTCTCTTCGGCTTGATCGCACAGGAAAAATATTATGGACTGTTCCCGTATTTTTTGGCTGCCATGATCGTCTTAGTGATTCCTACTGTCTTCCTGCTTTACCGCTCCATTCGCGGCGGAGAAGCATTGTCGGAACCACAAGACGAAGTCAGCGCATCGGACTAGAGGAACAGTGCGCGCTAACGCTTCGGTCGTCATCTCCTCTCCGGCAAATATAGAGTAAACGGAAGAACACTTCCTATCGGGAGGGGCTGTATCTCTCCGATAGCAACTATCTGAATTTCTATCACTTTGCCCTGTCTCTTCATGCTCGCTATTGCGGCGCCGAAACACCCGAGGAGATGGTACGGGCTTTTGAAGAGGATCTTTCTCTGGAGTATAAACTTTCTAACATTGCGCAGACCAAGGGATTTGCCGCCGTTCTGGAAAAAATCAATAGTCTGTCTCCTATGATTCGTAATATTCAATTGCTTCTCTCGCCAACTTTTCAAACCTTTCTTGATATTCTGGAGCCACGGAAATGCCGTCAAACTTTTTGTCGTTGGCGTAATAATAACGGCTGACAGCCTCGGTGATACCCTGCATATCCAAGATTGATTCGTTGGCAAATGCATCTGAAATGGTTCGGCTGAAATCCGTATACAGTAGACCATTCTTGCTTTCAACATCGTAATGGCTAACCCAATTGCCAAGGACAACTACCCCGTTGTAATCGGTAACAACGTCGTCCCCGTAGACCCATACAATATACTCGTCGCTCCGCCCCCCGAAGATTCCCTGACACATAAGTGCTTCGTCCAAAGCAAATACTATCTCTTCACCGAGGCACGCCTGCACAGCTTTCAGCCATGCAATAGAGCCGAGAAAATCTCTCCTCTTTGGAAGATTTTGCTTCTTAGGATCATACTTCGGCAAACTAACAGTTCTGCGGTTCGCAAGATCCGCCCGAACACGCTGACCCAGCAATTCAATAATATATTCGGGTGGCTTGCGTACACCGGTTTCCCAATTCTGGATTGTTCGAAAGGGAATATTGTACCTTGTAGCAAACTCGCTTTGAGTATCTCCTAATTCCGTTCTCATTTCTCGTATAATCATCTTTATCACCTACCTGCGAATAAAATACACTCATTGGGTGCATTTGTCAAGAGACTTACGATACGACATCGTGAAGCAGAGATCACCGATGCGTTACATGCCGGAAAGCTTCGTCCCGCACAGCGGATTCAGAGGATACGGCTTCATGCTCGTTCCCGCAACCGCCCAACTCATCACCGAGATGATACTCGGTGAACCATTGATAATCGACGTCTCAGGTCGCAACATCGGGCGATTCGGGCACCGCGAACTCGGTCTGAGAACACTCTGTTGTCTAATGTTCTTAGCGTTCAATGATCACTCGTATAGTCCAGCATGATGACATTTTTCTTGTTGGGCAGATAGAGAACTTCGACCTCACCTGTTCTTAGATTATGTAAATCTGCCACTTGAACCCCAAATAAGGAACTGCGCAGCTCAGATCCACCGCATAGGCGATATTGAAGATCAGTAAAACCCAAGCCCACAGTCTTTTATCGGCTTTGTAGCTGGCAGACGCCATGGCAAAGGGCGGTTTGAAGCCATTTTGGTTGAGCCTTAAATCGATGTAATTACCTAGCTCGTACCTATTTTCGTGAGGTTTGCTGTCGACGACCGTCAGCTTGACCTTCGTCGGATAGCCGGCTAAGTTTATAAAACTAAGTAACAGCTCCCGCTTGGGCATTCCATCCATCTCACCCGTTTTCTCATAGGATAGGATCTTTGCCTCGACGAGTTTACCGCTTTTTTGCACTTTTTGATGTCTCTTTACATGTTTACTCGGTTTAGTAATAAAGAAAGCAATCAATACGCTCTGAAATGTCCACAGGATCGTGCCGACAGCCAACAAGACGGTGGCGATAGTCGGTGTCGAACTTACCATGGACGCTGCCCTTAGAAAAAATAAGGGAAAGACATACATATTTATATGAAAAAGCCGGAGAGAAAGAAGAATTAAGGCATTGATCCTTAACAATCTCTCCGACTTTATTTCCGGGAAGCAACATAAGTTGCGTCCTGGTTACTCTTCCAAGATAGCAACCGATTGCCTTAGCTTGTGCTCTGTATCAAGCCAATCGCGGTTGCCACCCTGAAATTGGTGGAAGCGAGGGGTTCAAACGACACTATGCAAACTCTGAAACGCCCGTATATCAAGCTTTTCAGTATTTGATATTCCGTAAATACATCTGTTTTTATGTGCTTTTTTAGGTAAAGCTATAAAAAATCCAATTTTTTGTAACAACTATCTTCACATTCTATGTTACACTACGGCTAGGAACAGCGTAGTGCATATATTGAGAAAGGAGAAATGTGCTATGGCTACTGTTTTCGATGTTGCGGATTATTTTATCGCGGCATCCCACAAAAGAGGAAATTCTGAGTTAACAATCCTAAGGTTACATAAACTAATATATTTTGCTCAATTGTGGTCTTATCTTGCATTTGATCGACCATTGTTTGATGCAGAGATGCAAGCATGGGAATATGGTCCCGTATTTCCTGCTGTGCAAACTAAATACAGTCCACATTCTGATTGCCCTATTGATACGGAGCCAGTAGATCTCGACTATTCGAAATTTACAAACGAAGAAATTACACTGCTCTTTGATGTGGATCAGTATTATAAAACACAAAGCACGTGGTTGCTGGTTGAAAAATCTCACTGCAAAGGTTCTCCTTGGGAGAAAGCTTACAAACCAGGAGTGTTACATACTGTGATTCCAGAGAAGTATATTAGAGATGTTTGCAAATCAAAGAAAAATGTTAACATCCCAAGAATTAGCAAAAAGTTGCCTGGCATTATGAAGGTTTCAGTTCCTAAACGAAATGCAAATGGTGTGGCGCTGCTTCCTCGAGAAGTTTTTGAGGACTAATTAACTCATATGCCATCCGTTGGTGAGATATGGGCAGCGAATTTTGCATATGAGGATGACCCTCTGCAAACGAAACTACGCCCAGCTTTAGTCATCAGCGCAGATCAAAGTACCTGTGTTTGCATACTACTTGCGGTGTCATCACGCACTCCAAAGCCTAACTACGATTATCCTATTAAATACTGGCAAGCCGCGGGATTATCAAAGCCCTCTTGTGTGCGGCTAGAAAACGCTGTTGAATTTGTCTTTACTGACTTGGAATTCAAAATAGGCAAGTTGCACCAGAAAGATCAAAATGGTGTATTTTGGAGGTTAGCGGAACTCTATGAGAATGAGAATGAGAATGAGAATGAGCTAGACCTTTACTGATAAGCTCTCGAGGCATTCTTTCTTATACAAATACATCCGCCGTCCGAGAGGGCGGCTCTTTTTTATGCCCTTTTATCCGGGTAATCCATCTGCCATATCTCCATGACACGCATAATATCTTTCTGGCTCAACAACTCGACAGGGAGCAGTACTTGAAAAGGGGTAGCGAGACTCTTGCGACGTAATGGTTTTTAGTCAGAATTGTTGTTGTGGCTACAAATAAAGGACAAAGCAAACGAATGCCCCACGAAGCAAACCTATACTCAAAAAAACAAACGATTATCCCACAAAGCAAACCTTTACTTTTGAGATAGTCCGCCGCGACCCTGAAAACAAGAAAAATCTGTCCCAAAAATGACTCCGGGGCGGGTTTAGATTTAATGCGCTTTTCGGGCGTAAAACGTCCCCAAACGCATAGTATGATGGCGTTTGGGGACAAACTGTGGTGGAAGCGAGGGGAGTCGAACCCCTGTCCGAAACTGCATCAAAAAGGACATCTCCGGGTGCAGCCTGCGATTGGTTATTCCTCTTCCGACTCGATCACAGGCAGTCTTGTCGGTCAAGTAGTCTAATGATACGCGACGAGCGTCAAGACATTCGCCCGCCGGGAGCCTCGTTTGACCTCCACCGAGGAAAGGTCTGCACTGTTAACGTCCGAGGGCGACCTGCAGATCAGTCGGTCGGACGGCAACGGTTACGCCGCTGCGAGTGCCGGTTTATTGGCAATTATAAGCTCTCTCGTTTTTTAAAGAGGCCAACGAGAATCCTCTACCCGCTTTCCTGATCTCCACAACCCCGTCGAAACCAGTACGCTCCCATAAGTTCATTCATATTCTAGCACGGATTCCCGATCAACACACGAATGGTAACATACATAATCAAGTTTGAGTGAAAAGTCCTGTTTTCTACGACCTCGTTCAGAAGTCCATCGGCTAATTCATCACTTGATCAACGCTGATAGTTTCTTGAATTCAGGCGTACCTGAAACTCGAAGCAGATCGAAAAGGATCGTCTCCGTATTCGTGACAACGGCGCCCATCTCGCTGAACAAATCGAGTGCATTCTTTTTGTTCTCCTGTGTTCGCGAATCGACCGCGTCAAACGGGACAAAGACCTTGTACCCTTCCGCAAGCAAATCGCGCACCGTTTGAAAGACACAGACGTGCGTCTCAGCCCCGATGACGATCACCTGTTTGCGATTGTGCCGCTCTACGCATTCTTTCACTTCGGGCGTAAACGCCGTAAAGGAGGTCTTGTGAAAAACTTCTACGGGAAGCTCTTCCGACTCAATTAATGACAAGAGCGAATCGACCGTGTGCCCGAGTCCTTTCGGATACTGCTCCGTCATGACGACGGGAAGATTGAATACCTTGGCAACGTTGAGCAACACGCTTGCCTTTTTTAACAAAAAGTCCCTGTCGTACATGGCGGGCATCAGGCGCTCCTGGAGGTCGATCACGAGGAGAACCGCATCTTCTTTATTTAGTTGGTACGTTGATTTCATTGTTTTTCGTCTCGCTTTCCATCAGCCGTTTGATCAATCTAATCACGGCTTATCTCTTTCATACGCTGGCGGATATCGCGCTCTTGCGAACGTTCCTTAATCGTCTCGCGCTTGTCGTAAAGCTTCTTCCCTCGCGCGACGCCGATTTCAATCTTGACACGACCGTCGACAAAATATGCCTTAAGCGGAACGAGCGTCATGCCGCGCTGTTGCGTGGCGACGTCGAGCTGACGGATCTCGTGTTTATGTGCGAGAAGCTTGCGGTCGCGCGTCGGATCAGGGTTGAATCGGTTGCCCTGTTCATACGGTCGGATGTGCGCGCCGATCAGGAAGAGCTCGCCGTCACGAACCGCCACATAAGCTTCTCCAAGACTGAAATGACCTTGGCGGATTGATTTCACCTCTGTTCCCGTGAGGACGATTCCAGTCTCAAGACGGCGGGTAATGTGGTATTCGAATCGCGCACGCCTGTTTTCAGTAATGAGCTTTATCTTTTTTGCGTCAGCACTCATCTCTCCGTCCCCCTCTTTACTGTCGGCTGACCGATGATGTCATCGAGTTCCGCCATCGGAACTGCGTTCAAATCCAAAGCCGCGCGTCTACCGTCTCTCCACGCATAATAGCCTGCCGCAGCGATCATCGCAGCATTATCCGTGCAGTATACGGGGGGAGGAACGATCAGTCGGACACCCGCGGAGGTCGCCATCTCCTCCATTGACTCACGAAGCTTTCTGTTCGCGGACACGCCGCCGCCCAACACGAGCGTCTTGTAACCCGTGTCAATAAGCGCTGTTTGCGTATGTGTCACAAGCGCTTCGACAATGGATGCTTGAAAAGTCGCGGCGAAATCGGCTTCCGAGCAGGAGGATGGCCATCTTCTCCCCTCGCGATCAGCCTCGCGTTCAAACTTTCTATATACATTAATGGCAGCCGTTTTTACGCCGCTAAAAGAAAAATCGTACGAATCGGGAAAATGCGTGACGGGAAGATGGAAAGCGTCAGACCTCCCTCCCTCAGAGGCGCGCTCAATGAGCGGACCTCCGGGATAGCCAAGTCCGATGCTCCTTGCGATCTTGTCGAATGCCTCTCCCGGGGCATCATCTCTCGTCCGAGCCAACGTGCGATATTGCGTATGCTTGAGCACCTCGACAAGCGATGCGTGACCTCCCGATACGATCAGACAGAGAAATGGCGGTTCTAGTGAACGATCGACCAGATATGATGCAGCGATGTGACCTTCCAAGTGATTCACCGGTATCAAGGGCAGCCCTGTGGCGGCGACCAAACCCTTCGCGGCGGATACACCGACGAGCAGCGCCCCCACAAGTCCCGGTCCGTATGTGACGGCGATGGCGGTCAGGTCATCGAGATCCACTTTCGCATCGCTCAAAGCGCGATCAATGACGGGCAAAATCGACTTCACGTGTTCACGTGAAGCGATCTCGGGTACAACACCGCCGTAAGCCGCATGCAGGTCGATCTGCGATGCGATCACGTTCGACAGAATCGTCACGCCGTTTGCTACGACGGCGGCTGCAGTCTCGTCGCACGACGTCTCAATCCCTAATATGAGATATCTATTATTACTTTGATTCACCTGTTTGCATCCTATTCTAAGTTGCCGTCCATGTTTAACATTACTTTTGCGTAATTCTCGCCTTGAGAATAACAGAGTTATAAACGACAGAACAAGCATACGCCCGCCATGAGCGATTGGAGTCGTTCAGACCAAAATGATATCATTAACTCATAGATCGAGAAGTCAATATGTAATAGTGTCTTTTAAAAGTAATTTGAATGTGAGAATATCGCAAGTTGAGACGAAAGTTAGAATACAAAACAAGAAACATTAAACGTCGCGTCGTATTCTCCGTTTTTATGGTCTTTGCGGTGATTCTGGCGTTCTTCTTGCTCGTCGTGATCAGCAGTCTCGTCAAAGCCGACAGGCTGATGAAAAAAGACGGCGAGCCTGTATCTCCCTATGCGACAAACCGTTTCACTTCATTTCGATCGGTCAGCTTTACCTCCGGCAAGGGACAGATTCCACTGAAAGGATGGCTCATCCAGACGCCTGCGACACCTCCACGTGCGACCTTGATCATCGTGCACCAACAAGGCGCCAACAGATTGCCTTACGGTCTTGCCACAGCTTCCCTGTACAGCCAGCTCACCAAAGCAGGTTTTCAGATCCTCGCCTTTGACTTGCGCCATTCCGGGGAATCGGGAGGTGAAATGTCGTCTTTCGGTTATGCGGAGGCAGAGGACGTGCGCATGGCCCTTGAGTGGACGATCCGCAACACGTCAAACACCCCGATCGTTCTCTACGGTTTCGGTTCCGGAACGACGGCTATTTTCCGCATGATGGACCAGTTGCAACAAGATATCGACAGCGAGAAAAACGACGGTCATCAGGACACCGATACACTGTCTTCGTCTACGCTCCCCGCTTCGGAAATTAAGAAGAGAATCAGTGCTCTCGTCGTTGATTCACCTGCTAGGGACAGCGACGATTATATTAGGGTCGCCGTCCGTCAGGAGAACAATCGATGGTTTTTCTGGCTGAAAAACACAACGCCCTACGCCGTTAGAATGTCTATCGGCAACAGCAAGAAGGCTGATTATTTCTCAGAGTTCACAACATTGACACTCCCCCTCATGATCTTCGGGCATGAAACCGATCGCATTCTGCCCGAAGCCGCGTACCGTCCCATGATCGAGGAACGCCTGCGGCTACACCCCACATGGACGTCGTTTTACGAGGCGAAGGGAACCGGACATTTGTCATCTTACGATGACGACCCCGACGGTTACACGGAGGCTTTACTTGATTTTTTACAAAAATGGTTCCCTGCCGCGAAGTAAGTTTGTCGCTCGACCGGACATTTCTCCGAGAAAAACTCTCAGTAGATAAATTGAATTTATGCACTATAATGAAATGGTGAATAATAGAAACATTTAGTTCGCGCGGAAAGGACGACAAGATGAACGGACACTTCGCACTTCCAACAGCAAAAAATGAACCTCTCCTTGATTACTCACCCGGCTCTCCGGCACGTGATTCACTCAAGGCGGAGCTTAAGAGACAGTCAGAGATCACGCTCGACATCCCGGTCATTATAGGGGGCAAAGATATCAGCACCGGGAACTTGAAGACGGTTGTCATGCCTCACAATCACAAGCATGTACTCGCTCGCGTCCATCAAGCAGGCGAGAAAGAATTGAAACTCGCCATTGATGCGGCACTCGAAGCGAAGAAGAGTTGGGCGGCTATGCCCTACGCTCACCGACAGGGCATTTACCTGAAAGCTGCCGAGTTGTTATCCGGTCCGTGGCGCGACATCATCAATGCCGCGACGATGCTTGGTCAGAGCAAAACTGTTTATCAGGCGGAGATCGATTCGGCGTGTGAGCTATGCGATTTTCTTCGCTTTAACGTCGCGTATGCCGACGAGATCTATAGGATACAGCCCGACAGTGCAAAGGGTGTATGGAACAGAATGGAGTATCGCCCGCTCGACGGTTTTGTTTTAGCGATAACACCTTTCAACTTCACTTCGATCTCAGGCAACTTGCCGATCGCGCCTGCTCTCATGGGCAACACGGTCGTTTGGAAACCTGCAGGAACGGCGGCGCTCGCGAGCTACTATTTCTACCTGCTCCTTTGCGAAGCCGGTCTTCCGCCTGGCGTCATCAACTTCGTTCCGTCCTCCGGGCGCGATGTCGGCGCACATGTCGTCAGCGATCCGCGCTTAGGTGGCGTTCATTTCACGGGCTCGACTGCGACGTTTAACGAGATTTGGCAAGAAGTCGGATGCAATATTTCGAACTACGAGCAGTACCCTCGCCTTGTCGGAGAAACGGGCGGAAAAGATTTCGTTTTCGCCCATAATTCCGCCGACGTCGGTGCCTTGATTGCGGCACTCGTCCGCGGTGCCTTCGAGTTTCAGGGTCAAAAATGCTCCGCCGCCTCACGCGCTTATATCCCCAAGAGCATCTGGCCGAAGGTCAAGTCGCTTCTCCTGAGGGAAATTAAGGAACTCAAAGTTGGAGATCCTGTTGATTTTACGACGTTCATGTCCGCCGTGATCGACCGCGAATCGTTCGATCGCATTAAAGGCTATATCGATCGAGCGAAAGATTCCGAAGAAGCCGATGTTCTGTGCGGCGGCTACGATGACAGCCATGGCTACTTCATCTACCCGACCGTCATCGAAGCGAAAAATCCGCGCTACGAGAGCATGTGCGAAGAAATTTTCGGACCCGTTCTGACTGTCTATGTCTATGAGGATGAACGCTTCGAGGAGACGCTCGATCTTTGCGACTCGTCATCGCCCTACGCTCTGACCGGGGCAGTTTTTGCAAAGAACCGTCAAGTCCTCGTCCACATGGAGAATCGCTTGCGCCATGCGGCAGGCAATTTCTATCTGAACGACAAACCGACCGGCGCTGTCGTCGGGCAACAGCCATTCGGCGGTTCACGCGCTTCTGGCACAAACGATAAGGCCGGGTCGCTTTTGAACATGATCCGCTGGACGAGTCCCCGCGTAATCAAGGAAACTTTCGTGCCGATTTACGACATTACATACCCCTACATGGTTGAGGAATAAGGTTTGTCTCTATCAAGCTATTGTTTCGGACGGGTAACGATAATAGAGCTCATCCGACGCAGGTTTTCGTTTAATGCCATTTGATTGACCTTGAGGGAGCGACGTCCGTCCTCCCCCAGGTCAATCGAGTGCAAATAAAAACAATTTGAAAGAGGGGGTTCTATGGGAGATCGAAGGATCACTGATCATCCGATCTTGGACTTCGACGAGGGTGAAGTCATTCACTTCACATTCGACGGTAAACCGATGGAAGGCAGAGAAGGCGATACAATCGCATCCGCACTCCATGCCAACGGAGTCAAGGTACTGGGATATCACTTCAAAACAAAGCGACCGCGCGGTTTTTATTGCGCAATCGGCAACTGCTCGGCCTGTCTCATGATTGTCAACGGAAAATCGAACGTACGCACATGCACTGAGCCCTTGCTGCCCGGTATGGTCGTCGAGAAGCAATTGGATCGCGGGGTGCCTGATGATGTATGACATTGACCTCGTTGTCATCGGCGGCGGACCTGCCGGGCTGATGGCTGCCAATACGGCGACCGAAGCCGGTGCAAAAGTTTTGCTCCTCGAGCGCGATGGACATCTCGGCGGTCAGCTCGTCAAACAGACACATAAGTTTTTCGGGTCTGAGAAGCAGCACGCCTCAGTGCGAGGCATCGACATCTCGACGATGCTCGGCGACAGACTCGACTCTTTCGGTGAGCGCGCGACCGTCTGGAAAAACGCGACGGCGATCGGATTCTATGAAGACGGAGTCATCACGGTCGACCACGACGGCATCTATAAAAAAGTAAAACCGAAGCGCGTCGTCGTTGCGACTGGAGCCTCCGAAAAATTCCTGTCATTCCCGAATAACGACCTCCCCGGCATTTACGGAGCCGGCGCGGTTCAAACGATGATGAACGTCTACGGCATTCGACCGGGGCACCGCGTCCTCATGATCGGCGCTGGCAATATCGGACTGATCGTCAGCTACCAGCTCATGCAAGCCGGTGTCTCCGTTGCTGCCATCGTGGAAGGTCTCCCGCAAATCGGCGGCTACGCCGTACACGCCGGGAAAGTGCGCCGCGCAGGCGTTCCGATCTTGACGTCACATACGATTTTGCGCGCTGACGGTAAAGAGTCAGTTGAACGCGCGACGATCGCACGTATTGACCGGACTTGGAACGCGATACCGGGAACGGAGAAGACGATCGAATGCGATGTTATTTGTATATCCGTAGGGTTGACGCCTCTTGCCGAACTTCTTTGGCAAGCGGGGTGCGAGATGCGTTACATACCTTCTCTCGGCGGAAGCGTCCCTCTCCGAAATGACTGCCTCGAAACGACGGTCAAAGGCGTTTACGTCGCCGGAGACGTCACTGGCATCGAAGAGGCGAGCGCCGCCATGGTCGAAGGACATCTCGCGGGACTCGAAGCTGCAGCCTCACTCGGCTTTAAGGGCGACCGTTACAGCGAGGAGCGAAAAAACTGCATGGAGCAGTTGGCGGCGCTTCGGTCCGGTCCGACAGCCGAGAAGATTCGCACTGGACTCGCCTGTGCCGAGTGCCTATAGGACGGAAAGGAGTCACAATGCTTATCAATACAGGAGTTCCGACTCGTGAACAAATAGAACGGCGGCTCCCCTCCCCGGAACGAAGGGCGCGCGGTCCTTACGCGATGGTCGAATGCTTCCAAGAAATCCCATGCAATCCTTGCAGCACGTCATGCCCGTTCGACGCTATTTTGCCCATGGGAGATATCAATGAAATCCCTATGATCGATCACGATCGCTGCACCGGCTGTGGCGTCTGTGCAAGCGTCTGTCCCGGTCTCGCCATCTTCATCGTCGACGAGAGCGTAGGAGACGGAACGGCTAGCGTGACGATCCCTTACGAGTTTCGACCTTTGCCCGAAAAAGGCGAGACGGTGCGCGCCGTTAACCGAGAGGGCTGCGTCATCGGCGATGCAATCGTAACGCGAGTTCTCTTATCCAAAAAAACGAAAACTCCGCTCGTCACTATCCGCGTGTCGGATGGGCTTGTACATGAAGTGCGTTTTTTCAACTTGATCGATGATAAGGCAGTCAGCGACGCAACATCGTTAAAGAGAAAGGAAGAGCCAATTACGGTCGATTCCGCTTGCGCGTCAGATGACGACGAGATCATTCTCTGCCGTTGTGAGGGCATCACATTGCGCACGATACGCGACTTGATCCGCGAAGGGTATACGACGGTCGACGAGATCAAGCGCATCAGTAGGGCAGGCATGGGAGCTTGCCAGGCGAGAACGTGCGGTCCTCTTATCGCCGCCGAGATCGCGCGCATGACGGGACAACCGATCAGTGAGATTCAGCCGTCAGCACATCGGGCGCCGGTCAAACCGATGCCGATCGAGTTTTTCTTAGGAGGTGATTCAGAATGAGCGTGCCGAAATCTGCATCCATCGTCATCATCGGAGGGGGCGTTTCAGGATGCGCGATCGCTTGGAATCTTGCCAACCGAGGCATCAAAGATATCGTCTTACTCGAAAAGGATACGCTCGCAAACGGTTCGACGGGGCGTTGCGGCGCGGGTATCCGCATGCAATGGGCTGCCGAAAAGAATTGCCGCCTCGCACAGTACTCTGTCAATTTTTTCGAGAACGGCAACGAGATTCTCGGCTATGAACGCGACATCGAGTTTGAGCAGTCCGGCTACCTTATCGTCGCCGCCAACGAGAAAGAAGCGGAGCAGTTCAAAAAGAATGTCAAATTGCAGAACAGTCTGGGAATCCCTTCCGTCTACTTGACCCCGGAAGAGGCGCGCGAGATTGTTCCTCTAATCGACACCTCGCAATTCGTCGCTGCCACCTTTTGCCAAAAAGACGGGCACCTGAACCCGTTTCACACGACCGATGCTTATGCCAAGGCGGCAGAGCGATTAGGTGTCAAAATCTTCAAGCACACGGAAGTCATCGGCATTGAAGTCAAAAACAGACGTATCGAGAGCGTTGAGACGACGCGCGGACGCATCGCGACGAACATCGTCGTCAACGCGGCGGGCGGGTGGTCCAAGGCGATCGGCGCCATGACAGGGGTCGATATCCCCACATACGTGCAACGCCACCAAATCATGGTCACGGAGCCTTTAGAGCCGATTCTCAACCCTATGGTGATGGGTTTCTCCTACAACATCTACATCCAGCAAGTGCCTCACGGATCGATTATCATGGGGCGCAGCGATAATACGGAGCCTCTCGATTTCAGAACGACTTCGGGTTGGAAGTTCGTCGAGGAAATGACGAAGACGTGCAGCAAGCTTCTCCCCGCTTTGAAAACTGCCAACGTCCTTAGACAGTGGGCGGGGCACTACTGCATGACAGAAGACGCCCAGCCGATATACGGACCGACACCGGGTGTGGAGGGCATGTACCTCGCCTGCGGCTTCAGCGGACACGGCTTCATGCTCGCTCCAGCGACTGCTCAACTCGTCTCTGAGATGATACTCGGAGAGCCGCTGACGATCGATGTCTCCAATCTCGATGTCGGGCGCTTTGAGCGCCGGGAACTCGTCTTCGAACACTCGGTCGTCTAACACGACACGTCAACTTAGGTTGATAAAAGACGTCACATTGCATGGCGTCTTTTTTATCGGATGCTTAGCTATCTGTACAGAGTATTTCTCTAACGCGTACCTGTCGAGCCGAACCCGCCACCCCGATCACTTCCGATACTTGCCACCTCGTCGACGACGACAAATTCAGGGACTTCTGTTTTTGAAAAAATCAGCTGCGCGATTCGATCACCCTTCTCGATGTAGAGACTTCCGAGCGGATGACCGTTTGCGTCGACATAAATCGTCGGGTCGTGTAATCCGAATGGCAAAGTTCGCCCTGTCCGATTCTTGAAATATGTCGCAGCGGGGATCGCCTTGTACCGCTTGTTAAAATCAGTGAGTTCCTCAGGGTGCTTCAAAAGATAAGGGATCGGGTCGAACAAAGGAGCCGTATTCTCGCAAATGACGGATACGAGTCCCCTGTAATCGGCGTCGATCGTACCGGGCGAATTCGTGATACGGAGGTCGGTACGCAGAGATAAGCCGCTACGAGGACGTACCTGCGCTTCTAAACCGGGCGGCATCGCCAACCTGATACCAGTCGAGATCAGTACCGTCTGTCCAGGTTCAATAACTGCGCTCGCCGAAGCACATAAATCATAACCTGCTGCTTGCGATGAAGCGCGTGCCGGTAAAGCGACCCCATCTTCCAGTTCTATATAAACGATTTTAGTGATGTCTTTTTCTACCATATGCATGTACTACATCTATAGATGAGCTCTATTATAAGTTATCCTCGCCGGAAGATACGGGAGGCTCCGTCTCGCCGCCGGTTTGCTCTGTTTCGTCGGAACCCTCCAATGCGTCTTCAAACGTCATCTGCAGATCGCCCAACAACAATTTGCGTCCGCGCCTCGCACGGCGCAACGTCTTATTCGGGTCGACATCGACTTCCTCAGCTCTCTCGGAAAGTTTCGTCTCGTAAATTTCACAAAGATTGCGGTAGTAGAGCAGTTCCTTTTTTATCTGCCAATGGAGTTCGCGCTGACGGATGAGTTCCGCTCTGATAGCTTCCGCCGTCTGATTGGCAAGGTCCGTATCTGCCTGCGCCGCCTGCAATTTCTCATACGATTCCTGCATCATGCCGACGGCGTTGACAAGCGCAAGCACCGCCTGCGCGGTCTGGTTCAAATGAGGAGATTTTTTTGCAACCTGTTTCATCATGGCATCGGCAGTCGCAGCGATATCCCGCGTCTTTTGCGGATCATCGCTCGTCGTCAGCTGGTATGTAATCTTCCCGATGCGGGCATGAATCTGTTCGATAGGCGCATTCACGGTTACTACCTCCCCCAATTCTTATTATGATACTGAATTCCCGTTCAAGTGACAAATGACCTGCTCGAGCGACTCGTATAATTCTTTAAATTGGATCGGCGTCAGTTGCTCGGCGCGAATGTCGCGGCGAAGTCCGCGATCGGACAAAAAACGCTCCAATATTTCCGATCCGATGTTGTAATCGTACGACGATTTGAGCGCGTTGGCGAGCGTTTTTCTCCTATACTTGAAAATGTCCGTAAGAAAACGATGAAACGCGGGATCGGCTGCTCGCATTTTATGAAGCTCATCGTCGGATGGGATAAGCGAAACTAAAGCCGAAGTTACGTGCGGTTTAGGCGTGAAGGCAAGACGAGAGACGGTCCGTTCCAACCGCCAATGTCCGAAAAGTCCTGTTACGATCGTAAGAACACCGTACCTTTTAGAACCGGGAGACGCCTTAAGACGTTCCAGTACATCTTGTTCGATCATAAAAAGCGCATGAGCCATGTTAGGCATTTGGCACACCGCGTGCAGGATCAGATCGGTCGTCAGATAGTAAGGTAAATTACCGAAGACGATCAGGCGTCCCCTCAGATCACGAGCGTACGTCCCGAATTCGACTTTGAGAGCATCCTCATACAGAATTTCTGGTCTTGCGCTCAGTGTCGAGAAATACTTCTCATGCAATGGTCGAAATTTGTGATCAATCTCTACCGCCATCACTTCATCTGTCAACTCCGCTAACCGCTTCGTGATAAATCCGGGACCCGCACCGAACTCAATGACACGATCGCCCGGTTTCAGGTCAAGAATCGATAATATACGTTCAATCACATCAACATCGATGAGAAAAACTTGTCCGAGCGAGTGCTTAGGACGCAGATCGAATTCTTGAAGCAACGCAAGGTAAGACATGATGATAATGACATGATCGTCGCGCGTTCATGGTGATGTGGTGATCAGGTAGATACCGGGCGTCCAGTTCGAGCGCGTCAGATATTGGCACTCGTCGGCATCGTAACACAAGTCGAAATTTGCGTTACTTCGATCACCGACAACTGCCAGCCCGTACCCTACGACAAAGACAACCGAGCCGCGAGGGTAAATGAAAGAATCGACATACGAAACAGCGACGATCCCGCGTTGCGCGTGTATACCGGACGCTGTGTTGTGGCAGACAGGTGTCATGTGACCGAGAAAACACTTGCCGTATTTACGTATCTGCTCTCTGCAAACAGCTAGACCATCGTAATGCGTCACATACCGCGCGCCCATCATCTTGGAATAGGCGATTGTAACGCCGTCGACCGTAATGGTTCCGTCACCGTTATCGGTGAATGTCTCATAATGGCGATTGATGGAAGGGCTGCCCTCTTTGTTGATGAGCCCATATTGTTTGATCATAGCGAAGTTGCCGCGAGCCACATCGTTAGAACCGCCTGCTGGCGGATTAATGAACGTGAGTATACCTTCCGGAGGCTTTACCGTTGTCTTGCCCGTGGTCGAACCTGACGTCTTTGTCGACGTTGGCGAAGTTGTTGTCGACGGCGTCGAAGTCGTTGTAGTCTCAGTCGCAGGCTTATAGATCGTTATGAAATCGCGCGAGACGTACCCGAACACCATACCGGGCAAGCGCACATTTGCCCACTTGTCATTGAGCGCTATTACGCGCAACGGCGTACCGTAATCGAGTCGCTGTAAAATCTTCGAAGCCGTTGAAGGCTCTGCGCGCAAGTTAAGACCGATTTTTGAATTGACATAATAGCGAATATCGACCGACTCAAATGCTTTCGGATCGCGCGTTGTTATTAAGGGCGTTGTCGTTGATGTTGTCGCCGGCAGAGTCGTTGGTGCAGTAGTGGACGTTGCGCCATGCAGTTCGTCCGCGTGATCTGAAGAATCCTGCTCTATGGAACCAACATCGACGAGATGACGGTCTATCAGACCGACTCCCCCATCAGGCAGTGCTTCGGCGCCGCTCTCGAAAGTCGTTGATCCAAGAAGAAACAGCTCGTCGGCGGGTATAAATTGAAGCGCGTGATCAGTATCATTTGAACGCATAATCAGACGAATCGAAAACACAACGAAAACCGCCGCAACCAAAACTAGCGCGGTCGTCATCAACATTCTGTCAAACTTTCGTCTACGTCGCATATGATAACTTCTCCGAAAGTGCGAAAGCACACACTCGCGCAATATATGGCATTATTTTAGGACGATTTCTTGAAAATGGCAACTTTTTGGCTGCTCCGGTAAAAAGTGAACCAGATAAGACAAGCTGCTTAAATAGTGAATTGCACAGCTGACCTTTTCATAGTGTGGTAGACTTATTTCGTTCGAGAATTATAGTTCTGAACAGCATTCCATCAATCGAGCATGGAATTGCGACATAACGGCGAGCGCTTATCGCTAATCATTGGAAAGGACCGGCATCTTACATGAGACGACCAAAATTTGTTTCGGAGATGAATAATTTCGTGCCTGCTGATAAACACGAACCAACCGATCCGATCCCGGTCACAACGATTCCCGATTCTTTAGATAAAACAACCATCTCTTACGAGAAAAACAAAGTATCGCCTCTCCTTCACCACACTGGTGAAGGAATTGATGAGTTCATCGCTTTGAATGATAAAGAAGGTTACAATGGTGAAACGAATCAAGATATATCGGGTATCAAGATGACGAAGGGGTCAAAGAAGAAACGCATTGTTACCAATGCTTTAACAATACTTGCCATTTTGTGTTTCGCGCTTGGAATCTATTTCCTCGCTTTGCCGTCAATAGTCCACAAGAACCAAGATGATGCCGCCCAAAAGTTGCTCGAAGAAGTCAAAAAGAATCCGGATGGTGCTGAAATTACGGTCAGGGCAGGTGACGTCAACGCGCCGGGAAGCTTTAGCCCGGGATTAGATATTCTTGTCCGACCGGGCGAAATCCCCGACCCTAACAGACCGACCACTACAGAAGAAACTATTGATCGCGATACGGTGATCACGATCAAAACCGATACTATTATGCGTATACCAAAAATCGATTTGGAAATCGCCGTAGCACCCAATGTCAAATCCTCTTCCCTGTGGGTATTGCCGGGGCACTACCCGTCAAGCGTTCATCCCGGAAAGAAGGGTGTCGCAGCATATTTTGGACATCGTATGTACGGCAAGGGACGTCATTTTAATCGCTTAGATGAAGTCGAAAAAGGTGACACCATCGAAATTCAGCGAAAAGGAAAAATATACACATATACCGTCGACGCCCAACGCATTATCGATCCGATCGATTTAGGCAAATACGTTTTTGAAGAGACATCCAAAGCAAAAATTGTTCTCGTCACATGCCATCCGATCCAAAAAACCGGCGTACCTAAATACAGAATTGTAATTCAGGGGCATCTGACGGATACCCGAGATGCCGAATAATGATCGTCAGTCAAATAGTTCGTCAAGTGAAAGGTCGCTCAAGACGGTCGTAAGGATTGCCGCCTCTTCGCGCGTCAATGTGATGCCCTTACCCATCTTGGTATGATCGGGCGACCAGTCGCGAATATCGAGTTTAGGCGCCGAGCCATTCCAGCTAACAAAATTTAATTCGCGGCTCCAACCTGTTTTCGCGCTGCTCGAAAGCACTGCGAGTTCCTTCTTGATTTCATACGTGAAATTTGCCATATCCTATCTCCATCTTGTCATGTTTGTCTTACCTTCTTTTCCGGCAAAACTATTATGTTATCTTGCAAGAGACACAGATTACCCTAACTCCTGCGAAAACAACCATTATATTCATTGAAGGCGCTTATCGGCGCTCATCCAGTTAACCTATGCTCTTTCGCTCAACTTTCCAGATGTCCTCGGCATAATCGCGAATGGTACGATCGGAGCTGAAGTGCCCGCTTGCACAGATATTATTCCAACACATTTTTGCCCAGTTGATTTGGTTGCGGTAAGCGGCATAAGCTCTGTTTCTTGTTTCGCGATAATCGTCGAAATCGCCCAGCACATAATAGGGGTCGGCTTTCTCGTAGCTTGATCCCTGAAGAAGTCTATTGTAGAGAGCGCGGAACATCCCGGTGTTGCCGTCCGAAATAGCACCACTGACTAGGGTGTCGACCACACGCTTAAGACCTTCTATATTTTCATACTGCCAGTGCGACGCATAGAACTTCTTCGTTGCGGGGAAATCCTTTAAACGAGGTCCGAACATAAAGGCGTTGTCCTCTCCGACCTGCTGGAGGATCTCAATGTTCGCACCGTCGTATGTGCCGACCGTCAGAGCACCGTTCATCATAAATTTCATGTTGCCCGTCCCGGATGCTTCCATGCCAACCGTTGAAATCTGCTCCGAAATGTCGGCGGCAGGGAAAATCTTCTCCGCAAGCGAGACATTGTAGTTGTGCATGAAGATGACACGCATCTTGTGACTTACGTCGAGATCGTCATTGACGATACGTGCGATCTCGTTGATAAACTTGATCGTCGCCTTTGCGAGGAAATAACCGGGCGCCGCTTTTGCACCGAAGATATAGGCGACGGGCGGCATATTGAGGAGCGGATTCTCCTTCAGCTTGTAGTATCGATCGAGAATTTCGAGCGCATTCATCAACTGACGCTTATACTCATGAAGCCGCTTGATCTGCACATCGAAGATAAAAGAAGAGTCGATATCAATGCCCTCGCGCTCCCTGATCAAATCGGCGAGACGCTCTTTGTTCCTTGCCTTAACTTCAAGCAGATTGCGCATCTCATGCGTATCATTGGCGAATTCTTTCAGTTCCAACAGCCTGTCCATATCCGTCAACCACGCATTGGAACCGCTGAGACGCGTCAACATGGAGGCGAGATCGGGATTGCACAAATTGAGCCAACGACGCGGCGTGACGCCATTCGTCTTGTTTCTGAATTTATCTGGCCACCAACGGTAGAACGGATTGAATACCTCGTGTTTCAGAATTTCACTGTGAATCTTCGCCACGCCATTGATGGAATTACATGCATAAATGGCGAGAAGCGCCATATGAATCTGATTGTCGTGAATGGGCGCGAGCGCGTCGATCTCCTGCTCATTGTGACCTTTTACGAACGCTTGCTCCCTGAACTGTTTGTCGATCATCTCGATAATCTCGAGAATACGCGGGAACAGGAAGCGGAAGATCTCGATGTCCCATTTTTCAAGTGCTTCCTGCATGATCGTATGATTCGTAAAAGCGAATACCTTCGTCACAATCTCCCATGCCTCATCCCAACTCTGCTGATTTTCATCGATCAGGAGGCGCATGAGCTCAGGAATAGCCAAAACGGGGTGCGTATCGTTCAATTGAATGATGTTCTTGTCCGCAAAATGTGAAAAGTCATAGCCGTGCTGTTCGCGGTACTTACGCACGATCGTCTGCAACGATGCAGATACGAAGAAATACTGTTGACGCACACGGAGCACTTTCCCGTCGTATGTCGTGTCATTCGGATAGAGAACGCGACAGATGTCCTGCACGCGATTGCGCATGATGACGGCATCGTCGAATCGCTGTGAGTTGAACAGATTGAAGTCGAACTCTTCCGCGGGTTCTACCTTCCAAAGACGGATGGTGTTGACGTTCTTCGTACCCCATCCAGTCACCGGCAAATCCCAAGGAACGGCGTAAACGTCCATATCTCGGTAATGGACGAGCACTTTGTCTTCACGTCTCGTCGCCAGAAACGGATACGGGAGTTCCATCCACGCGTCAGGATATTCCTTCTGATGACCATGCTCAATCTCTTGTCGGAACAGTCCGTAGCGGTACAAAATTCCGTGACCGATAACAGGAAGTTCCATCGTCGCGGACGAATCGATAAAGCACGCTGCGAGACGTCCAAGACCGCCATTACCAAGCGCGGGGTCCGTCTCCTCGTTCAAGATCGTATCGAAGTCAAATCCCGCCTCATCGACGAGTTCTCGAATGACATCGAGCAATTCCCTATTAATCAGATTGTTGAGCAAACTGCGTCCAACGAGAAATTCGGCGGAAAAATAGTGAACTGCGCGCCCCACCTGATACAGCTTGCGCGTCGCCTCCCAGCTGGGACCGATCGTTTCCATGACGGCTCGCGATAGCGCCGTCCAGTACTCGTGCTCTCCGGCATGAGCGACACTCTTGCCATACTCAGCATAAAGATGAGATTCAATTCTCTTCGCTAAAAGTTCTTTATCCATTTATTACCTCACTAGAGTCCATGCCAATCGGCAAAAACCGAGAGTCATTATATCAGATGTTTCAATCCCGCGTGGCGTTCTGTCAGTCAGATATTAATTCGCCATGATCTCGAAGCGTCATTTTGACAGGTAAAGGCTCGTGACGCACATAACTCTGACTTGTCAACAACATTTGGTCAAATACATTTATATCGACGTGTCAACACATCCATCGCTCAAAGCAGAAACTGAATATGAATACGAGAGAATATGGTCGATCATCTATTATTTGGCTGCCGCGTCGTGGTCTTGGCAATTATGTCGACCCGAGACATGCGTAAACAAATCGTTCTCGATCGCGACCTCGCATGGTTCGCTTTTCTCAACACGCTGCCCCTACTTTTGTCCCCAACGTATCCGAACAATTCGTCGCTACCTCCGGTCATCGTATCCCAAGTGATGAACATCGATGAGATGAGCGCAATAACCGCCAATCAAGCGGTGTCGGCATTAGCTCCCCTACCGCTATGGCTTGCCCAATTGCTCTTTCTCGCTTTATCGACCGGCGGGGCGCTTTTTCTCCTCTTCACGTCGTTTGTTCTAAAGTGCGCATCTTTAAAGGAAATGATCGGCAAAGGTGATGTGCTTTTTACGCTCGCCGCGGGGCTTGGAAGCGACTACACAATGTCCTTTCGAATGGTCATGCTTGCCTTTGTTCTCGCCATGCCCGCAGCTTTAATCATGAAATGCGCAAGACGCGAACGTGAGAATATTGCCTTCATTCCCTTTCTTTCACTCGCCTTTCTTTGCTTAACACTCTTTTAAACTTACGTATTGCTATAAGCAAAACTTCTCAATCCAGCATGCTACGCCATCCTCTTCATAATTTTATACCACGCGCACCCATGAGCGATTGTCGCGGTCCCATTTATTCATTAAAGAGCAATACTCATGGGCAAGTGATACACTGAGTGCATGAGCAACGATCCTCGCAAGCGTAATAATTCATCTCGCAACAACGGGAGAAAACCGATTCAGAGGCAAACGCGTCGTCCGCAGAAACAGACCGGTAACGTTACGCCGCCTACCCTGAGCGTCATCGACGCGCGTATGGAAAATCGCGCGCGACTGTTCTCCTCCTCTATTAGGCTGATGCCGATGGCAGCGCTTGGAATTGTCATCTTTACGGCGCTTATGATTGTCATGATCGTACTCAGGAGAACGGGTATACTGAGTGTCTCCCTTGGTTATAACGCGGGCGTTGAAGCATACGGCTTGTTCTCGATCCTCTCTATCGGTCTGATCCCTGTCATAACGGCTTCCATCATGATTCTCATGTTCCGACCGACATCCACATACGTTCTGGGACTGTCACACGCAACGACTTCCTGCATTTCCGCTTCATTCGCCGGTTTTCTCATCGGCATGTTTATATGGTGCGTCACACAACTCATTTCCACGTTTGATGCCGTTTTCGTCAAATATCTCGCACTCCCCGCCATTTGGGAAAACAGTCTCTTTTACTTTGGGAGAACAGCGCTTAGCTCTCTTACTGTGCTGTTGGCAGCAGTTATCATGCCTGCAGTATCGATCGAACTTCTGGCACGAGGACTTATCCAACAAGCATTCACATTGAGCGGCTCGCATAGCTTTTCGGGTATTGTCATCTCAATACTTTTCGCGCTTACGTTCTGCGATCTGAACGGCTTGTTCATCCTCATACTCTGGGGGATCGTATCGTTTTGGATTCGCCTCCGGACTGATTCCCTGATTGCGTCTTCACTCGGAACAGCTTCATTTGCCTTGGCGATGATTTTTTCGCGGTCAATCTTTACCGCGACAGGTCAACTTCTCTTTCGCATGCCTTTAATTGAAGTAACAAAAGTGCGTATATTTTTAACGATGTGCAGTCTTATTCTCACTGTCTTACTGCTGATACCGACGGCCATTATCAACGAGACAGGGAAGCGTATAGCCGATGAATCAAAACGGTTCCACGATTCGCGGCAAAACCAAAAACGAGTCGGAAAAGGTAATTGGAAAAACGCCGTGAGCCCAACCGCTCATTACGCCTTACGAATTGCCGCCATTCTATGTGCGGCTGTCTTGGCGACTCTCATCTTTTTATTGTGATCCGGTCGAAAAATGGACTTAATTTGACTTGCTATACCGTTCGGCCTTGGCGGCGTGTTCTTCATATGTTTTGGAAAAATCTGACGTCCCTTTGCCTGTCGCGACGAAATAAAGATATTTGTCGGCTCCCTGCCATGTCCGTTCAGTAGCAGGCCAAAGCACCGCCTCAATGGCGATGGTTCCCGGCGAATTGATGGGACCTGCAGGCAGACCGTCCAGACTGTACGTGTTGTATGCGTTGCCGCGATATTTATTCAGGTCATCGTTCAAGACCCATAGTACGGGCTTTAGACCATCTTCCAATCGAAGATAGTTGATCGTCGCACACGATTGAAGCGGCATCTCTCTTTCGAGACGATTTTGGAAGACCTTGGCAATTTTTGGCATCTCAACAATGCCCCCTTCCATTTGTACGATCGAGGCGAGCGTCATCACTTCGTCAATTGTCATGTTCAGCTTTTCCGCTCTCTCATAGTAGCCGCCGAAACGCAGATGGCGCTCCGTATTATTGAGTATGATTTTTAATATTTGCTGTTCAGTCGCATTGATATCGAATTGATACGTATCGGGCCAGAGATAGCCTTGTAACAGCCATTCGCGACCGGGTTTTGCTTCAATTTGCGGAACAAAGGAATAGTCGGTAAAAAGATAAGGTCGGCGTACCATCGCATCGAGAAGATCCGGATTGAAACGCATTCCGGCGTCGAGCATCTGATTTTTCATCTGATTATAAGTCATGCCCTCAATGAACGTGACCGTCACAGGATCCGGCTCGTTCGTCAGCACGACCATAATCTCGTCGTAACTCATGTCGGGAAGCAGATAATGTGTCCCGTATCGGTATTGCCCGTCAAATCCGTTAAATTTCGATAGAATCTCAAAGGCGAGCGTGTTATCGATCAGTCCCTCTTTTTTGAGCATCTCCGCGATATCTTTTGTGTCGAATTGCTGTCTGACGTAGACCTCAACTGCATTGGGTGTATCTTTATTGAACGGTGCGGAACCGTGCTCGTCAAATTGCTGTTTGAGACTATCTAGTCTTCTGTCCTGGTCGCGCACATACTGATACCCAAAATTGAACCCGACAAGAGCGGCCGCCATCAATACAATGATCACGAGCAAGATGATGATCGGTTTTGATATACGACGAGGCATACATCTCCTAAGACAATCTGTATTTCATGTCGCTATTTTACCACTTCGTCTCAACGACTTCCATGACGATAGTCTCTATCGTGAATCTTCGGGCGTAATGCGCGATGCGGACTCATCGCGTGCCGCTCTCCCCTTGAAAACGAAAACGATGGGCGTTCCGAAGAAATCGAAATTTTCCCGTATCCTGTTTTCGAGATAACGCTCGTATGAAAAGTGCAATAATCTCTTGTCATTGACGAAAAAGATAAACGTGGGAGGCGCAACAGAACCCTGTGTCGCGTAGTAGATACGAAGCTGTCTTCCCTTCTTCTGCGGCGCGGGGTGTTGAACAATCGATTCCGCAATCACGTCATTAAGAACACTCGTAGCGACTCGCCGTGTAGAAGCTTCATATACGCGCAATATCATTGACCATAACCGATGGATATTGAACCCTGTTTTGACCGAGATGAAGAGAATCGGCACGTACGACATAAAGTCGAATCGCAATCGCAGTTCACGTTCAAACTCGGGGATCGTTTTCTTACCCTCGACAAGATCCCATTTGTTGACGAGTATGATCGATGCTTTGCCGTTGTTATGCGCAAGCCCGGCAATTTTCGTATCTTGCTCCGCCACGCCTTCCGTCGCATCAATCATAATCAACGAGACGTCAGCTTTCCCGACACTTTGTCTTGAGCGTAAGCCGCTTACAAACTCGATACGATCATCGACACGGGATTTGCGGCGAAGACCTGCCGTATCGTAAATCAAAAATTTTCCGTGTTCGTTCTCAAAAAAACTGTCGATAGCATCGCGTGTCGTCCCCGGTATGTCGGAAACAATACTACGCTCTTCGCCAACGAGCAAATTGCACAGTGATGACTTTCCGACATTGGGACGACCGACAACGGCGAGAGATATATAGTCATGTTGTTCCTCTTCAACGACCAACGCCTCCATCGGTGCCGTAATCGCATCAAGCAACTCCGTCAGACCGAGCTTATGAGAAGCGGAAATGGCAAACGTTTCAGGGAAACCAAGCTCATAAAAAGAGTAAAACTCGAGCGGCTCGTCTCCAGGTCTATCAGCTTTATTGACGGCAACGACGACCGGCTTTCCGCTTCTTCTCAACATGTTAGCGATTTCGTGCTCTAGATCGGAAATGCCGGCATCGAGTGCGCAGAGAAAGCAGATGACATCCGCCATCTCAATCGCTACATCGACCTGATTGTTAATGAGACGTTGCATACTGTCATCAACAAAATCAAGTCCGCCGGTATCAATAACGGTAAAGGTGATGCCGTTCCAATCGGCTTCGCCCATTACACGGTCACGCGTCACGCCGGGATCGGGACCGACGATCGCTTCGCGCCGTCCTGTAAGTGCGTTAAAAAGTGTCGATTTGCCGACGTTGGGACGCCCGACAATGGCTAATACAGGCATGCTCATGACCTCAACTACCTCACTTTTCCCTGAGCGAACAAAAAGCAACGTGCCTTTGGCGCGCTGCTCCTTCGTTCACGCTGATCGTACAATTATTTGTTGTCGTCGACCGATACGACTTCGCGTCCGTCGTAATACCCACATGACTTACAAACGATGTGCGGCATTCTCAACGCATTGCACTGCGGACAACGCGAAAGGTTGACCGGATCAATCTTCCAGTTGGCGCGGTGCGTCCGCGATCTCTTTTTCGACCATTTTCTCTTAGGAACAGCCATTGTATGTACACCTCCCCCGAGTTAGTTTTTACGATATATGCGCCTCCCAACCGAGGCACAAGTCTTTATTGCGGAGGCGCCTCTTGAGACGCCTTATGTATTATCCTTCACCTTTGCGGAACTGTCAAACGGCGATCCGTTACGGCGTCACAATTCTGTCCGGCAGAACCTCTAAATGGAGCTTCGTACTCATCGCATGTCGATTGTCGAGACCGAGCGAATAACCGAGCTCGATATTGCCGCCGTCTTCCGTCATCTCGCCGCGCACCTCATGTGTCAGGACGGAAAATTTCATCACACCGTAGGGCGTGCGTCTCTGCTCAACGCGCTGGTCTCCCTTTACGAATTCAATTTCCAGTTCGACGTCACCGGTTCGACGCATCACGACGCGACCATCAGGGAAGAGAGAAAGACGCGTTCTTGTAACAGGCATTCCCGTCGCATCACTTTCATCGTAAGTGACATTCCAGACATTTTCGCGCTCGCGATAAGAGAGTTGTCCATGCGTCATGAGTCGAACGGGCTCGAATTGTTCACCGTCAGCCCACTGACTGCTCGTCAAGTTGATGATTGCTTCGCGATTAATATCTGCCGCTGAAAGCACGGAAATTCCTCCTAGTCTTCGCATATCTCCAAGTCAACATGATGTACGAATTCGATAGGCATGTCAAGAAATCGCTCAGCCTGACGCCTGAACGTATCACTTGTGTCACTGCAGTAAAAAACAGTATTTGTGCGATTTGACTCTTCCACAGCGACATTGACGTCAGCGGCATTCCAACCGCGATTAATTAATATCGACCTCACTTCATCCACAACGGCGGGTGCGCAATCGGTCAAAGCGGTTCCTTCCGGAAGTGCTCGCGCGATCGGATCTGCCAACAGAGGGAAATGCGTACAGCCAAGAATGACAACGTGTGGATCGAATGACTTCATCGCTCCTAGATAATTCTCAGCCACTTTCTCTGTGACTTCACCCTTCCACCACCCCTCTTCGACGAGCGGGACGAATAGCGGACAAGCTTGCTGGCGGATATCGGGTTGTGTCAACCCGTTTTTCAGTGCGAGCTCATGAATTCTATTCACGTAGACATCACTCTTTACCGTCGTGTCGGTTCCGAGAATGCCGATACGTGCACTTTTGCGGTGCTCCTCCGGAATCATCTCAAGCGCCATTTTCGCTCCGCACCTAACAACTTCAATCACGGGAATGGGATGCGCGCGGTTTCTCACATCATCTCCGGCGACTGCGCTTGCCGTATTGCAGGCGATGACGATCATTTTGACTCCCTTTTTCAGAAGAAAATCGGTAATCTGCACGGCGTATCGCCGCACCGTGTCGGCAGCTTTCGAGCCATACGGCGAACGACCAAGATCGCCGAAGTAAAGAAATGACTCGGCAGGAAATGCATCAAGCAGCATTTTCAGGACGGTCAAGCCGCCAATTCCCGAATCAAATACCCCGATCGGCAGAGTAGCCATGTCGCAAGCGCGACTTCCGCGCTTGTCCGTCGACCGCTTATTTTCTACCGATAAAGATGTGTCGGGAATGCAGGTCATATGCCAGAGCTCTCCTTAATACGCTTTGCCCCAGAAGACAGAGCATTGTGCCTTTTTGCCGCACACGACACAGACGCGCCCCTCTACGTCAACACCTTCTTCAATGCACCGCGAGGTCGCCGTCGTCAACTCTTTGATCTCTGCTTCACACTCGGCGGAACCACACCAAGAGGCACGGATAAATCCCGGTTTCTCTTCCATCGTACGCACAAAAGCATCGAGTCGCTCGACGTCGTAGATACGTTCTCTCATACTCCTCTCTGCACGCTCAAGCATCCTGTCGTGAAGGGCATCCAAGAGAGCGGGAACCTCTTCCGCGACGCGATCAAGCGCGATGAACACTTTCTCACGATTGTCGCGAAATACGGCGACACACTGATTTTTTGCAATATCGCGCGGTCCGATCTCGAGTCGAATCGGAACACCTTTCATCTCGTGCTCGGAGAATTTCCAGCCAGGCATCCGGTCGCTGTCATCAAGGAACACGCGCAGTCCGGTACATTTCAGGACGTCTCTCAGTTTCGTCGCCTCCTCGAGAACACCTTCTTTATGTGTGGCGATCGGGATGATGACGACCTGTATCGGTGCGACGGCGGGAGGCAACACAAGACCTTCGCCATCGCCGTGAACCATGATCAGACCGCCGATCGAACGCGAGGATACTCCCCACGAAGTCTGATGGACATAGCGTAGCTGATTGTCTTTATCCGTGTATTGAATATTGAACGCCTTTGCAAAACCGTCGCCGAGGTAGTGACTCGTTCCCGCTTGCAACGCCTTACCGTCGTGCATCATCGCCTCAACCGTATACGTTTTAACGGCGCCGGCGAATTTTTCAGAGTCACTCTTGAGTCCCTTCAGAACGGGGATGGCAAGGGCATTACGATAGAACTCCTCGTAAACGTCGAGCATCCGGAGCGTTTCCTCCACCGCATCCTCTTTCGTCGCGTGCGCCGTATGACCTTCCTGCCAGAAGAACTCGCGCGTACGAAGAAACGGACGCGTTGTCTTCTCCCATCGAACGACGGAAACCCACTGGTTATACAACTTCGGCAGATCGCGCCAGCTTTGGATAATCTCGGCGTAATGGTCACAGAAAAGTACTTCCGACGTCGGACGAACACAGAGTCGTTCCGTAAGAGGCGTCTCTCCGCCGTGTGTCACCCAAGCGACCTCCGGCGCAAAACCCTCAACATGATCCTTTTCCTTTTGGAGCATGCTCTCAGGGATAAAGAGCGGCATCATCACGTTCTGGTGACCAGTGTCCTTAAAACGGCGGTCGAGTTCCAGAGTGATGAGTTCCCAAATCGCATACCCGTACGGGCGCAAAATGATGCAGCCGCGTACAGACGAATACGAACAAAGCTCCGCACCGAGACAAATGTCGGTATACCAGCGTGCGAAATCTTCATCACGCGGCGTGATTGATTCAACGAATTTTTCAATTTTACTCAAGGTCGTATCTCCTGATAAAGATATTCCAACGATAATTTAAGCGAGTCCTAAAACCTCTACCGTCTGAATGGCAATCGACAGCTCCTCATTTGTCGGGATAACAAAGACTTCAACGCTCGAGTCATCGGTGGAAATTCTCACTTCCTTGCCGTGCGTCGAGCGATTGAGCTCTTCATCAATGTTCAAACCGAGGTAGCAAAAACCGTCGCAGATCGTCTGACGTACGACATCGTCATTTTCGCCGATACCTGCCGTGAAGACGATTGTATCGACCCCGCCAAGCGCCGCGATATAGGAACCGATAATTTTGATTGCCTGATAGCAAAACATACGGAGAGCGAGTTTCGCGCGGTCATTGCCCTGAGAGGCGGCGGCATGCAAATCTCGGAAATCAGAACTGACTCCGGAAATCCCGCGAACGCCGCTCTCATGGTTCATAATGTAATCGACATCTTTCGCCTCGTCGCCGTCAAGTTTCGCGATAAACGAGACAATCGCGGGATCGATACTTCCGCAACGCGTTCCCATCATGATGCCCTCAAGCGGCGTCAATCCCATCGATGTGTCGATACACTTTCCGCCTTTGACGGCGGCGAAGGAGGAACCGTTGCCGAGATGGCACGTGATAAGACGATGCTTATCTCCTCCGCATTGAGTCAGTTCAGCCGCACGGCGCGCGACAAACGCGTGCGAAGTCCCGTGGAAACCGTAGCGGCGAACATTGTGTTCCATGTAATAACGATACGGGAGTCCATACATGTACGCTTCCGACGGCATCGTCTGATGAAAAGCCGTATCAAACACACCTACTTGGGGAATACCGGGCATCAACTTCTCACAAACTTCGACGCCGGTCAAATTTGCAGGGTTGTGAAGCGGACTCCAAGGGTAGCATTTGCGGACAGCGTCTTTGCTCGCCTCTGTCATCTCCGTTGGCTTTGAAAAATAAGGTCCTCCATGGACAATGCGGTGACCGACCGCAGCGATCTCTTCGAGACTCTCGATGACGGCGGCTTCCGGATCGAGCAATGTGTCAATCATCGTGCGCACGGCATCGCTGTGCGATTCAAATGAACGCCCCTCATTGATAACACGCCCGGATGCGTCTTCGTGCTTAAAATGCGAATCCGCGATCCCGATTCTTTCGCATAGTCCTTTGGCGATGACATTTCTTTTTTCATAGTCGAACAATTGATACTTGAGCGATGAACTGCCTGAGTTGATAACGAGAATTTTCATGGTGACTCCTGTCTTTTCTATGTATGTGTTCTTTATAGCTATTATAGGTCATAAAGGTTGAACACCTTTATGATTCTTCCTGCGCTTGTATGCACGTCAGCCCGATGACACCGATAATATCACGCGTCTCGCATCCGCGCGACAAATCATTTACAGGCTTGCCGATCCCCTGCAACATCGGACCATAGGCCTCGGCGCCCCCCAGCCGCTGTACAAGTTTATATCCGATATTGGCGGAATCGAGATCAGGGAATATGAGACAGTTCGCATGCCCCGCGATGGCGCTGCCTGGAGTCTTGAAATCCGCAACAGCGGGGACAAGGGCGGCGTCAGCCTGAAGCTCGCCGTCAATCGTAAGATCGGGCGCTTTTTCTTTGGCGAGTCTTGCCGCTTCGGCTACTTTCTTGGGGCTCTCCCCTTTAGCGCTCCCGTAGCTTGAGTACGAAAGAAGCGCGACGCGTGCTTCTGTTCCCGTCAATGTCTGCCACGTGCGCGCAGATGAAATGGCGATCTCTGACAACTCTTCAGGAGAAGGATCGAGATTCAGCGCGCAGTCGGACATCAACACCATGCCGTCTTTTCCGTAACAGCTGTGAGGGCTGACCACCAGGAAAAAGGCTGAGACGAGTTTTGTACCGGGTTTCGTACGGAGAATCTGCAACGCAGGTCTCAATGTATCGGCCGTCGTGTTAACGGCGCCTGCCACGAGTCCGTCCGCCAGTCCGAGCTTGACAAGCATCACACCGAACGGCGTCGGTTGAAGCATCGCCGTCTTCGCTTGTTCCATCGTTACGCCTTTATGTTTGCGCAACTCATAATACGTACTCACCATCTCATCTAGATGCTCCGATATGATCGGTTCTATAAAGGTCGCCCCTTCGAGATTGACATCGGGAAACGCTTCGGTGACTTCACCGCGATTCCCGATCAGGATAATATTGGCGATACCTTCCGAAATAACATATTCTGCGGCTTCGATCACACGTCTGTCCTTGCTTTCAGGCAACACGATGGTCTTTCGATTTGCGCGCGCCTTCGACGTGACTCTGCCCATAAAATTCATGCCTGTTAACTCCCCTCTTTCGCTAAGATAATGCGTTTAATTGCCGTTTTGAATTATAGCATACGGCAGCGAGGAGAGCCCTAAACAGCGGACCGTTCTTTACTCGCTAGCGGAGCGCCAACAGGACGGCAGTGTTATCTTCCGCTACGAGCCGATATGTATACGACGTTGAACCGGATCGATACCAACCGCCGAAAATATCGCTCGTCTGACTTCCAGCATATTGCCGCATCATCACATCGCGTGCCGATTCAATCAGAAGAGTGTCACCGGCTACGCGACCAAGTATAAGCGCCAACGCATAATCACATGATGAAGCCGACTGTCCGGACGGACTGCCTGTTACAGGATTCCATCCCGACGGCAATCTCTTGTCATCGCGCAGTGCCGATCGAATAAAAGACAATAAGTCACGGTGAACAACTCCGACTTCCGCCAAATGGACGGCAATCTCCAGTTGCTCTCTAAGAGACGACATCACACCACCGCCCGTAACGGCAAGGTAACTCGACGTATCGCTCCTGTAGGCTGATGCGTATAACGGAAGGCGGCTTTCAAGTACAGCGTTTTCCACAATCTCTCGCCATTCATTTGCAATGGATGCCCAAGCGGGATCAAACCGCGCGAATGCCGACAGTGCCCACAAATCCACATCGGCAAGATATGTGCCGGGACTATGCTCGACCGGAGCATCTTGTCCCGGTTCCGGCGTTGAGCCGGGCAGCGGGTTATCCCATTCATCGAGAGCCAAAAGCATGCGCGGTCCGGCAAGCAATTCGTCGTCCGTTTTACCATCACGAAATAACGGGAGCAATCTATCGGCTTCTGCGCGTATACGATTCTCAAGTCGCCGTCCGCCGAACTTCTGATAACCTTCCAAGAGCGCCCGCGCATATGAAAGCGTCACGCTCCAGTGCACATTGACAGGCTCATACTCGACGGGCAAGTCATCGCGACCTCTGTCAACATTCGATTCGGTTATCTCCGCCTCATTGGAAGAACTCGCGTTCTGTTCCGTACTCCTGAGTGCGGTGGCGTGAAATCCTGATCCTTTCGGGCGAAATACCCGATCAAAATCCTCTACCCAATCGAAAAACGCAGAGCGTTCATTCATTTTGACAAGCACCCTGCCATATCGAATCTGATCGCCTGCAAGGATACTCGTCGTCTTTGTACCCGGAAAACCGCGCCGCTCCGATGTCTCGTAGGAGCTCGCCAAAAGGTCGTCCACCTGCTCTCCATATACAATAACCGATGTCGAAAGGCGATTTTTCATAATCTTCCTGATGCCGGGCGCCAAAAGTTCGGGATCGCATTCTGCTGCTGATGAAGCGAGACCGGGTAGTGGCGGAAGCGCTACACTCCTTCGACCCGGAAAAAGCACAAATTCAAAAAGGAGAATCATGAAGACGGCGAGCACAAGAACGCCCGCCACGATTAACAAGATGACCCTTTTTCTTTTTGACATTTGTCGATCCATCCTTTAGCTTTATTTTAACACCTAAGCAACGCGGACAGATACGGAATGGAAACATGCGGACTGACAGCTGAATATAACCCTTTCCATAGAGGGCACGCACGCCAACTCGAATTAATACGGGAGACGTTCGGGCGCGATGTCGGCATCGTTGTCTGCCTATCGGGACCGTTCTGTCAACATGGAGTCCCCGCCATACTCGACAAAAGTGAACGCGCAAGCATCGCCCTCAACCACGGTGCCGATCTCGTCATTGAATTGCCCCAAGCGTTTGCTCTCGCATCCGCCGAACGATTCGCTGAAGGAGCGATCGGTACTCTCAGATCGACCGGCGTCGTCCGCCACATCGCCTACGGCTGCGAGTATCCGGAGGACCGTGACGCCATCTATGATTTAGCGGAATTTCTTGCGGATGAGCCCGAAGAACTATACGACTACATCCTCGACGGCATTCGCGACGGAAAGGGATTCGCCGCCTCGCGGTCGGATGCCGTCGCAAGCTTGACCGGCAACACACGACACAGGGCGATCTTGGAATCTCCCAACTCCATCCTCGCCGTTGAGTACGAAATAGCGTTACGAAAACAACGAGGTGAATTAGAAGACAGTGAGACCGACAACAATGCAATATTCCATGAGATTAAGACGGTCGCGCTTCCCCTTTTTGACAAACAGATTCAATCATCGACCGCCGTGCGCCAAGTCATCTCGCGAACGAAATACAGAACATCGGTTAACGACTCCGCAGGTACACACTCCCTCTTAGAAGTCTTCCGCCATCTTTCCTCTGTTTTGACAAACGATTCTGCAGCTGCCGTCATGAAAGCTCTCGCCGAAGGAAGAGGTCTCGTAACGGAAGAAATGATCGCGTCGTCCCTTCTCCTTTCGCCGCACTTCCGCGATGTCGACGCTCTTAAAAAGATAAACGGTATGCAGGGCGGGCTCGCCGAAAGGCTTTGCGGATCGCTTCGCGATGATCCGCTTAATGTCCTGAGACAAGAGGACCGGACGAGTGAGCATGATAGTTCTCTCCCCTATGATCATTTTATTCGCGAGATGGCGACGCGCACTCATCCCGCCTCCCGCGTTCGACGCGCCATTCTCGCCGCCGCTTTCGCTATCCGGAGCGACGATACGGCACTCTGCCATGAAGGTCCTCGCTACATTCGCGTCCTAGGCTTTACACGTCGCGGCAGACGCCTGCTCTCCTTTATGCGCCACACCGCTACGTTACCTGTCTTGATGAATGCTTCTGATGTACGTTCGCTTGAAACGGAATCGGCACGCCGTCAGGCGAAACTCGACTTGTATGCGCAGGCTTTGTGGAATCATCACGCTTCTTTGCACCATGCCGACGAATTCAAAAGAAACCCCCTCTTCATGAAATAGTACATTCACTCCTCGCTAATAAAGGATGTGGTAAAGTGAGTAAGGCAAAACGATTTACGAAGGAGGTTGCACAAGATGAAGAAAATCATATTTGACACGCTGGTCGAGCGCGGATATGTCGCTCAGGTCACTCATGAAAATGAGGTGCGCGACTATTTGTCTAATGAGGGTGCGACTTTCTACGTCGGCTTTGATCCCACAGCTGACAGCCTTCACGCCGGTCACCTGCTTCAACTGATGGTCATGAGACATATGCAGAATGCCGGGATCGTTCCGATCGCGCTCATGGGAGGCGGCACGGGATATATCGGCGATCCGTCCGGACGCACGGACATGCGCTCCGTCATGTCTCCTGAAACGATTGAATACAACGTCGACTGCTTCGCCGAGCAGATGAAACGCATCCTCGACATCAGTGACGGCAAGATCATCTTTGTCAACAATGCCGACTGGCTTGTCCCCATGAATTACATCGAATTCATTCGCGAAGTCGGACCGCACTTTACCGTCAACAGGATGCTCAGCGCCGACTGTTACAAACAGAGACTCGACAGTGGGCTGACCTTCCTCGAGTTTAATTACATGATGCTTCAGGCGTATGACTTCCTCAATCTCTTCCGCACTTACGGCTGTCGCCTTCAGGCGGGCGGAGACGATCAGTGGTCAAACATCATCGCAGGCACGGAGTTAATCCGCCGCAAAGAGCAGGAGCCGGCTTATGGCATGACGTTTCAGCTTCTCACAACGGCATCCGGTGAAAAAATGGGCAAGACGGCGCGCGGCGCCCTGTGGCTTGATGAGGACAAATGTTCCGTCTACGACTTCTACCAATACTGGAGGAATGTCGAAGATGAAGTCGTCACGCGGTCAATGCGCCTCCTGACCATGCTCCCGCTCGAAGAAATCGCGGAATACGATAAACTCACCGGTTCCGACATCAATGTCGCTAAGGAACGACTCGCCCTTGAGGTCACGTCGATCGTTCATGGACGCCAAAAAGCTGAGCAAGCGGCGCAGGCGGCGCGCTCCGTTTTTGGCGGAGATGGTGATGACGCTTCCGTACCGACGGAAAACATCACGCGTGACGATCTCGGTTCGACGTTTATCGACATCTTGACAAAATACGGGCTGACCGCTTCGAAAAGTGAAGCGCGCCGCCTGATCAGTCAGGGAGGTTTCTACGTCGGCGACGAAAACGTGAAAGAGTTGTTCGCCACACTTGAAGAAGACGCATTTTCCGATGGCGAACTGCTCATCCGTCTCGGCAAGAAGCGGTACGTCAAACTCGTGATCGATTAGCGAATTTCCGTACTAATTCAAGTTCTCGGGAAATGTAAAGAGCGCAAGCGTTCCCCTGTGGCATTGGAGTCGAACGTTATCGGGGTAATTTGTGTGCGCGTGATTACTTAGACCGAGAGCACGCGCCTTCGGCAAACATGCGTCGCGAAGTTCCCAGTACAGTCCTTCGAGCGTCAAACCGCTGACATCGCCGTCAAGAGGCAGTGCTGAAAAGAGAAACATCCTATCGCCCGCCTGAGCAAATAAATCGTGATGGAAGACAGGTGCGAGAGTAGCAGGACCGAAAACGATGCGTCCCAGTGTTGTCCCATCCGTCATGAATACATCGGCGCCGCGTCGAGCCGCCAAGACGGCTAACGCGAGATTTGCGAACGTATGATCGTGGCGAGAACCGAAATAGTTGACAAATAGCAGGGAGACGCCGGTCAAGTCGTCACATCGGTCGAATTTTTTGTAAAGTTCGAACTCGTCCTGCGGGATTTTTTCGCCGAGAGAATGAAGTACTGCAGCAGCCAAGGCGAGTTCGCCGTCCGTATGATTCTTATCGACGGGAAATACCATCAGTTCCGTTGACACATGCATACGTTGTTCAAAACCGCTTTCAATCGAATCAAAATCCCCGATCAAAAGATCGGGGGAAAAACCCAGTCGGTTAATACAATCAGCACCTCCGTCGGCGGCGACGATGTATTTCGCCTGCGACAGCAAGAGTGATGCAAAAATGTCTTCCGGACCTTGGCGTCCTGCGAGCGCAATAGCCGCATCGAACGTTCGGCAGCTCATAATTTCGCTCTTGCCAGCCTGATCGCACGACCGAGCGACTCTGCCGCCTCTTTGGGTGATTCCTGTCCAAAGATTGCCGATCCGGCAACGATCATATCGGCACCGGCGCGAACGATATCAGCAGCATTGTCAAGCGTCACGCCCCCATCGACCTGCAAACGAATCGGAAAACCGGAATTATCGATCATAGCACGCGTCTTTTTAATTTTTTCCATCACTTGCGGAATAAATGATTGTCCGCCGAACCCCGGGTTTACCGACATGAGGAGAATCATGTCGAGATCAGGAAGCAGCCATTGGATCGTTTCGATCGGCGTCGCTGGGTTTAGCGAAATACCGGCATAGCATCCGAGAGCCCTGATCTCGTTCAGCGTTCTTTGGGCATGGTATAGAACTTCCTGATGAACGACGAGAGTCGACGCACCTGCCTCGGCATACGACGTCAACAGCCGATCGGGGTTCGTCACCATCAAATGGACATCGAGCTGTTTGTCAGTTCGCTTCGATAGAGCCCTGATAACGGGCGGACCGAACGTCAAATTCGGTACGAAATGACCGTCCATCACGTCGCAGTGAACCATATCGATGCTGTCGCCCAGGAGGTTCACTTCCTCGGCGAGATTGGCAAGATCCGACGAAAGAATGGAAGGACATAAGAGTACACGAGAACGATTCGCAAAAACGTCCTCGCGCATCGTCGTATTTGAATTAAAACTCATCGGGTGCCACCTCCGGTGCTCGTACACCGCTTTGCCGAATCTTCATCGCTATATGGAGAAGATTCGGCTTGTTAGGCGAATTTAACTGATACGCGGCAGTCGCCCTACCCGCCGCCGCCTTCGCCTTCACCGCCGCCATCTACCGTTGTTGTCGTCGTTTCTGTCGGCGGTTCCGTCGTCGGTTCTGTCGGCGGTTCCGTCGTAGTCGGAGGATTGATGAAGTTTTGATAATCCTCCTCAGAGCCGTAAATGAGATCGACACCGTCCGCCGGATTGAACGTCACACCGGGTGCAGGCCACTGTGTAATCACATAGATCTCACTTGCGTCATCGTCATTTTTAGGATTCAATGTCGTCGTCGATCCACTCAAGCGCGTCATGCGAATGGTTGTAACTCCCAGTTTTGTCAGTCTGTCCTTTGCCACATCGAAAGTCGATCCCTGCAAAAGCGGCATCGTCTGCTCGGGAGGCAGTGTGGTCGTCGGATTCATAATTTCATACAGTTCTTGCGCCGTTCCCACTACGATCGTCACAGGGGTATTCTGCGGGACCTCCGTCTCGGGTGCCGGCGTCTGCTGAAGAACCCATTTGTCATCGGCAGGAGGAGGTTCTTCGGACATGTACGACTCACCGCCAATGAGCAGTGAATTTTCCGTGAGCAACTCAATCGCCATATCGTATCTCAATCCCGTTATATTCGGCACCAGAACGTGAGAAGGTCCCGAACTGTATACGAGTTCGATCGTAGCGCCATGAGGAACGAGTTCACCCGCTGCGGGTACAGTCCTGATGACCTGCCCTTTCGGTACGGTATCCGACGCCTCCGTGGTAAACTTCACCACGAATCCTTGCGACCGCAACGTGATATCGGCAAGACTCGACGTTTGTCCCACAACATTGGGAACAGACTCAGAGTCTTTGCCAATTGAAATATAGAGAGTCAATGTGACGCCTTTCGGCTTGATTTTCACATTGCCATCTGACTCAGGCTCCTGCCTCAGAACAATATCGGGAAGCACCGTTTCGCTTTCCTCGTATCTTTTCTCAATCGTCATGCCCGCTTCTTCGAGGAGCGCGAGTTGAGTGACAATGTCACGCATGGAGCTTCCTTGGAAATTCGGCAGTACAATTTCCGACTGATCGGGATTCACCGGTCCTTCCGGGGAAAATCGATTCACGAGATAAACGGTCAATACGGCGAGCAGAGCAATCGCAACCGTGACGACTGTCACGGCGACAGCAGTCTCGCGGAATCTCGATGATCGCCTTCTATTGTACGTTCGCTCGATTTCCTGCATCTTCCGATAATTCGACTCCGTATTCTGTACACCGATTGCCGACGTCGAGGCATCTTCCCAGACAGCGGCAGACTTGGGGATGACACCATATACTCCCTCCGGATCGACCATGAAGGCGTCGAGTTCATCGACGAGTTCGCGTGCAGTCTGATAACGAGCGTCGGGGTTTTTCTGGATGGCGCGGTTGATGATCCTATCAAGCGCAGGAGGTAACGACGACATGATTGTCGACGGTGCCGGCGGGACTTCCTGCAAATGCTTAATCGCCACAGCGACAGAAGACTCGCCGTCGAACGGCAACTGACCGGTCAGCATCTCGTAAAACATGATGCCGAGCGAATAGAGATCTGAACGCGCCGTCACCTGCCCGCCGCGAGCCTGCTCAGGCGAAAAATAATGGACGGAACCCATAACGACACCGCCTGTCAGCGTGATCGTGTTGGTGCTGGACGCCCGGGCAATACCGAAGTCGGTCACTTTCGCGACCATGTCGGGAGTAATAAGAATGTTTTGCGGTTTAATATCGCGATGAATCACTTCTCGACTATGTGCGTGTTCCAGAGCGAGCGCGACTTGAATCAAGAGCGGAGTAGCCAAACGATAATCGATTGGTCCGTGCCGTCTGATAATTTCTTTTAGCGTATTCCCTTCGATATACTCCTGCACGATATAGCGGACGCCTTCGTGCGAGCCGTAGTCGAGAACGCGGACAATATTGGGGTGGTCAAGACTGGCCGCAGCACGCGCTTCCGTTGCGAATCGACGGACGAATTCCGGATCATTCGCCAAATCTGCGTGCATGACTTTAACGGCGACCCTTTCACCCGATAATGAATCAGCTGCCAGATAGACGGTCGCCATACCGCCCTGTCCCAGTGTGCGGACGATGCGGTACCTCTCTGCGACGATTGCCCCGGCAGGAAATGGTTGCTTAGTAATCATTAAAATCTCCAGTCAGGCAAAAACGACAACAACCGTAACGTTGTCCGGCGCTCCCGCCTCCAGTGTTTGCTCAATAAGCGACGACGCAGCTACCTCAGGATTGTTCGCTTGTCGCATCGTCATCTGAATATTTTCAAACGTCACATATCCGTGTAATCCGTCACTTGACAACAGGAAACGGTCTTCCGACAAAAGATCGATATGAGTGATCTCGGGTTTAACATACTCCGGAAAACCCAACGCCTGTGTCAAAACGTGACGCCGCGGATGTGTCGTGCTCTCATTCTCTGTAATAGAGCCGGATACAACCATCTTATGGACGTACGTGTCATCCTCGGTCAAAAGCTCCAGCTTATTATCGCGGTAGAGATAACAGCGGCTGTCACCGATATGCGCCACGTAGCAACTTCTCTCGTAGAACACCGTCAGAGTCATCGTTGTACCCATGCCGAAATTCTCTTGACTTTCCAGAGAAGTCAGATAGACGCGCACATTCGTCTTCTGCATGACATCCTCAAGGACGTCCCGAACCCTATAGGGGTCGTTCTCCTTGGGTAACGTCGAGCGCAGGTGTGCTGTTGCAAACTCGACGGCCGTCTTGCTTGCCAGCGCACCATTTCTGTGTCCACCGAGTCCATCACAGACAACAAAGATCAGCGGCCACTGATTATTGTGGGCATCGATTGCGTATGAATCCTCATTCTTTTCACGAACGAGACCAATATGCGTCATCCCTGCGTATGTGATTAAATCACCGGTCATACCCTGTGCGCTGTCCTCTTCACTTAATCTGATTGCACGAAACACGGTTGATCTTTTCATTCGTGTTGCAAGGCAAACCTAAGCTCTCCTTCTAATCATCCGTGGTATTCCATAATATCAAATCCACAAACATGGAAAAACGGAATGGCAAGAAGAGCGTTCGGAAAGTATTTTGTCCTATTGACTGATTGTATCAGTTTGACAAAGGTCCCGCAACAAATGCGTCTGACAACACTTTATGAGATTGAAAACTTACCTCGTGCGCCTCATAAGAGCGATAAAAAAACCGTCTGAATGACACACATGCGGCAATAACAGAAGTGTCCCGGGTAGCTGCGCGTGAAGTAAGCTTTCAGGCATTTGTTGTACGCCGCATGCAGAGTGATTCTCGCTATCGTTGCCCACGCTCCCCATATCAAGGTGTACTAGCTCGAAAGCCACTCCTTCATCCGAATCAAGAAAAGCCTTCACCTGTTCCTCGTTCTCCTCTGGATTGATCGTACACGTTGAATACATAAGCAGTCCGCCTGAAACGACCGCCTTCGAACCGTTCGCAAGAATTGCGCGCTGAATGGGCAGCAGGCGCTCAACAGTCTCCGATGTCACGCGCGATCTTATTTCAGGACGCCTTTGCAGAAGACCGAGACCCGTACACGGAACATCGCAAAGCACAAGGTCAAACAAATCGTCGAATACATCCCGATGAACTGTTGCATCGAGGCAATGCCGTTCAATCTCTCCGAAACCGAGACGTTCCATCATCTCGATGAGTGAAAGCAGGCGCTCCTCCGATTGATCACAGGCAACAAGACCGAGAACGTTCCCTTTCAATTCAGCAACGTGAGACAACTTGCCTCCCGGTGCGGCACATAAATCCAGCACGCGATCGTCGGGTTCGACCCCGGATAAAGCGCCGACAAGCATCGCCGACTGCGACTGTAAGGAAAACAACCCGTCTCGGTAAGCCCGTAATTGCGTAACATCAGTTCCGCCCGGCTCCAATCCATACGCACAATCGGGCCATACGAGCTTTCTCAAGCGGAGCGTCTTAGCTTCCTCACTATCCGCCCATCGATTGAACTCGTCCGTCTTCATCCGATTCATCCGTATCGGCACATACGCCGGAGATTGAAGACTGTTTTGCCCGATTGAAATGGCATGCTCTTCACCGTACCACCGCGTCAGCATTTCAAAAAGCTCTTGCGTCAGCCCGAGTTCAAGCGCTTGCCGTTCGTCCGCCGGCAACTCCGGCTTCTGCCGTGTCAGCTTTCGCATGATCGCATTGACAAAGCCCGTCGCTCTCTCGCCAGAAAGAAAACGCACCAGCTTGACGCTTTCATCGACGGCAGCCCTTGGAGGTACATGGTAAGAAAAATAGAGCTGCCATGTGCCCATTCGGAGTACCGTCAGCACCGAGGGATCAAGTGACTCCAAAGGTCGCGAAGAAGCTTGCGCGATATAGTAATCGATCAAGGGAAGATAAGAAAGAGTCCCGTAAATGAGCGCGGAGGCAAATGATTTGTCGCGCGCATCTGATCCAAGCGATGAGAGGTGGAATGCTGCACTTTCATTCGAAAAAGCGTTTTCAAATGCGACGGCATGAATTACCTTCGCAGCAGCCAACCGTGCCTTGTCAATTATTTGTTTCTTTGGACTCACACACTCACTTCTCCCTGAATCATCGTCTGCGTCGTGAGTTCGCCATCGCTAGGAAGCGGAGAAAATATAGAACAGCCGTCAATGCTGAGGCAATATAGGTCAGCGCCGCGGCGGACAAAACACTGCGGGCGCCCGCCATCTCGTCGGTCGTCAGAATGCCTGTCTGCGATATTAGAGCCATCGCGCGGCGACTCGCGTTAAACTCCACCGGTAAAGTGACGAGGTAAAAGAGGACGGAAGCGCCAAAAAAAGCTATGCCGACATTCACCAAGGCATCGCCGAACATTGACTGCATCATAAACCCGATTATCGCCAAGAGCGGTCCGAATCTCGAACCGATGTTGGCAGGTAACAAGAGAGAAGAACGGATTTTATTAGCGACATACCCCTCTTTATCCTGCATGGCGTGACCGACTTCGTGAAGCGCGACGCCGATTGCTGCAATGGATCGCGAATCATGTGTCGAATCCGAAAGACGGAGCGTTTTTTCCCGCGGACTGTAATGGTCGGTCAAAGCACCCCTCACGCGCTCGATTCGAACATGACCCATGCCATTCTCATCGAGAACTCGCCGTGCGGCTTCAAATCCCGAATAACCCGATCGCGACATAATTCTGCCATATTGATTAAAACTCGATTGCACTCTGATTTGTGCGAAAAGACTCAGACCCATCGCAATGATAAAACTCCAGTAGTACCATGTCATATCGCTACCTCTTTTTCGTCACTCTTCCATATTTCTGAAAATAGCTCCACAATCAAAATTATGGGCGCATTCGCTGACACGCATCGCTATACCCGATTGCGGCTGGATATCCAAAAGCTCAATTACCCCATCGACACACGAAATAAACATACGTTCACCTCTCACGCTGATTTCACCCGGCTCGCCGCATGGTTGTTCATCGCAGTCGCGTAGGCGAGCTCTCAGAAGTTTATAACGTTTTCCGTCGAGAAAAGCATAGGCTCCCGGCCACGGCGATACGGCGCGAATATGATTGTGTACGGCGCGCGCGCTCCTCCTAAAATCGATGCAGCCATCGCATTTTCGGAGTCTCTTTGTCACCGTCGCTTTCGCTTCGTCCTGTTCGACAGGGACGAGTTCGCCTGCCAGATAGCGCGGCAGTTCGCGCGCAATCAACGTTCCGCCTAGCTCGGCGAGTGCAACATTAAGCGCTCCGGCATCGATTTCATCGTCGATGCGGAAACGCGCACGAGCAAGTATCGGTCCCGTGTCGATGCCATCATCCATCAACATTAAGGTGACGCCCGTCTCCTCTTCTCCCGCCATGATGGCAGATTGGATTGGAGATGCTCCGCGATATTTTGGGAGCAAAGAGGCGTGGACATTGAGACATCCTTTCTCGGGCAACGTGAGTATAGACGCAGGGAGATATTGACCGAACGATGCCGTCACGATGACTTCAGGACGAAGCTCTTCTAGAGCGGCGATGAGCGCTTCGTCGCGACAGCTTGTCGGTTGTATCAGCTGTATACCGCGTTCCTGCGCCCACAAGGCGACAGGAGGCGCCGCCAGCTTACGCCCCCTCCCTCTCGGACGATCGGGTTGCGTAACGACAAGTGAAGGCACAATCGATACAGCCTCAAGGTGATCGAGGACGATCGTCGCAAATTCAGGCGTACCCATGAAAGCATATCGTACGGTCATGGATTTACCTCTTCGTCTAGCGCACCGTGACAATCTTCTCCGCTCGCAACAGGTTTCGACTCGGATTCCTCAGGCGATACGTCATTCATCGCATGATTCTCGCTTTTTGCCTTCCTGCGTTCCTCTTCTTCATACTCTTCAAGCGTACAGAGGACGGTATCGGAACGCCGACGATATAAAATGCCGTCAAGATGATCCGTCTCATGGCAGACGCAGCGCGCCGAGAGTTCCGAATAAGTCTTCTCGAAATATTCACCCGTTAAATCCTGCGCGCGGACCGTGACAGTGAGAGGGCGGGAGACGACTCCGACAAGCCCCGGCAACGAGAGACAGCCTTCCACTCCTGTTTGCACGCCTTCTTCATCGAAAATCTCGGGATTGACAAAGACGATCGCATCCTCCTCTTCTTCGGTGTCCATGACGAAGAGACGTCGCAGAATGCCGACCTGCGGCGCCGCCAAGCCTACGCCGTTATATTCGCGCATCGTTTCAATCATGTCGTCCGCCAACGCCGCCAAACGATCATCAAAACGTTTGACTGGTCGCGATTTCTTTAATAGCGTCGGATCACCCTCGAGTAGTATCGTTCGTATGGCCATCTTTATACCGCCTCAACTTTCCATGCCGGTTCAACTATTAAGTATACAGCAGTGACAGTCGACGAATCAGTCGCCCGCGATACAGCCAGTCATTCCGAGTTTTTATAATTCTGCCGTAAATATTCTACGTTCGACAAAAGAGTATCGAACTGAATTTGTGATGAATAGCCGTCCGTCTCGCGATCAAAAAATCCGTTGACTTCGGGATGAAAAGGTTTACCTGCTCGAACCGCCTCATTGCCGTAAGCGATACCTCGAGACAGCAGCTCAAGGTCTTGAATGCGTTTCTCGACGGGAATCTCCCTGAGATAGAGTCCGCCCTCACAATCTTCCTCAGAACTCATTTCGAGGGACAGATCTGACTCGAGCTTGAAGATATATCCAGGAACGAACGATTCAAGAAACCGGTAAGGACTCTTCTGGACGCGCAATTGTGCAAAAGTCGCCTCATAATCCACCATGTCTTTGAAGGCGATCGCCAATAACTTGACTGAACTGTTGCCAAGCGCATAAAGATCGGGGCAGACGGTATCTGTGCGTGCTTTCGGACGAATGCCTCCCAATCCCCCGCTCACGACCCAGCTAAAACCCAGTAATTCCGCTGCTTTCATCGCACCGGAAGCCGTCAGAAAAGCATACGTTCCCGCAGGAATGTTGTCGACCATGAAATAGTTGTAGCGAGGCAATTCTTGACATCTAAATGGCACAAATTCTTCCATGCTCAGGAGCTCAATTTTCCCGTCAAGAATCATACCGAGCGGAACCGAAGACGGCCACCTTTCAATGAGTTCGTCATTTGACACGGATGGAATGCCGTGTCCGATTAAACACGTTTCAGTCAACAGCATCATAGACTCAACCTCCTCTCATCCTGGAATCCATACTTGCAATTCCTCTTCAGACTCCCCGGAATATGGTTGTAAATATGTGTCAATTTACATAGCATATTCCGTTTGCCTCATCTTAACTACATCTATCTGCTCATCGGTCATATCTTCAATACTGTAAACAGAATATTCTCCGTTTATTTTAAACGGGAGTAATGCTGAATCCATTGAATGCCCCCTGTATTCACACGATGGCTTAAATTAAAATGGAGAAGATCATATACTTTATCCCAGATTTCAATATATTCTTTTTCACCGAGTTTTTTCATAAACACCATTTCATTCTTTATCTATTACGTTCCAATATCCACCTCTTCTTGAGCCAATTCTTTCTATGTAGCCATTTCTGCGTAAAAAAGCAATATTGTTATCAACGGCTGTACCACTTATTTTCAGTATTTTTTGAAGCTCCGTCTTTGTTATATTCGGGTTATCCCTCATTTCGGAAAGAATTAGTTTGCGTCTCTCGTTTAAAGGCTTTCTAACACTCACACGATCAGTGCTTTTACTACCAAGTTTTTTACCAACTTGGTGAATACGATTAAAGGGAATAGTGACAACTATAGAGTTTTCCCTAAATGTGAAGGCCTCTCTACCGTAGGTTTCAACAATTTTCGGAACGCCCCTTCCGGACTTTTCGCTTATATGAAGTTGCAGGAATATCTCCGATAATTTTTCATTCACAGGTACGGATTCTCCCAAAAAGAAACCTTCTTTAGTTTGTGACGGTGGAAGCGTTCCGCGCGACAAAATCTCTATTCGGTTTGAGAATACCGATATCATAGGCTCGTTTCCGGAAACCCAAAAATTATGAAGAACGGCATTAATAATAGCTTCACGAAAAGCCTTATTATCAAATAAAGGTACTTCCTTTCGCTCGACAAGTCGATTTTCTTCATCCGCTTGGATAATATTAAGAACATCTCCGTATCTAAGCAAATTATCAAGCGAATACAGTAGGCAGTCGTATCCGAACTCCCTAACAGAAAACAGCTTAGTCGCCTTTGTTTCACCTTCAAAGATAGAAACTCTCAGAGGAATATGGGAATCATCTGATAGAAGCTGAGCCATCAAGTTGTATTCTCCGGTTTTAGTTCTCAGTAACAGATTTTTCTCAAATGTCTCTCTCTTTAACAAAATACCTTTTGATCCATAATATCCGAATAACTTTTTGAATGATAAATCTTGGTATTTGGCAGGGATTGTTTCTATGGTTTCAACGAGACCGGTTAAAATTTTAAAAAGTTGAACCTCACGCTTAGGATAATCTTTTATGTTTCTCTTTGACGAGCCAATCCTAATATAACGCTTCTCCCGGAATGCAGTCGGTATTTCTTCTGCAGGTGGAATAAGCAAGACAACAAGGCGTTTCCCTTCTATTTCAATTTCTTCAAAAGAGAAGTTTATACTGGGTGACAAGTTTCTTGCAAGATAATTTTGGTATGGTTCTCTATTAAATTCGCGATATGGATTAAATGAAGTTCCAACGATTTCATGAGTTTTATCGTTTACTCCCCATATAAAATATGCCATTTCCTTGTGACGGAACGCTGCTGCATTGGAGAGTGCAGAAACATATTCTCCCAATGTCTCAGGCTGAAACCAATTTTCTTTAAATTCAAACCACTCCTGCTCATCACTGTATGAACATAGTTCAAGCACTTTATCTTTAAGGCTCATTTTTACCCACCTTTATACCAACTTATTTACCAACCTTGCAGCATTGTAACACATTGGTAAAAACTTGGTATATGACTCTGTAAAAATATAATTGTTTTTGCACTCACTTACCTTGGATATTCTGCTCACTTAATGCATACAAAATTAACTCTCAGTATTCGTTTCAGTCTGAAAATATTGTTCAATCAAACGCCCCATAAACTCATTCATTCTTATCATTTTAGGAATTTCCGTCACTTCGGGCGAGTTCATTTTTTAATCAAGCAGTATTTCAACATCTTGTTTAAGCGATAACGGAAGCTGTGCCGCTGCCAATTCCGTAAACATCATAGGCGGCGGAGATTTTTTCTCTAAAACTTCCCACGCGCGGGCTCAACCATGTCCTTACCTTTAGGGCGCTACACACTATAGCGCTAGAAAGTTGTCCAAGGGTCGATATCGACCGCTAATGATACGCCTTTCGGTCGTTTCAATCTATCTGCTGCCATAAAGAGCAGTCGTGTGAGATTCTCTGCCGATTCATCTCTAACCATCACCCGATAGCGATAACGACTTCGAATACGCTCAACGGGAGCGGGCGACGCATCCGTCAATATCGTGTGCGAAAATGTACCTCCGTATTGGTCGATCAGCGCGGCGACTTCACGCTGAAATGCACGTGCGACGTCTTCCGTCTCATAGCGGTCAAAGCCCTTTAACTGTGCCATCCCGATGTGACCGAAGGGCAAATATGCCATGCGATTTCGAAAGACAATCTCCTCGCGATAAAAAGCTTCATAATCCTGTTTTGCCGCCGCCTTCACGACAAAGTGATCGGGTTGGACAGCCTGAATAATAACGCGCCCCTTCTTCAACCCGCGTCCCGCACGACCCGCCACTTGCGTCATCAGCTGAAATGCCTGTTCCGACGCGCGAAATTCGCCCGATCCGAGAAGCTGATCGGCGGACAGAATCGCAGACAGCGTCACGTTGTGAAAGTCGTGTCCTTTGGCGATCATCTGCGTTCCGACGAGAACATCCGCCTCATGGCGTTCAAAGGCATCAAGTATTTCTTTATGTGAGAAACGTCCTCTCGTTGTGTCGAGGTCCATACGGAGGATTCTCGCATGAGGAAGCTGCTTTTTGATCTCCTCTTCCACCTGCTGTGTTCCCGCTCCCAGCGCCATGATTTCCTCGCTTGAGCATTCGGGACAATACTTAGGCACACGTGCGAGCCGTTCACACAGATGACATACCATGCGATTTGGAAGTTTGTCCTCTCCTCGGTACGGATTGCGATGAGAGGTGAGCGCAATATCACAAAAAGGACATCGCATCTGCCATCCGCAGCTTCTACAGACGATCGTTCGCGAAAAACCTCGCCGATTAAGCAGAATCATCGCCTGTTCACCGCGCTCGATTGTGTAAAATAATTCTCTCGTCAAGCGTTCGCTGAAGATGGACAAGTTGCCGCGCGCATATTCCGCGCGCATATCAATCACCTCGACATCTGCCATCCCTGCGTCGCTGATTCTCTCCGGAAGAATAAGAAGCGTAGAGAATCCGTTCTTTGCGCGCCAATACGACGATACTTGCGGCGTCGCGGAACCGAGCACGAGTACCGCGCCATTCATGATCGCCCGCATTCTGGCTATGTCGACGGCATAATAACGCGGTTTCATCTCGGCTTTATAACTCGATTCCTGTTCCTCGTCGACGACAATAAGACCTATGTTTTTTAGAGGAGCGAAAACGGCAGACCGAGCGCCGACGACAATGGGAATCTCCTGAGCCAAAATACGCTGCCATGTCTCATAGCGACCGGCAGGCGTAAGTCGGCTGTGGAGTATGGCGACACGCTCACCGAAACGCGCGACTAAGCGTCGCGTCATTTGCGGCGTGAGCGCTATTTCCGGTACGAGAATGAGTACTTGCCGTCCACGCGAGAGAACGTGATCGGCAACCTGAAGATAAACTTCCGTCTTGCCGCTTCCTGTTACGCCGTGAAGCAAGAACTCACAGAGTTCCCCCGGTGTGGCGGTGTATGCCGCAGTATCAATCTCCTTAATGGCTTTTTTCTGCGCCTCCGTAGCCTCGAAAGCGTCGGCAGGCTCGACCTCTTCAAGTTCCTCCGGTAATTTGCGTGAGACGGTCCTCTGAAAAAACTCGATGATTCCGTTCTTAGCGAGCGTATTGAGGACGCCCTGCGAAACGTCGGCTGCCTGCCTAATCTCAATGCACGATGCCTCATCGTGCTCGAGAAGCAATTCAATCACGCGAACCTGTTTCAAACTGCGAAGGTCACCCGAGTCGAGTAATTCAGTCGCTTCTTCCATATCGACAAGACGCGCCGCCTTAACGCGTCGATCACCGACGGAAAGAACTGTCGGCGGCACCATGGTATCAAGCGCATCGCCGACGGTACAGTAATAGCGACGCTTCATCTCAAAGGCGAGTTTCACTTGCTCTTCCGTCACCACGGGTCGATCCGATAAAAGGTTAGATACGTCGCGAATTTTGCTCTCGTCATATTGATCGGGAAGCGCGGGAAGAAAACGCGTAACAAAGCCGCGCGAAGGTGTTTTACGCGTGCCGAAAGGCACATGGACGACGGAGCCTACGTCAATAAACTCTCCTAGCTCTTCGGGTACTCCATAAGTCCATTCACGGTCGAACTGACGCGAAGCATTGGCGAGAACCACTTGACAGAGACGTTTCATACGATCACTCAACACGTAATGACCGTCATGTTACACTGATCGGAAACGATCGGCGCGTTCACTCAACAGCTTGTCGATCTCTGCGGTCAACTCATCGACCGCCGTCTCTTTGGAAATTCTGCGGACAACTTCTCCTCGGCGGAACAATACGAAGTGATCTTTTCCTCCTGCGATACCGATATCAGCTTCGCGCGCCTCGCCGGGTCCATTGACAACGCAGCCCATGACGGCGACTTTGATCGGTTCTTTCACGTCGGCAAGCCGTCTTTCCATCTCCTCCGCGATTTCCATGAGAGGGACCTCAGTGCGACCGCACGTCGGACAGCTGATCAATGTCGCACCGTGTTGCCTCAACCCGAGCGCTTTAAGAATGGAAAACCCGGTGCGCACTTCCTCAACGGGGTCAGCCGTCAGCGAAACGCGTATCGTATCGCCGATACCTTCCGCCAATAGTGTTCCGATTCCGACCGCCGAGCGAATGACTCCTTCCGACATCGTCCCCGCCTCCGTCACGCCCAGGTGCAGCGGGTAGTCGAGCGCATCGGCGAGGAGTCGGTACGTCTCGATCATCAAGCCCGGAGATGACGCCTTGGCGGAAACAACAAGATCGGTAAAATCAAGCCGCTCCAATTCGCGGACGGCAAGGACAGCCGACGTGGCGAGCGCTTCCGGCGTGATTCCGCCGTACTCGTCGACAAGTCTTCTGTCGAGCGAGCCGGCATTAACCCCGACGCGAATAGGAATGCAAGCCTTGCGGGCCTCATCGGCGACTTTCTTCAAACCGTCGCCGTCGCGCATATTACCGGGATTGATCCTAATTTTATTAGCGCCCGAGCGAATGGCGGAGATTGCCAAACGATAGTCAAAGTGAATATCCGCAACAACGGGAATCGGTGATTTGAGACAGATGCGATGAAGAGCCTGCGCCGCCTCGGCATCGGGCACGGCGACGCGAACGATGTCGCATCCAGCCTCTTCGAGTCTCCCGATCTCTTCAAGCGTACTATTCACGTCGCGCGTATCCGTCGTACACATCGATTGAACAGATATGGGAGCGCCACCTCCGATGAGAACGGGACCGACCTGTACTTGCTTTATTCTTTTTCTATTCATTGCACTCATACACGCCTCGCCCAAGGAAACTACCGACCAAATAATCGCATGAAATCGAGCACAATGACCACAAGACCGAGCAGAAGAATAAAGACAAGACCGACCGCGCCGGTAACAGACTTAAACTTCTTCGAAAGTGGCTTGCGACGAATCGCCTCGATACCGATTAGAATCAAATGATTGCCGTCAAGGGGTGGAATCGGCAGAAGATTCGTAAAACCGACAGCAACCGAAAGAAGCCCTAAAAGCGTTGCGAGATTAGCGACGATTTCGCCGAATGATTTCCCCCGCTTCACCGTATCTGCCGCCATCGAGACAATGGCGATCGGTCCGGCGACACTATCTCTTACGGCAATTTTGCCGGCGAAAACCATACCTAAAGCGCGAAACGTCGAACGTAAAACGGAGACGGGATAATGGAATCCTTGTGACAAAACATCCTTGGCATACCTTGTCTTAGTCAAAACAAGTCCGAGCGGGATGTCGATCTCCAACATGACCGGTTTGACTGAGATTGTCATCGGCACGCGTCCGCGTTCAATCTCAGCTGTCAATGCCTTCCCTTCTGACTCGCTGACGAGTTTCGTGATTCGCGCTCCGTCGCTGAACGGTATACCTTCAATCGATAAGACGGCATCTCCTTTTTGAAAACCGTCAACCCCCTGATCGACTGCTTGATTTACCTCCTGAATGACATATCTTCCGTCTTCTTCATAGTATGAGATACCCAGCATCGGACGCGGCTCCGACTTTCTCGGATGGATTGTCGTCTCTTTACGCTCTCCCGACGGTTTTCGATAAGAAATCGTCCAAGGATCATCATCCTTGCGAACCATCTCGGCGATCGAGATATCGAGTGTCGTTTGGATACGCATGCCGTTCATCGTAAGGATTCGATCACCGACGCCGATGTCCGATTCTTCGATCAGCGTGCCGGGATCTTCTCGCCCGATTACGGGCGTAATCGTCCCTTGGGCGGTGAAGAGAATTGAAAACACAAGAAATGCCGTCACAAAATTGAGCAAAGGTCCCATCGCTATAACGATTGCTCGTTGCCAGCGAGGCTTGTTGTTGAAGAGTCCGGGGTCATCGGGGTCAAGTTCCGGATCTTCTTCCTCCCCCTCAATTTCCGAATCCTCCCCGGCAAAACTAACAGAGGCGCCTATGGGAAACGCCTTGATATTGTATCGGATACCATTTTTTTCGCGTTCGAAAAGGACAGGTCCCATAAAAATCGAGAACTGCGTAATTTTAAACTTGAAGAGTCGACCCGCCAAGAAGTGACCCAGCTCATGGATGACCATGATTATGCCGAGAATTAAAACACCAGCCAAAATTCCGAGAACAGTCATTTTTACTCCCGTAACTTAATAATTGCGTCAATCCGTCGCGTGAACGTATTCGCGTACTCGCTTCATCACGCGATAGTGTCCGTTCATCATATCATCAAAAGTTGACGACTCTATAGAGGACATGTGACTAAATTCAGCAAGAGCGCGCTCCACAAAATCGAAAATTTGTGTCAGCCGAATGGCGCCGTCAAGAAAGAGCCTAACAGCCTCTTCGTTCGAGGCATTGAAAACGAGCGGCATCATGCCACCTTCACGCCAAGCTTTTCGCGCCAACCGAAGCGACGGAAAAGTCTCCTCGTCGACTTCCGCGAATGTCCATGCGCCATTTTCGCTGATTTTAAACAAATTGAACGATGTATAGGCGGAGCGGTCGGAGCGGTTTGGGAACGTCAATGCATAGCGAATCGGCATGCGCATGTCGGGCGAACCGAGCTGTGCGAGATATGATCCGTCATTAAACGCGACGAGCGAGTGGACAATGCTTTGCGGATGAATAACGACACCTACATCCTCCGGCTCAAGTCCATATAGGTGACACGCCTCGATCAATTCGAACGCTTTGTTCATCAAGGTCGCAGAATCGATGGTAATTTTCTTTCCCATTGTCCAAGTCGGATGAGCCAATGCCTGTTCAACTGATACGTGCGACAACTCATCTCGATTCCGCTCGAAAAAGGGTCCTCCGGAACATGTCAAAATCAGATGGTGCAAATCGGACGGAAACGCCGCCATAAGACACTGCCAGATCGCCGAGTGCTCGCTGTCCACAGGGAGAATGAGCGCACCTGAGTCGGAAGCCAGCTGCATGACGGCGTACCCGGCAACAACCAACGCCTCTTTATTCGCGAGCGCGATCTTCTTACCCGACATAGCAGCAGCAAGAACAGGCTCAAGACCGGCAAACCCTGTAATGGCGGCAACGACCGTATCGGCGTCGTCCCATTGGGCGACACGAACCGCACCCGTACGACCCACTCCGATTTCGGGGCACGACATATTTTGGGAGGCAAGCAGGCGCATCAACGACACGCGCGCTTCCTCGTCCCGTACGCTGACGTAGGAAGGGTTAAACAGGCGAATCTGTTGTGCCAGTCTCTCAACATTTCCACCCGCTGCCAATGCGACGACTTCAAATCCTTCGTCGCACGCAACTTCGAGTGACTGCGTCCCGATTGAACCTGTCGAACCGAGCACCGCTAATTTTTCGGTCGGTCGAATACGGTCGCTCAGGTGACGTGGGACAGGCAGGCAACTTGCGTGTCCATGTCTTTTTAACGAAAGAATCTTATGCCGCGACATCACACGAATAGTTGCGCAAGTATCGACATCAAAAGCATGGCGGGCAACGCTGTCGACAGGCTGTCAAATCGATCCGTTACTCCGCCGTGTCCTGGAAGTAAAGAACCGAAGTCCTTAATACCGCACCAGCGTTTCAGTGCAGAGCTTTTGACGTCGCCGAGCGTCGAAGCCGTACTCATGAGCAAGGCGGCGACCACGGCAAAGGCGAGCGATATGCCGGGCGGGAAACCGAAACGGTTGCCGATGACGAGCGGAATATAGATCAGGTATAGAATCATTGTTCCGGCAATACCGCCAAGTGTCCCCTCCCACGTCTTATTGGGACTCAACACAGGTGAAAACTTTATCCGTCCAAACAGCTTCCCGACAAAATAGGCGGCGGTATCGGATACCCATGTTGTCAGAACTGCCAACACGAACCAGTGCCAACCGCACTTGACACCGTAGAGAAGTGCGATCGTCGATACGAGCGGAAACGCCGAAGAGATGACGATCATGATCTCTGCGATAGTCGTCGGATAGAGATCGGCACCGCGGCGCCACATACGGGTCAGAGTGACAAGCGGAAGCAATAACAACGCGAACAATGCAAAATAGCCGATAATTCGCGGCGCAACGACTGAATTGACGGATACATCGACGGCAGATGGCAAGCCGCGCAAAAAAGTCCCCCCAAGGATCCCGAACAGCCCGAATAACCCCACGACGACGGAAGCGACCGCCACCGACCGTAATGAGATGTTTCCGAGCCGCAGGTTGACCGCCTTAGCTTTCTCAAGACCGATCATAAAAGTAACAATCGCATAGAAAAGTACGGTCAAAAACGGCACCCAAAGTCCCGGCACAATAAAAATGATCATAACGGCCACATAGATGGCTGCTGTCGTGATACGTGTCCTTAATTCTTTGTTTTTCAACATCTTAATTTTCTCCTTACCGCAGGGAGCTCACTTAATATTATAACTACACGCCGCCATAACGACGTTGACGTTTGCCGTAATCTTCAAGCGCCGCATCGAGTTCCTCGGCACCGAAATCGGGCCACAGACAATCGACTGAATAGAACTCCGCATAAGCCGCCTGCCACAATAAAAAATTGGAGAGGCGCATTTCCCCTCCCGTGCGTATGATGAGATCGGGATCGGGCACGTCGGACAGATAGAGATGTCGCGCGAACATCTCTTCCGTTACTTCACCCTCGCTAATCGTACCTGCTAATATTTCCGACGACAGTGCCCGAGCGGCGGTGACGATCTCACGCCTTCCGCCGTAATTGAGCGCAATGATGAGCTGGAGCTTTTGACGATCTTTCGACGACTCCTCGGCCTCCACCATCGTCTCGATAACCTCAGCTGGCAAACCGTTGCGATCGCCGATGAATCGGAGTCGAATCCCCTCTTTTTCGAGTTCATCCGTATACTGTCTGAAAACACGTATAACGAGACTCATTAGAGCACTGACTTCCGTGGCGGGACGCTTCCAGTTCTCGGTCGAGAACGCATAGACTGTAAGATATTGAATCTCACGTTCGCGACAGAGAACGCAAAGCGTTCTCAAATTATCGGCACCGCGACGATGACCGAATTCTCGCGACAAATGACGTTTTTTCGCCCATCGACCGTTGCCGTCCATGATGACGGCGAGATGTCGGAGTATTCCAATATTTCTCGACTCCACTGTTTCAAATCCTATCGCCATAAAGACTGACAGCTAATCTTTGACCGGAATTGACCGACCCGGATCGCGAATCATCAGATTTCCATGAGCTCTGCGTTTTTGCGCTCGATCGTCTCATCGATTTTGACGATGTATTGATCGGTCAGCTTTTGAATTTCCGTCCCCATTGAGAAACAGAGATCTTCCGATATTTCTTTCGCTTTTTCCAAGTCCTTGTAGTAGTCGTTCGCCTCACGTCTGATGTGACGAATGGAAACTTTTGCGTCTTCGCCTTTTTTCGCGACTTCGCGCGTCAGTTCGCGGCGGCGCTCCTCCGTCAATGAAGGAAAAATCAAGCGAAGGCTCTGACCGTCATTGATGGGATTGATCCCGAGGTCGGAAGCCTGAATTGCCCGCTCGATATCCTTGAGCAGATTCTTGTCCCACGGTGTCACGACGAGCATTTTCGCTTCAGGAACCTGAATGTTCGCCACCTGATTCAAAGGCGTCGGCACACCATAGTATGGAACGGTAATGGGATCGAGCACGTGCGGATTTGCCCGCCCCGCACGAACGGTTCTTAGATCGTTCTCAAGGACGGCGACCGCTTTTTTCATTTTCTCTTCAAAACCGTCATAAGCTCCGCTTACTTTTTCGTTAAATGGCATTTTATGTACCTCCTGGTGATTCAGACTTCACTACAATGCCGGAGACAGCCGGCTACCAATATCTTAACAAATAAGCAAATAGTACTTTAACGAACAAGCGTCCCGATCGGCTCGCCGGCGGCGACTTTAATGATATTCTCAATATCGGCAATATTGAAAACGACAACCTTTTGCTTGTAGTCGCGGCAGAGCGCTGCCGCTGTAGCGTCCATAACGCCAAGTCGCCGCTCAAGCACTTCGTCAAACGTGAGCTCTTTGAACATGATCGCATCGCTATGTACGTTCGGGTCTTTGTCGTATACACCGTCGACGAGCGTCGCCTTCAAGATAATGTCGGCTTCGATCTCCGCTGCGCGAAGAGCCGCCGCCGAGTCAGTCGAGAAAAAGGGATTGCCCGTTCCGCCGGCAAAAACGACGACACAACCTTCTTTGAGATATCTTTTCGCCTTAAGCGCATCGACGGGGTCGCCGACGGTCGGCATAGGTACCGCTGTCATCAAGTGAACCCGATAGCCTAACCTCGTTAAACCATCTGTCATAGCAATGGAATTCATGACAGTCGCAAGCATGCCGATCCGATCGGCAGCAACTCGATCCATGTCACCGCTTGTCCGTCCGCGCCAGAAATTGCCGCCTCCGATAACGATTCCAACTTCGTGACCTTTGTCTACAAGTCGTGCGACAATCGATGCGTATTGATCGACCAGAGAAGAGTCGATGCCCCTCTTTGAGTCTCCGGCAAGCGATTCTCCCGATATTTTCAGTAATAAACGTCGGTATTTCATCTTTGCTATGCACCTGTCACGCCTCTCGCGTCGAGATTTACGAACAGACACGACCTCCGATCATTGTTTGATGTCTTTACTTGGCTACATTCTACTAAATTCTTATGCGATTCGCCCGTTTAACTGCAAAAAGAGAGGGCGCCTCGGCCCTCTCACTGATTTCAAGTTTTTGATTACTTATTGAGCTGTGCGGCAACTTCATCGGCAAAGCACTCGTTGCGCTTCTCTAAGCCCTCGCCCATCTCGTAACGAACGAAGCGGCGCACCTTGATGTTCTCGCCGATTTTTCCGATCAGCTCCTTTACAAGTTGCTCGCATGTCTTGTTATCGTCGCGAATGTAGGACTGCTCCATCAAACAAGCTTCCTCGTAGAATTTTTCGAGTCGCCCATTGACGATTCTCTCGACGATGTGTTCAGGCTTACCGGACTTGATCGCCTGTGCCCTTGCGATTTCGCGCTCGCGCTCAACCACTTCCTCCGGCACTTCGTCACGCGTGACATATTGCGGATTCATCGCGGCGACCTGCATGGCGAGCTCGTAGACCAGCTCTTTAAAATCCTTATTCTTCGCTGCAAAATCCGTCTCGATGTTGACCTCGATCAACACGCCGATACGACCTCCCTCGTGAATGTAGGAATCGACAATTCCCTCGGCGGCGATACGACCTGCCTTCTTCTCAGCAGTCGCGAGATCGTGCTGACGCAACCACTTGATCGCGCCCTCAACGTCACCCTCTGATGCTGTGAGCGCCTTCTTGCAGTCCATCATGCCGGCGCCCGTCATGTCTCTCAACTCTTTAACCATTTGTGCGGTTACTTGCATAATATTCCTCCTGTTCCGACTCTTCGGAGTAAAAATCTTTGTCTTTTTTTCTCGATGTATTCCGGTAATTCAAACTACGTCACATTAAAACTCAAACGGTTCGGCGTCTTCTCCGTCTTCAGACTCCGAATCAGGATTGAGCTGCTGAACCTCGTATCCCTCGCGACCCTCAATCACGGCATTCGCCATCGCCCCCGTGATCAGCTTGATAGCGCGGATGGCGTCGTCATTGCCCGGAATCACGAAATCGACCTCCTCAGGGTCACAGTTCGTGTCGACGATAGCGACGATCGGGATGCGCAGTCTCCTCGCTTCCGCAACGGCAATGTGTTCTTTGTTCGTGTCGACAATAAAAACACATGACGGAAGATGCTTCATGCCGGCGATCCCGCCCAAGTTTTTCTCGAGCTTTTCGAGTTCAAGTCGAAGTGAAGCGATCTCTTTTTTCGGCAAATTTACCCACGCATTGTTCGCTTCCATTTCGCGAAGCTCGTGGAGCCTTTCGATGCGCTTGCTGATCGTCTGAAAGTTCGTCAATGTGCCGCCGAGCCAGCGGTTGTTGACATAGAACATGCCGCAACGTTCGGCTTCTTCACGGATTGAATCCTGGGCCTGCTTCTTCGTGCCAACGAAAAGAACCGTTCCGCCCCTAGCTGAAATCTCGTTGATGAACCGATAGGCAGTCTCAATTTTGCGCATCGTCTTCTGCAGATCGATGATGTAGATACCGTTGCGCTCCGTAAAAATATAGGGAGCCATTTTGGGGTTCCAACGGCGTGTCTGGTGGCCGAAATGTACGCCACCCTCAAGTAATTGTTTCATGGAAACGACAGACATAATACCTCCTGTTTTTGCCTCCGGGTTGCTCTAACCCTTACATTAAGGGCAACAGAAGAGCTTCTCCCGTGTGTTTTCCTCGAAGATCATAGCACAGTTGTCAAGTCATAGCAACCGTCACCGTCAAAGGGAAACGGATGTAGTAGAATAGAATAGTATTTGATTTGACAAGTGCACGCTTTCCCGGACGGGAAAGCGGTAGACTCATTTCGTCAATGTAAGCCTTGGAGGTTTTATATGATTTCGAACACGCTACTTAAATTTGCAGCCGGTCAGGATTGGCACGTTGCCAATGAGGATGAATACGTATTCGGCAAATTTAACGATTACTGTTTTACGGCAAAGACGGACGATGTGCTCACCTCATTTTTTACTTCGATCGCCGGTATCGCACCGGAGAATTTGATTGAATTCACAAGCTGGCTCGAGCAGACGCGTTTTCCGCTCAAGCTTGTCGACTACGAGATGACCGACAATTTCATTGCGATCCGCGCAAAAGATACGGCTTTTTCGGGTACGGCAAAACAGATGGAGACCTTCCTCGAGCTTTTCACCGATAAACTTAAAGCTCTCGAGGTCGACCCCGGACTCTGCGTAATCTGCGGACTACCTGCGGATGAACTGGCGCTCTATGTAGGTCTCTACTGCCACTTCCATCCAGACTGCATTGATAAGGAAGGGTATGACTTTACGTCGATCACGACCGAGGATGATTCCGAGAGCGATAAAGAAATTTCGGAACCTGACGAACTCGTCATGCTTACGACGATGGACGATATTTCCACAGATGAGGATAACGAAGTCGCTGAGAGCGCGGATGACGAGTCGGGCGAACGCCCCGACAAAGAACGTATTTCCGCTCTCGCGGAGGAGTTTTCTAAAGATCGTGAGCATTTCTTAGATGATTTAAGCCGTCTTTGTGCCGTTCCCAGCGTTGATGGAACACCTGAAGACGGCGCGCCGTTCGGACGCGAGTTAAAACGTGTGCTTGAAGTCTTTCTCGATATAGCGATCAGTATGGGGTTTAAAACAGTTAACGTCGGCAACGTTGCCGGGTACGCCGAGATTGGTGAAGGCGATGAGATGGTCGCGGCTGTCTGCCACCTCGACGTCGTACCTGCCGGGAGCGGATGGAACAGCGACCCTTTCAAGCTCCTTATCGAAGGTGACAAGGTGACGGCGCGCGGCGTCAACGACAATAAAGGTCCCTGTCTTGCGACGCTGTACGCGATGAAAGCACTGAAAGATGATGCCGATTTCTCGCCGACACGGCGTATCCGTCTCATTGTCGGACTCAACGAAGAAAAGGGCATGGCGTGCATGAGGCATTACCGTGAAGTCGAGGAACTGCCCGTCGCAGGTTTTACGCCCGACGCGCAATTCCCCGCCATCTACGCTGAGAAAGGGATCGCCACCATTGCGCTGTCGCAAAAACGCCGTGAGAGCGACGCGATCTCATCAGCACAGGGTGGCGCCGCCGTCAATATGGTTCCTTCCGATGTCGAAGTGACGCTCAAGGGGGAAGGTGAACCGAGAACGTATAAAGGTGTCAGTGCGCATGCGAGCACACCTCATTTGGGAGTAAACGCCATATCCCGCGCCATGGAGGAACTTGATCGCGAGCTGTCGGAAAAGGGCTTGACGGACAGCTTCGTCGCGGCTTACCGCGCTCTTATAGGTCAAGAACTTGACGGTCAATCGCTTGGACTCGCCCATTCCGACGAGACAGGCGATACAACGGTCAATGCCGGACTCCTTCATATTGATGAGGTTGAGGCACGCGTGATGATTAACATCCGCTACCCTGTCTCGTTCGATGTCAATACCGCCAAGGAGCGTTTGCGCAATATTGCCGACGCATACGCTGTCAAAGCCGAATGGATCTCTTTGGTGGAGCCGCTCCATCTGCCGAAAGATTCGCATCTGATCAGTACGCTTATGGATGTTTATAACGAAGCGACAGGACTTTCCGGCGAAGCGCTCGCTATCGGCGGCGGAACGTATGCGCGCTCACTGCCAAACGTCTGCGGCTTTGGACCCTCCTTCCCGGGCGACCCAGATGTTCCGCACCAAGCAAACGAGTGGATGTCGGTTGATTCACTCCTCGCCGGCGCCGCGATCTACCGCGAGGCTTTACGTAGGTTAGCGGACTGAATTAATCGCGCGCTTTGAAATTGTATACGGGTCGAAGCCGGTGGATGAGCTTGACAGTATCGCCGATTTCGTCGATAAGCTCAGAAGCCGGCTTATATGCTTCAGGACTCTCATCGAGTGTTTCGCGGCTGATCGATGTCGTATAGACATCGCGCATCATCTCGTGCAACGTCTTCAATGACAACATTTTTCTCGCTTCTGTTCGCGACATGACGCGCCCCGCGCCGTGCGGCGCAGAGTAATTCCAATCGGGATTTCCGAGCCCCTCACAGATAAGCGAACCGTCGCGCATATTGAGCGGGATCAAGACTCGCTCGCCTTTGAGTGCCGAGATTGCTCCTTTGCGCAGAATCATCCTGTCAAGATCGATATAGTTGTGGATCGTCGTAAAGTCGAGATCGCAGCGCAAGTTCATCCCTTGCACGAGCTCGTCGACTATGGCTTTTCTGTTCAATACGGCAAATTGCTGGATCAACTGCATATCGTGCAGGTAGTCATCGAACCATCGGCCGTCGAGATAAGCGAGGTCGCGCGGGAGATAAGGGTGCAATGATGACGCTTTTCGCTGGTAGTGGAGCGCAACTTGAAGACCGAGATTACGCGAACCGGAATGCACGACGAGGTAGAGTCTGTCGCGCTCGTCACGGTTGATCTCGATAAAATGGTTTCCGCCTCCGAGCGTACCGAGCGACAGCTCTGCGCGGTCCATACGAAGAGCCTTGTCGTTTTTTCCTCCTTCACGACAACGGAGTTTTTTCAGATTGATCGATTGCAGATAACGGTGAGGTTTTCGCCTGATCGAAAAACCTGATGGAATTTGACGCCTCACAAGCTGATCGAATTCTTTAAAATTGAGATCGTCGCCTATGAGTCTGATCGTCTCCATACCGCAGCCGATGTCGACGCCGACGAGGTTGGGGACGACTTTGTCATCGATCGTCATAGTCGTGCCGATCGTGCATCCCGCGCCCGCATGGACGTCGGGCATGATACGGATCTTGCTCCCCCGCACAAACGGCTGATCGCACAGGGTCTGTATTTGGTCGCGTGCAGTCCTTTCCAAATCTTTCGTAAAAACTTTCGCCTCGTTGTATTTTCCCTTTATGATGATCACATCGTTCTCCGTTTCGATATTCTCTCCTTTGCCTTTTGTTCAATGATCGAAAGCAGATAGCCCATATCTCCGATACGGGACATCGACACTCACAACTGTTTCACAATTGTCCTTAATACCGGTCCTCTTCATTCGGGGCATTTTAAAATGGATGGCAAGCAACCTCGCCATCCATTCAATAATTAAAATGCACTGATTGTGATGCGAGTTATTCGGCACCCATGTCTTCAAGGGCAACCGCCGTCTTTTTGTCCTCGTTGTCAGATTCGTCCGTCACTTTCAGCGCGACTTCCGCCGGTTCAACCTCAGTGATCTCAACGGCGACAGGTTCACTGAGCTCTTTGGTGTCTGCCTTTTCTTCTGAAACATCTTTCAACGCATCCAAGAGTTCAGAACCGGCCTTCGTGACCGTTGTAATCTCCGCCATATCACCGATCGCGGAACGCGCCTGCTTGTCGACGTAACTCGTTGGCAGTCCGTCACCGTCTTCTCCGCGACGACGCTTGCCGCGACGACGCGCTTCACGTTGCTGACGCTGTTGTTGTTGCTCTTCCTGTCGGAGTACGATCTCCGAATCGGGAGCAGGATTGATCGGTTCGACATCGCGGATGCTGATGCTGATGCGACGCGCCTCATCCGATACTTCAACAACGCGCGCGTCAACTTCCATCCCCGTAGCCAGAACGTCGCCCGGCTTATTAAGGTGATACGTGGAGATCTGCGAAATATGGCAGAGCGCATCGACGCCGGGAGCGATATTGATGAAAGCTCCGAACGGGAACATTCTTACGACGACACCGCGAACAATCGTTCCTACCGGGAATCGTTCTTCAATGTTGGCGTACGGATCGTCTTCCTTTCGCCTATAACCGAGAGAGATGCGTTTCTTGGAACGATCAAAGTCTAAAACGAAGACGTCGATTTTGTCGCCGACAGACAGCACCTCCGACGGGTGGCGAATGCGTTGCCATGAAATCTCGCTGACATGAACGAGTCCGTCCACACCGCCGATATCAACAAACGCGCCGAAATTCGTCAGATTGCGGACAATACCCGTGTATTCACTTCCGGGCTCAATCGTCGCCCAAATCTCCTTGGCGTGTGCTCTGCGCTCACGTTCAAGCAATGAACGGCGCGAACCCGATACGCGCATGCGGCGACGTCTGTCATCGAACTGAGTAATGAGTACGTCAAACATTTGATCGCGATAAGGCTCGAGATCGTCGACGACTGACAGTTCCAGCTGCGTGCGATGAATGTAGATCTCAACTCTTCCGTATGAAGCGATCACGCCATCTCCTACGACGTTGATCACCTTCACCGGTACAGGAGTTTTCTCCTCGTATGCCTGCTTAACGAATTCTTTCTGCCTCAACGTGTCGACGTACGCGATGGATAGCAAAATTTCCTTGCCGGCATCGGCAGATGAGCGGATACTGCGGATATACACATCGATTTCGCGATGCGATTTGACCGCTTCATCCAAATCGAACTCAGGATTATTGTCCATCTCTCGGATCGGGATTTTGCCCTCTGACTTGTCCCTTACATCAACGTACACATACTCTTCGTCATAGCGTACGACTCTGCCGCTCACGATGGTCTTCGGCTGAAGCTCGGGAATGTTGTCGATAAACTCTTCAAAGCTGATATCAGCGTTGGGCTCGGGTGCGGCACCCTCTTTCGTTACTTCTTCTGACTCTTCTGCGACTTCGCCATCGACAGCTTTTGTCACTTCTTCAACAACTTCTTCAGTAACGACGTCAGCGACTTGCTCTACCGCTTCCTCCACTTCTGCTTCCATCACTTTTTCCGAATTGACTTCCGGCTGTTCTTCCGGTTTCGTCAGGCCTTCATTTGTCATCATTCTTTTGATAACCTCCCTGATCATCTCGTCTGGTGTTGAGGCACCGGTCGTAACACCGATCCTCAAGGGTCTCGTCGTATACTTCGAAGTCACTTCATCGACTTGACCTGGTACGCTTATCAGATGCGTCGCCGGACACCCCTGCCGACATACCTCCACAAGCTTTGCCGTGTTAGAGCTCGTCTCACTGCCGAGTACGAACATGACATCGGATGAGGCGGCGAGCACCCTCGCGTCAGACTGCCTTTGGGCAGTCGTGTTACATATTGTATCAAATATTGTAAGATTATCAATTTTATTTTTCAGATATTCGCATATATAATTCCATTTCTCGGCGGAAAACGTCGTTTGAGAGATTAAAACCCACGGTCTGTCGTCAAACTCCGCTTGTTCAGCCTCTGGAAGCGCCTCGATGAGCACTGGCTTTTCAGGAGATGCGTAACCGATCACCCCGATCACTTCAGGATGATTAGGCGCGCCCGTGATCACAATGCCGTCACCCCTAGCAGCTGCTTCCGCCGCAAACCGTTGAACATTCTTGACGAAAGGACACGTCCCGTCCATCATCTCGCACCCTTTTCGTATAAGCTCAGCTTCAACATCCGGCGCCACGCCGTGCGCACGAATGATAACGAGCGCATTGGGCGGTATCTCTTCCACACGATCGACGATGGTGACGCCTTTTCTTTTGAATTCGGCAATGACGTGTTCGTTGTGGACAATCGCTCCCAGCATGACAACAGGACGACCGTTCGCTTTCTTCATGAAGTCGTTCGCCATGTCAATCGCGCGGCGAACACCGGGGCAAAAACCAGCCGAAGACGCCACTGTGATGATAAAATCACCGTTATTCGCAAAGTGGGATGACATCGATCTTCCTCAGAAAAAGTTTTTCATTTTCGACATTGTCTTTCCGTGGATAATCACGCCCGACCAATGCGTACAAGCGTCGCATCACCTCATGTGACACCATGGTTTGTTCGCTGGGATTTAACTTTTCCCCATCTTTTAGTCTCAACAAAATGCTGTCGGCGAAAACGAAACGCGGTCTGCCGAACAGCCTGTATGTCGGATCAATGCCGACAGGGATAATTGGGATACCGCGCCGAATCGCATAATGAATTAACCCGAAATGCGGATCGGAGGATATCTCTTTCTTGATCGGTACGCGAGTTCCCTGAGGGAATAAACCGATGATCTTTTTATTGGCAATTTCCGAAATGATGAACTTGCTCGCCTGCAAATCGGAACTTGATCGGTCAAGCGGTATCGCCCCGAAAGCCTTCAGAATTCGCCCGATCAATTTGGCATTGTAGAGTTCCTTCTTGGCGATAAAACAAAGTCTCTTGCTTCTAAAATAGAAAGTAATGAAAATAGGATCGAACAAATTGTGGTGATTGGCGACGAGAATGCACCCGCCGTCAGACGGTTCGTCGCGATTACCTTCGGCGCGCGGCAAGTAGAAAGGCCAAATCAAAACGGCGACGAGCAGGCGAATAACACCCCGAATAAATTTTGAAAAAGGCTCACCGCCAAACGGCTTCTTATGGTAATCACGCTTAGCCATGTCGACTTTGACTCCAAGAAGGTTGAACTTGTTCGCGCTGTCTGATGACATCGATCATGACATCGACGACTTCTCTTATGCTCATTTCGCTCGTATCGATCAGGATGGCGTCGTCCGCGCGTTTCGTCGGCGCCAACTGTCTCTCGCTATCCTGACGATCGCGAATCTCCATCTCGCGCATCACATCTTCAAGAGTCGACGGAACTCCGGCGCGCTCTAGGTCAATAAGCCGCCGTTTTGCACGGACCTCATGCGATGCAGTAAGGAAAAACTTGACCGGCGCATCGGGGAAAACGTATGTCCCGATGTCGCGCCCGTCGAGAATCAATGCCTGCCTTTTGCCGATCTCGCGTTGAATGCGTACACAGTACTCGCGCGTTACCGGCAGAACACTGATATCGGATGCCGCTTTCGATGCCTCCGGAGTACGGATATAGGGCGTGTAATCCGAACCGTCCACGATTGTTTTCTGCACACGATCCGCCAAATCGATTTCCATCGTCGTCTCGGACAGCATCGCGCGGACGGCTTCCTGATCGGATGGCGATATCCCGAGACGCAATGCCTTGACACCGAGCGCCCTGTACATCGCTCCCGTGTCAAGTGTCAGAATCCCCAAGTGCTCGGACAACAATCTCGCAATGGTGCTCTTGCCGGAGCCGGACGGTCCGTCGATCGCAATAACAAGCGGCTTTGGAGCCGCGCTGATCGCGTCCGATTGCCTTTCCTGCGTGAATTCGGTGATTGTGTCGTACATCATAAGGTCGACAGGAGGCAACTCTCGCGTCGAAGACAGTCCAAAATCCATCAAAAATTGCTCCGTTACGTCGAGAAGCGCCGGACGACCGGGCGTCTCGAGAGTTCCGACTTCACGCACCAGTCCGCGTTCGATCAGACGGCTTACGACTGAATCGCTATTGACCCCGCGTACGGTCTCGATTTCAGCACGTGTCGCAGGCGCGTTGTAGGCAATGACAGCAAGTGTCTCATAGGCGGCATCAGTCAATTTCAGATCGCGCACTTTCCCATAGAATGCCTCCAACGTATCGACGCAGGTCGGCTTTGTCCCGAGTGACGTCGCGCCTTCGATTTGCCTCACCGTCAACCCTGACATGGGGTCGCGCTGGTAACGGCGTTTGAGCTGTTCGATAAGACTTGCAGCCTCATTCGCATCCACCCCCAAGTAGGTCGCAATGTCCGCATTAGCCAATGGGTCGCCCGCCACGAACAGCAACGCTTCCAATCTCGCCATCTTATCAACTTCGCTCATGCTGTTCCCCTTTCCCTGCTGCTTCGAGATGTTTCGCGCTCAATGAGGATCGGCGCAAAAGATGATTTCTGTTTCACTTTCACTTTCCTTTGGAAAACGAGCTCCAACACAGCGAGAAAGCCCGTAACGCGCTCCAGCGTGGGAAGTTCCGGAGGAAAGAGCTCATAGAAGAAGACACGCGTTCTTCCGGCAATCTGTCGCACGATAAACGCCATTCTCTCATGGAGCGAAATGCGCTCACGTTCCAGTATCTGCCCCACTTCCTCCGCGCTGTCGTAGAAACGTACGTCGTTCCGCATCGTCACAGCCTCAACGGCAAGATCGAATCGCGCCCGTTCAAGCGATGTTGTTTCACGTTCACGCTCGATGCCGACGCGTTCCGGAGGTTCGGATGATTTGCCGAACGACCGACCGCACTGCACGTACCTTTCACGAAGCGAAGCCGCCAACGCTTTGCATCGCCTGTATTGCAATAAACGCATAATGAGCAAATCCCCTGGGTCAGTCTCATCGGTATCCGTGAGGCGGCGTTGATCGGGGAGCAAGAGCGATGACTTCAAATGAATCAACGTCGCCGCCATCAGAAGGAATGTGCTCGCCAACTCCATATCGAGTGCGGCGCTGTTATGGATGATTTCCAGATATTGATCGGCGATCGATGCGATGGAGACGCGGTCAACCGGTACGCGGTTTTTGTCTATCAGCTGACTGAGCAGATCGAGGGGTCCCTCATATTGTAAAATATTGATTTCCAGCGTTCCGTTGTCTGCGTTCATACCGTTACTCTACAAAAACATGGGCATCACAGGCAGCCCAAGAGCCCCTTGAAGCTGCTGAAAGAGCCATGTAATCGGGTATTGGATCGCGTAATTAAAGGGCACGAGAATCCATCCGAGTACGGTTGGGAGCACGCCGCGGAAAACGATAACGACGAACAAAAATGCGATACCGATGAATCGCTCATACTGTAACAGCGTGCTGTACCACTTGTCCGGCAACACAACGCCGAACACCTTAAAACCGTCAAGCGGCGGAACTGGGAGAAGATTGAAGACAGCCAACAACATGTTCGCCTGAAAAAGTGTTAAGAACAGTCGCATGACGACTTCGATGATCGGTCCGCTCGTTCCGATCGCCATCATAATCGTAAAAAGCGCGCAGAACAGAAACCACGATATCGTGCCGAGAAGTAAATTCGCCAACGGTCCCGCAAGGCTCACCCAAAAAATACCGTGCTTGATGCTCTTAGCTTTCGTAAAACGCGACGGATTGATGGGAACCGGTTTTGCCCAACCGATACGAGCAAAGAGAAAGACGAGCGAACCGATAGGATCAAGATGCTTCAACGGATTTAACGTCAACCGACCAGCCATTGCCGCCGTATCGTCGCCCATCTTAAGCGCCGCGAAACCGTGCGCATATTCGTGTAGCGATAAAGAAAGCGCCAGAACGAACACAAGAATAAGAATTTCAACGATATCAATTTTGCCAAAGTTAAGCAACGGCAAAGCTGAAGTCACGCCGCGTAGTTTCAAATAATACACCATATGCACAACAGTCACCATTCGTACTGAAATATTTCAAAGCCGTCACAAGGGCACGTATACAGTTGTATTGAGAGACCTTGAATCACGGCATGATTATTAATTTGCGAACGATGAGATTATATCATAGCCGAGATTAAGGACGAATCGGAATGTGACCGTTATCGCCTCCGTCGAACGAAGCAAACTTCGTTCGACTTTTCTATATTTCGTTTATAATACTTCGAAGTTCTCCACAACTCGTCCAAGAAAATTTTCGCATACCCTCCGTCAGCGACCGGCAACGTACTCTTTGAACCCCTCCGTCATCGTCACCGTTGTCCCCTGTACCCACAGAACTTCACAGTCGGGAAAATCCGCGAGCAACTCGCGCCCTTCCGCTTCCGTCATCAACATGAGTGTCGTCGATAAAAAATCTGCCACGCCTGAATCTTCCGCGATGACGCTAACGGCGTCGTGGTATTCGGCAGGCTGATTCGTCGCCGGGTCGATAATATGAGAATAGCGCCTACCCTGAAAAATGAAATAGCGCTGATCGTTGCCTGACGTCACGACGGATCGGTTGACGACATCGACAATTTCGACGAATGGACCCTCGGCATTATCGAATGGATTATGGATGCCGATACGCCAAGGTTTGTTTTTGACGACGTTTTGTCCGATAACGCGCACATTTCCGCCCGCATCAAGCGCCCCGGCGCGGATTCCTCGCTTCACAAGCGACTCTGCAATTCGCTCAACCGCGTATCCTTTTGCGATCGCGCCGACATCGAGGAGCATTAAGGAATCCGTCAACGTGACCGTTCCCTTCTGCCTGTCGATCTTTACGTCGTCAATCGATGTGTGTCGTGCTGCCTCCTCCAGAGCTTGTCGATCGGGAACGCACGCTCGTGAGGGCTCCGCCGCCGAAAGCGTTCGCGCATCGTGCCAAAGTTTCAGGACGGAACCCATCGCTATGTTGACACGCCCACCCGACTTTTCCTCGCATTCGATACCGAACTCGATCAGGTCGAGAATATCCTCGGAACAAGCGACAACACTCCCTGCACGATCATTGATTGTCTTGATGTTCGTCACGCCCGGATAATCGTTATAAATATCAAACAACTGATGATAACGCCAAAGCTCCTGCTCAATAAAAAGGCGGTGCTCATCAAACTCGCTTTGATCCCCCGCAAAGAGGATTATCTTCGTCACCGTATCGAACGGTCCTGTCACAAACGCTTCAAAAGACTCATTCCGACACGCCGACACACATAGCATGATCGCGCCACAGGCAAAAAGAACCGCCAATAGAGCTAAGAAGACGCGTGCAGAGCCACTACATTTATTTGTGAAACTCATCTTTTGCGACACGATGATCCTCCCGATTACCACCATCGCTATCATGCCTGACTTTTAAAAAGGATTGTAACGGTTTCATCATGACATATAAAAGAAAACCCGAAAGAGTTCCCGTCACAATCCCGAACAAGAGTAGATAGGGACCGACAAGGAGAACAGAAATTCTGTACTGTAAAAACAGGACAAGAAAAATCAGCTGTCCCGCATTATGCGCGATCGCCCCCGATATCGACAACAGGAAAACGGACGTCCTCCGCTCGAATAACCGTTCAAGCGCGATCATCACGCCGACGGACAGGAGCGTACCGGTCATGGAGACGCCGCCGGCGATCAGTCCTCGTGTCATAAAAACAAAAACGCTTTTCAAAAATGCGACGGAAAAGGCCTCGAAAGATCCAACGAAAATCAGCGTCGCCATGACCGCAACGTTGGCAAAACCGTACCGGAGCGGAACGGGCGCAGGCAAAGGCGGCAACATCCCCTCAAGCCACCCCAGAGCAAGTGCTAACGCAAGCATGACAGCCGAGCGCGTAAGACGCCGTACAGACACGGTTCTTCCCTGTTCACGCGACAAAATCGACATCCTCCCCTTCCGACAACTCTGCCGTACCCTCAATCACGATGAGAAAACGGTTCGGCACACAGGCGGCGAAGTCTCCCGGTCGCTTGATCCGCCCCGATTTGACACAGACGCGATCGGGACAATCGGAAGACATAAACGCGATCGATTGATCGGCGAACTGACGTATGACGATCGAAGGCTCTATGTCAAATCGAAACTCCCTCTCCTCTCCTGGCACCAGTTTCACGACTTCAAGCAACTGTCCGTCATGGTAAATCTTGGCGACGCTCTCAGATGAAGCGCGCGTCGTCCACGTCACAACATATAAAATCAAAGCTAAAACGATCAGAGCGACCAAGACAAATAAATCGCGCGATCGGAAAAAAACTCTCCGATCGCGCGTGACATCATCATTGTCTTTCATCTTCTTCGCTCCGTTCGCCCCTACTCATTTCGACAAGGTTCTCCAAACCGCAACATTAAACGGCTATGCAGAACCGGCGTCGGAATTATATGAGAAGTTTCTTGCTGCCCCAATATTATGTACAGTTTGACACAACATAACACATAATCGACCATGAATGAAGAATGTCGCTCGTGACGTATACGATATGTTTTGTAGATTTCATATTGTGATATGATGGCTTCAGCGCAAAGACATCGTATTTTTCGTTTTAATAAGGAAAAAACGAAGAATGCCGCTGATTGAAGAACGTTGGCTTCACCGATTCGGATCAACCCACTTTCACATGGTTGACCGACTGTTCAATGTGTGATGGGCGAAGGTCAATCTTCACGCATCAATCGGCACTGAAGGTATTGAAGAGGAATTTTGACATGTGTTTTAAACGCGGCGACGGTACACTTGTGAGAGACTCAAAAGACCCCATCGGCGCCATCATGCCGTATATCATGCGCGGACGCAACGAGTCTGCCGTCTACTTGAAAAAATCGTACTGTGTCGAGAATATGCAGCAGTACATCCGCGAGCAACGAAAGCAAGGAAAACGAATCACCGTTTTCAACATTTTCTCGGCGACATTCTTACACACGTTCATGCGCCGACCTCAACTCAACCGCTTTGTCGCGGGGAGGCGTTTGTACCAGCACAACAGCTTCGACATCCTGTACGTCGTCAAAACAGCGTTGACGGATGAGGGACTCGAATCAATTGCGAAAGTCAATTTCGACGGTAACGACACGCTGGATGATGTAAAACAAAAGATGGATTACCACATCGACGAGATCAAGGATAGCGAAGGTAAAGAGGATGATCGGTTCATCGGACTTATCACAAGGCTACCGCGAAGTTTCTTGCGAGTTCTCCTTTTGATCGGGCGCGTGCTCGATTTTCACGGACTCATGCCGAAAGTATTGCGTGATTTAATCCCGTTGTATTCCTCCGTATTTATCTCGCATCTCGGAAGCATCGGCGGTGACGCTCTTTTCCATCACTTGTACGAATTCGGTTCCACCTCCATCTTTTGCACGATCGGGAAAATTTACTACAAACCGTATCGCGATATCCTTACCGATGAGGTCGTCTGGAAAAAGACGATCGACATGAACCTCACAATCGATGAGCGGATTTGCGACGGATACTACATGATTAAGAGTTTGCAGTTATTTGATTCTTACATCGACAACCCGGCACTGCTCGAATTGTCGCCGAATGAAGCGATTGCCGAAGAGGAACTAAAGAGGAAACAACGCGAAGAACAACTGTCGACATCACCCGCTTCACCTGTGGAAAAGGGCGAGGCGATACCTCAAAACGAGCGCCTACACCCCGTTCAGGAGTACTGGGAAAATATGATGGATCACCCGAGCGACCCCACGTAGCGGTCGCCTAATATTTCCGCGCTCTCCTCCCCGCGCATGACGCGGTAGGCTCCGTTCGCAAGCGCCTCCATCTCCAGTTCGCCAGGCACGATGAACACGGGAGCGATGAATGATACGCGCTCACTAATAGCGTCCGTCAATCTCTTCATGTGCGACATACCGCCTGTCAGAACGATGGCGCGTACATTACCGTTGACGACAGTCGCCAACCCCGCGATTGCTTTGGCGACTTGATAGCCCATCGCCTCAATGACAAGTCGCGCGTCGTCATCGCCATTTGCCGCCATACGCTCGACTTCACGCGCGTCGTTCGTACCGAGATATGACGTAAAGCCACCCTCTCCGATCTCGTAAGCATAAAGGGTCTCCGCACCCTCCTCGCGCGCAATGCGCGCCGCCTGATAAATGGGAATCCCCCCCGCCCTTTCCGTTGAAAAAGCGCCCTCATCGGCCGAGACAACGTCGATGATCTCGCCGTTCGACTGCAGATTCATCGAGATGCCGCCTCCGAGATGAGCGACAATGACGTTCGATTTCGAAAGGTCGAAGCCCTCTCGTTCCGCTATGACTCTCGCTACCGCGCGCGTGTTGAGGACGTGCGAAAAACTCCTTCTATCGTAGCCCTTAATCCCTGAAAAGCGGGCGAGCGGATTCAGTTCATCGACAGAGATCGAATCGTAAATAAATGCCGGCACACCGCCTCCCTCCACAGCGATCGCCTGCGCAATGCCGGCACCCAGGTTGGAGGCATGTTGCTCGACGGGTCGTTCGAGGAGCGTCTTAACAAGCTCGTCATCGATGACATAGGCACCGTGACGGACAGGCGGAAGCATACCGCCGCGCGAGACAATAACATCGAGCTCGCCCGGTGAAGTCTCATTCTCAAGGAGAAAATCCTTTACACGGCTGATGCGCATCGGCAACTCCGCCTTAATCGATGAAAACGCGCTTAATTCTTCTCGCGAGTGATCGATTTTCTGCTCGACGATTCGCTCCGTATCCTCAAACAAAGCGACTTTCGTAGAAGTCGATCCGGGATTAATGACTAATATTCTCACGTGCTACTCCGATTTATACGTTTGATGCATGCGCCAAGAGGGCGGAACAGGCGATCGAATTGATTTTTTCTTCGCTTGTCGAGCTCCTTGAAGTAACGATGACGGGGGCGGACGCTCCGATAAGAACACCCGCGAAGAGACCGTGTCCGGCATAAATCATCGCTTTCGCGACGAGATTGCCTGCAACAAAATCAGGTACGAGCAAGATATCGGCGTCTCCGGCAACTGGGCTTTCATAGCGCTTCACAGCTGCAGCCTCACGACTGAACGCGAGATCGAATGAGATGGGACCCTCCACAACGCAGCTTACAATCTCACCGCGCGCATTCATCGCCTTAAGCTCCGCGGCATCAAGCGTTTCAGGCATCTTGTCATGGACTTTCTCAACAGCGGCGAGACAGGCGACTTTAGGATTTTCAACCCCTATGGCACGCATGGCGAAAACGGCGTTCTCCAGTATTGCGCGCTTCTGTTCCAGATCCGGATAAGTCACCATGCCACCGTCCGTTACTACGAACAGTTTGTGATACGCCGGTACATCGAGAAAACCGACATGGGAGATCAGCCGACCCGTCAAGAGACCGTATTCCTTGTTTACGACCTGTTTGAGCAATATGGTCGTGTCGATATTCCCCTTTAACAACATGTCCAGCTCTTGTCCGCGGACACGCTGTACAGCAATCTTTGCCGCCTCCTCGGGTGAGTCAACGACTAGATACGCATCCTTGCGCTCTTGAAGAGCCGACAGTCCTTTGAGCACCTCACGGCGCGATTCGTCGAAGAAAAAAAACGGTTCGACAAGTCCCATCCCTTCCGCTTCTAAAGCCGCCCCCACCGTCCCTACATCGGGACAGACGACAGCACAGCGTTTTTTTTCGGGACGATCCGTCACGCGATTCACAATGTCTTGAAAGCGGTTTCCCATACTCTCCTCGATTCCGTTTTATTGCCAACTCAATGACTATTCTGTTTATAGATTACCAAACATTCCGCATGTTGAGAGCGCCGCCACGACGTATCACTTTAGATCAAACACAAAATAAGACAATGTATATCCGTTATAATGAGTGGTATAAGGCAAATAGCGAAATATATAAGGAGGATTTTTAAATTATGAACCCAGTACTTAAAACCATTCAAGAGAGAAGCAGCATTCGCCGCTACAAAGACACGCCGCTCACAGAAGAAGAACTATTCCTGCTGAAAGATGCCGTTCTCGCCGCACCGACGGCACGGAACTTGCAAGGACTTCGCTATTACTTCATTACGGATCAGTCGATCATCAAAAAGATCAACGAACGCGTCATACACCACTCAAGTGACGCGGTGCGCGCAAGACAGAAGGAACGCGGTTCTGTGAGTTTCTTCTTCGACGCCCCGCTCGTCGTCATCATCACGGCTGGAGATCAGATGTGGCCGGATATGGATGCGGGCATCGCCGTGGGAATCCTCTCCATCGCCGCGCAATCGATGGGGCTCGGCAACGTCATCCTAGGCATCCCCGCCTTGGCTTTCCAAGAAGATGATCCTGAGAACTGCGGTCAATTGCTTGGATTCGAAGAAGGCGAAAAATACCGCATCGCGATCGCGATCGGACACCCCGACACAGAAAAAGCTCCACACAAAAAGAATTTTGACCTGATCAAAGATTTCTAAATTGCCCGCTAAGTCGTTAGCACGCGAGCGACCTCGCCTTATTGACGTTTCAACGAAGAGCTCAGGTATGGGAGAAGGAACTATCGATTCGCTAGAGATTCCTCGAGAGAGATTTGCTCCGCGTATTCAGAAATCTGTATTTCCGGCAGGAGGTAATTTTGACGATATTGAGCAACCATCTCGTGGAAATCGTCGCTGTCTTCCAGCGTTCTTAAGAAGACATGGTGATCCAGGCTCTCGCGCGAAAGCTCGATCATGCAGACTGCAATGTTTGAGCAGTGGTCTGCAATTCTCTCCATGCCTGTCAGAACGTCATTAAAAATAAATCCTAACTCAAGCGTACAACGCCCGTCCTGCAACCTTTTAACATGGCGTACGCGCAGCTCGTCGTTTAATCCGTCGATGACTTCCTCCAAAGGCTCTACGCGTGCGGCAAGGTTGAGATCGTCATCGATGAAAGCCTGAACCGTCATATCGAGCAAATCTTGCAGGGCACGCTCCTGGACGGCGAGCTCATTGAGTGCAGTTTCGGAAAAAGTGATTCTTTTGTCGTACATCTCTCTTGCCGAGAGTGCGATGCTGTACGCGTGATCCGATATTCTCTCTAAGTCTCCGATACTCTGCATCATCTGTGTCAAAGTTCGGCTATCCTTATCTGTCAGTTTGCGCGCGCTGATTTGAACCATGTACGTCCCGAGATGGTCCTCGTAATCATCAGCGAGTACCTCAAGATCGCGACTTTCCTGATAGCGCTGTGCGTCAAAAGAATGAAGCAGACCGATCGAAATTTCATAATGGCGTTTGACGAGTTCCGCCATCTGACAGACCACTTGACGGCTCTGCGCGACGGCTAGACCGGGCGATTCGAGAAAACGCGTCTCCAGTGCACCGAAGATTTTTTCTGTTTCGCGCACTTCTTCCCCCCGCTTGCCATCCGGCAAAATCCGCGTGACGAATTTTACGAGCTTATGGCGGAATGGGAGGAGAAGCAACGTGTTCGACGAGTTATACAGCGTATTGAAAAACGCGATATTGACTGCCCCTAAACTCTTATCGAGAAACGCGAAGGGGCGAAGGAGATTGATCGCGTAGAAGACCGAAATAAAGACGACACTGCCGATCACATTAAAGAATAAGTGTATCAGCGCCGAGCGCTTGGCGTTCTTCGATGTATTGATACTCGATAGCATGGCGGTAACACACGTTCCGATATTCTGTCCAAGAATAATCGGGATCGCCGATCCGTACGTGACGACTCCGGTGGCGGACAGTGCCTGCAAGATACCGATAGAGGCTGAAGAACTTTGGAGAATGGCCGTCAAGACTGCCCCGACGAGCAGACCTAGGAACGGGTTTCTGAAACGGAGAAATAGCTCGCGAAAATCAGGCGAGTCTGCGAGAGGGACGACGGCATTGCTCATCGCCTGCATTCCGAACATCAGAACGGCAAAGCCGATTGCGATCTTGCTGATATTTCGTTTCTTCTCGTCTTTGACGAACATGAGAACGCCGACGGCTAAAAAAGCGATCAGCGGTGCAAAAAAGGAAGGTTTGAGCAAGTCGAGATACGTTCTGCCGGCACCGAGCGTTCCGAGCGTGAGAATCCACGCTGTCGTCGTCGTACCGATATTGGCGCCCATAATGATTCCGACCGACTGTGAAAGCGAAAGCAATCCGGCATTGACAAGTCCGATGACCATGACTGTCGTCGCGGAGGAAGATTGAATAATCGATGTAATACCGGTTCCAACAAGAACGGCCTTGAAAGGATTCGATGTCACGCGCCCAAGCATATTCTTAAGCTTAGACCCCGAGAGAAGCATCAATCCGTCACCCATCTCCTTCATTCCGAAGAGAAACAAGGCGAGTCCGCCGAGAAGGGTTGCAAAAGAAAAAATATCCATCGTTACCTAAGTAGTAAATCGCTCCGCAACGAGCCGTATGAACCGGGTCTGTCGCACCGTGACGATCGATTCGAACGGGATGGACAGCGGATAGACCCAACCTAGACAATTATAGAGGCTATACCGCCGTTCGTAAACAGTTAATTTATTGTTAAAAAATAGAATGTACACAACGTATTGATTGGGACGATCCGACAAACGTGACGGTGATATACTGAACGCATGATGAAGAGAAGGAGAGTATTCCTATGATCACTGTCATCGGTAGCATCAATATGGATCTTGTGGTGATGACCGACAGGGCTCCTGAGGCGGGCGAGACTGTTCTCGGCAAGGATTTCCACCAGATTTTCGGAGGCAAGGGCGCCAATCAAGCTGTCGCAGCCGCCAGATGCGGCGCCAAAACAACGATGGTTGGGCGCGTCGGAAATGACTCGTTCGGCGATACCATCCTTAAAGGCTTGAAACAAGAGTTTGCCGATGGCGCTGCCATCGAGAGGATTGACGGCGTACCGACGGGAATCGCAGTGATCCTCGTAGATGCAAAAGGGCAGAACCGTATCACCGTCGTCTCGGGGGCGAATCACACATTCAATGAAGAATCGATTGAAGCGGTGCGCCCCGTTATTGCTCGTTCGCGCGTTCTCCTTCTTCAGCTCGAAATACCTTTGGACGCCGTGCGCCAGTCGCTTGCCATCGCGCGCGAAGAGGGCGTTTTCACGATTCTCAATCCTGCTCCCGCCGTGGAGCTGCCGGCGGATATGTATCAACTCATTGATCTCTTGACGCCGAATGAGACTGAATTATCGATCTTGACCGGTTTACCGACCGGAACGCGCCCACAGCAGATCGAGGCGGCGCGCACACTTCATCGTCGAGGCGTCAAATCTCTCATCGTTACGCTCGGCTCATACGGTTCGCTCTATATCGATCACGAAAAAAACGTAAAACATATCCCCGCCTATCACGTCAAAGCCATCGACACGACAGCGGCTGGCGATTGTTTCAACGGTGCGGTGGCGTGTGAAATCGACCGCACGTTGGCAAAACGGTTGACTGGCATTTTCGCGCCCACGACGGATGAACTCGTTCGAGCGATTGAGTTCGCGACGAAAGCGTCTGCTATCAGCGTGACAAAAATCGGAGCGCAGCCTTCGCTGCCGTATCGGCATGAAATCGATGACTTTGACGACTGGTATCGCGCTCATACTGAATAAAACTGCTAATCATTTCGTTGATTGCGTGTAACATTCCGTTATTGCCAATCTTTTGCGGCTGGGCTATCCTTTACTATAGTTTTCAATCGATCGGTAGAGAATCGTCCATGCCGACGGTTGGATTCTTATAAAGCGCCCTCTGGACGGGCGCTCAAAAAATAATGAAAAGGAGAAACTGATATGCCGGACAAAGCAACACGACAACATCTTCCCGCAGAAGATAAGAAAGAACAGGTCGTGATGACGACGACAGCCGATGGCGAAGCACAAGATCAGGACATGCATGCATTCTGGCATAGCAGCTCTCACTTACTTGCGCACGCAGTCAAACGTCTTTATCCCGAGACGAAGCTGGCGATCGGTCCCGCGATTGAAAATGGTTTCTACTACGATTTCGATCGCGAAGGCGGATTTACGACGGACGATCTCCCCGCTATCGAAGAAGAGATGAAAAAAATCGCCAAAGCGAATTATAAAATTGAGCGTTTCACGTTGCCCCGCGACGAAGCCATCGAGTTCGTCAAGCAACAAGACGAGCCTTACAAACTTGAGATGGTGCTGGCATTGCCAGAAGACGAAGAAATTTCTTTCTATAAACAGGAAGAATTTATCGATCTCTGCGCGGGACCTCATATTCGATACACGAAACAAATCAAAGCATTTAAGCTCCTCAGCGTATCCGGCGCTTATTGGCACGGCGATGAAAAGAATAAAATGTTGACCCGTATTTACGGCGTCTCGTACCCGAAAAAAGAGCAGCTCGACCGCTACCTCACACTGCTCGAGGAGGCGAAACTGCGCGATCATCGCAAATTGGGCAAAGAGCTTGAGCTTTTCATGACGTCGGATGCCGGACCCGGATTCCCGTTTTTCCTGCCTAAAGGTATGGTGTTACGCGAGTTGCTCGTAGATTACTGGAAAGAGCTTCACCGCGAAGCGGGATACGTACTCGTCTCCACTCCGATGATCCTCTCGCGCTCTCTGTGGGAAGCGTCGGGGCACTGGGACCACTACAAAGACAACATGTATACAGTTGAGATCGACGAACAGGACTACGCCGTCAAACCGATGAACTGCCCTGGCGGAATGATTATTTACAAGAATAAACCGCACTCTTACCGCGATCTTCCCTTGCGTATGGGCGAGCTCGGTCTTGTCCATCGCCACGAAAAATCAGGGACGCTGCACGGACTGATGCGCGTGCGCGCCTTTACGCAAGATGACGCGCATCTCTTCATGACGCCCGAGCAGATCGAAGACGAAGTGACCGGTATCATCCGCCTCATCGACCGCATTTACCGTACGTTCGGCTTCCAATACCGTGTGGAACTCTCCACAAGACCTGAGAATTCCATGGGCGATATCGAGGACTGGGATCGCGCCGAAAACATCTTGCAGAATGTCTTGGAAGATCTCGGTACGAATTACATCATCAACCCGGGTGACGGCGCATTTTACGGACCGAAAATTGACTTCCATATTGAGGATGCGCTGGGACGAAGTTGGCAGTGCGGAACAATCCAACTCGATTTTCAGATGCCGCAACGATTTGACCTCGAATACACAGGCTCTGACGGTGCGAAACATCGCCCGACCGTCGTACATCGGACAGCATTGGGGGCGCTTGAACGCTTCATAGCAATCTTGATCGAGCATTACGGCGGTAAATTCCCGTTTTGGCTCTCACCGGAGCAAGTGCGCGTCCTCTCAATTTCCCAGCAGAATTCGGCGTACGCCGAAGAAGTTGTTGCGCGGTTAAGAGGTGAAGGGTTCCGCGTAGAACTCGATGCGCGCGATGAAAAAATCGGATACAAGATCCGTGAAGCACAGCTCGCGAAAATCCCTTACATGCTCGTTGTCGGCGATCGCGAAGCGGAGGAAATGACACTGTCCGTCCGTAGCCGCGATGAAGGAAACATCGGTTCATTGGGTATTGAAGCATTCATCAAGAAAGCACATGAGCTGAATACAACGAAGTATGACGCGACTGCCGTTGAAGAACGCGACTGAAACAGCAATTAATAGCGGATTGTACACATTGAACAGCGTGCCTTCTCTTGCGGATCATGAGTAAGACGGGAACGGAGTCAATGCGAAGGAAAAAGATAAAAAATGGACTTCGTAAGCCGAAACTGAAGGCTACATACGTAGCGCTCGGCATCGCTTTATTCATTTCGCTCGGACTAATCATCTTGCGCGCCGTCGCTTTTAAAAATGCCGCGGTGGCAGATGCGTATTCGGAAAAGGTATTCCAACCCTTAGCTAAAGGTTTGTCATCTGTCGTTAACCTTCTCCCCTTTTCCTTGACTGAACTACTTGTTGTCGGAGGAGTTCTAACCCTTATCGCGCTTACGATCCGCGGCATCGCAAGGCTCATTCGCTACCCCGCTTGGAGATGGCAACGACTCCTGAAGTCCACACTCGTAGCATTCACGATCGCCCTCTTTGCGCTGGCGCTCTTCCTAACATTTCACGGCATCCATTACGCGCGTTCACCTCTTTCGGAAGCGCTCGGTCTCACAGTCAAAGAACGCTCTTGCGAGGAACTTGAACACGCAACCGCCGTCTTCGCCCGTGCGGCAGGCGAGGTGCGCGAAGGTCTGCCGGAGGATGAAGACGGCGTCCTTTTCATCAGTTCATATCGCGATCTTTTCAGAGATTCTCACCTTGGATGGGATAAGGTGGGCGAAATCTATCCGGCTCTGAAGAGCTCCATTCGCCCTGTACCGAAAAACGTGCTTTTGTCCCATTACTGGTCGTACACCCACATCGTCGGCATGTATATGCCGCTCTTCGTCGAAGTGAACATCAATACTGATCAACCCGATTCCGCCATTCCTGCAACGGCGGCTCATGAGGTCGCGCACGCGCGCGGTTTTGCACGCGAAGACGACACGAATCTCGCCGGATATATCAGTTGTTTCCATCACCCCGACCCCGTTTGGCGTTATTCCGGCTTAATAAGCGCATGGAAACATTTAAACAACAGGCTCTACGGTGAGAATCGCGACCGTTGGGCGAATGCGTATGCATACATCACTCCAGCCGTCGCCCGTGACTTGAAGGCGGAAAGAGAATACTGGAAAGCTTTTGAAACGCCGATTGCGACGATCTCGACGGTCGTTAACGATGCTTATCTGAAAGCAAACAGGGAAGAAGACGGTGTCAAGACCTACGGTCAAGTCGTCGATCTGCTCCTCGCTTACATCGAAACGATGGGCGCCCCGTAGCGATCTCTCGGTTGACACATGGTCAAGTTAGAGTAGAATTAGTGCTTGTGGAGAAAGCAACATGGTATTTTCGTCGCTCATCTTTTTATATCTGTTTTTGCCGCTCTGCCTTCTGGCCGTTTGGCTGACCCCTAAGACCGCCGTTCAGAACGCGATCTTGCTCGTATTCTCGCTGTTTTTTTATGCTTGGGGCGAACCTATATACGTTGTGCTCATGGTCACTACTTCCTTCGTCATCTGGCTTTCGAGTTTTTTCCTGAACCGTGCACGGTCGAAAGCTAAGCGGCGATTCTGGCTTGTTGTTGCGATCACTATCTCCCTTTCGAGCCTCGCCTACTTCAAATATGCGGGCTTCTTCGTCGAGATTCTCAACGTGATACCGTTCATCAATTTCAAGGTTCCTAACATCTCTTTACCGATCGGCATCTCGTTTTACACATTTCAGGCGTTGACGTACATCATTGATTTATACCGCGGCGAAATTGCCATGCAGCGGTCGTACTGGCGTTTTCTGCTCTACGTTACGCTCTTCCCGCAGCTGATCGCGGGACCTATCGTCCGCTACGCCGATGTTGAATCGCAACTGTCGAAACGCCGTATGACATTCAGCGGCGTAACGTCCGGAATTGGACGTTTCCTTGCCGGTTTGGCGAAGAAGGTTCTTATCGCCAACTACGCGGCGGAGATCGTTGAAGTATGCCTCGAATCGGATCACTTCGGGCAAATTAGCTCGGCGACGGCCATTCTCGGAATACTTGCTTATACGATACAAATTTACTTCGATTTTTCGGGGTATTCCGACATGGCGATCGGTTTAGGGCACATGTTCGGCTTTCACTTTTTGGAAAACTTCAACTACCCCTATATCTCATCAACTATTACCGAGTTCTGGCGCCGTTGGCATATTTCGCTGAGCACATTTTTCCGAGACTATCTCTACATACCTCTCGGAGGCAATCGCAGCCACCGCGTAAGGAATACCTTCATCGTTTGGTTTCTGACGGGTCTGTGGCATGGTGCAAGCATCAATTTCGTCATATGGGGACTCTACTATTTTGTGATACTGATGTTCGAACGGAAATTTATTCTGCCTGTGAAAAAGCGAATTCCTAAAGTCTTTGGTCATCTGCTGACGATGCTCGCTGTTATCTTCGGGTGGAGTATCTTCTATTTTACGGAGCCCGCAAGATTTTTCACATTTATGGGGCGCCTGTTCGCACCCGGACTTGCCGGATTTGCAGATATAGACGCGCAGATCCTATGGAAACAACACCTCGTCTTCATCGTCGTCGCCATCATCGGCTCGACGCCCGTCTTGCCATGGCTAAAGATAAAATTGAACCGCCCGTTAAATCGAATTGCCTCCTCGCGTGTCGGTACCGTCCTCCAGCCGCTTGGCGTCGCGTTGCTCCTTTTAATTTGCACGGCTTCGCTTGCAGCATCGAGCTATAACCCGTTTATCTACTTCCGCTTCTAAAGGTTTGCATGGTAGGAATGTCATTGATGAATAAGAGAATTCGCAGAGAAAATCAGGTCATCACCATTATCGTTTTCGTTGTTATCCTTCTGACGGTAGGTTTTTTGCATTTGGTCTTACCCGAAAAAGATGAATCCGTAGAAGAGAAACGCCGTTTGCGTCACTTCCCCGAGCTCAATTTCCAAGATGCAAAAACTGGAGAACAGTCCGTCAAAATCGAGGGATGGTTCAGCGACCAGTTCCCTTTCCGATCAACGCTCATTGAGGTCGGCAAGGGTTGGCGCAAAATCGCTTTCCCCAATCTCAATAAGGACGGGGTGCAGATAATCCCGATCAATCACGATCTGACGGGTGAAGATGACCCCGACGAACCCGATCACCCGGAGCCTATCGATACGGATCCGCTGCCGTCACAAACGGGTGATCCGATAGAAACAGACCCGCCCATTATTCCGACCATTGAAGAAGGCGAGGTAAAAACTACAAAAATCGGAGTGATCATTATTAAAGATCGCGCCATGGAGCGATACTACGGCAACGAAAAGAGACTCAAAGCGTACGGTGAGCGCCTCAACAAACTTGCTGCGGGCTTACCCTCCGGCACGCGACTCTACAGCATGGTCGTACCTACGGCTGTCGAGCTGTTCGCGCCTGACAAGTACCATTCAGGCTATTCTTCGCAGAAAGACTGCATTGAAATCATCAACGATACATTGAATCCGGATATCAAGAGGGTCAACGCCTACGATAAACTGCTTCAGAACCGGGACAAATACATCTACTTCAGGACTGACCATCACTGGACCGGACTGGGAGCTTATTACGCTTATGTCGCCCACTGTGAAAGCGCCGGTTGGACGCCTGTTCCTCTAGAACAAATGGAACATTACACACTTGAAGGAACGTACCTAGGCTCTCTCTACCGTGCAACGAAGGAAGACGTTTTAAAGAACAACCCCGACACAACCGAAGGGTGGAAACCGCTCGTCGACTCCTATAAAGCGACGGCGTGGGACAAGGGCGACATGGCTTCTTCATACCAGATTCGTCTCAACGACGAAAGGATCGTAGGCGACAACAGTTATCTCAACTATTCCGGAGGCGACCGCGCGCTCTTGAAAATCGTGACGAGCCACACGAGCGGTCGAAAAATTCTGGTTGTCAAGGACTCGTTCGGCAATGCGTTCGTCCCCTATCTTGCGAACCACTACGACGAAATTTATGTGGTCGACCCGCGCTATTACAGACGCAGTTTAAAGACTCTTGTCAGCGAGAACGCCATCGGAGAAGTCATGATTCTAAACTACATGTTCGGCACATCGAACTCGACGTGGTTGAAGAGATTTGACGCGATCGCCAAGTAAGCAGACATTTCTTTTACGCCGATATCTGATAGACTGAAATAAAAAAAGGGGGATACGCCATGCGTTTTACTTTTCCTGATTTTCCTTCAACATACGAAGAATTCCTTTCGCTTGCACCCGATTTTATGAATCGACCCGAAGGAACAGCCGCGCTTCTGATCGTCGCACTCAAGGTTTATACGAAAGACCGAGATGCGGGGCTCGCCATGCTCAATCATCTGCACGGTCCGAGACCTTTGAGCAATCACGATAAACAATTCCTGAAAGATCGGCTCTCGGACAAGCTCTATTTGCCCGATTCATACGCCGTCGGAGCGACCGTCGACAACAACTACACGCCGGACGAACCCTTCTCTATCGATGTTGAACACGATCCTGTACCCTCACATGAGGATTTCCTTTTCCGCGTGCGCATCACGTCATCGGGCGCCGACACGCCGCGTCTCGTCGTTCTCCGCAGGAAGGAATCAGGAACAGAGTGGTTCGTTTGGGAATACCCCGGCATCGTCTCAGGCATTCGCGTCCCGAAAGCAGAAAATCCTTGGGCATAAACTGAATGGCTTACGATTTCCACTCAACTATCGAGCGACGCGACGGGTCCTCTCTCAAATGGGATCAGATGCTCGCTTATAATCGAGATTTACCGGATGACGTCATACCTCTGACGGTCGCCGACATGGAATTGAAAAATGCTCCCGAGATTATGGAAGGCTTAAGAGCCTTTCTCGATCATGAAATAACGATTTTGGGCTATACGGGACCTCCAGAGTCGTACACGGAAGCCGTCGTTCATTTTCTGGCGACGCGTCATGCGTGGGATATTGAACGCGACTGGATTGTCAACACGGCGGGAGTCGTCCCAGCCTTCTATCTTGCCGTGCAAGCGTTCTCTAGACCCGGCGAAGGCGTGATTATGATGAGTCCGGTCTATCACCCCTTTTTCTTTGCCGCGGAACAATTCGACCGTCACGTTGTCAACTGTCCCCTTATCGATCGCGATGGGCACTATGAGATTAATTGGGCGTTGTTTGAACAATTGGCAAGTGATCCTGTAAACACGACGCTGCTTTTCTGCAGCCCACATAATCCCGTCGGGCGTGTATGGACAGAAATGGAACTTCGACGGCTCGGTGACATCTGTTTGAGGCACGACGTGCTCGTGCTGAGCGACGAGATACATTTCGATATGGTCCTTCCCGGTCATCGCCATATCGTCTATGCGACGCTTGGCGAGGAATATGCGCAACGTTCCGTCACTTTCTCCGCTCCAAGCAAAACATTCAACCTCGCAGGACTGAAAACGTCCTATGTCATCATTCCGGACGAAAGGATACGCGAAAACTTCAAGAAGCACATGAGAAAAATATCGGCGGGGTCTCCTACGATTCTCGGCTTCAAAGCGTGTGAAATCGCCTATACGAAATGCCTTGACTGGCTTGATCAGGTCATCGATCTAATCGACAAGAACAGGCGTTACGTTGAGAATTATTGTCAGGAGCGAATTCCTGAGATTAAACCGTATCCTATGGAGGGTACATATTTGCAGTGGCTCGACTGCAGTTCCCTTCAGCTGAATCACGATCAGCTCATGGAGTTGTTATGGGGTCAGGCGTATTTCTTCGCTACGCTGGGACGAACGTTCGGAGAAGGTGGAGAAGGCTTCGTAAGAGTCAACCTTGCATGCCCGACATCGTATTTGGAGAGCGCACTCAAAAGACTTGACCGGGTCATCCGATCACGCTAGACCTTGCTGCCGGCGTAAACGCCGGCAGCAAGAACATATGTTAACGATCTTCCAGCGCGACTTTCAAGCCGATTCTGCCATCACAGCAGTACCGCTTGATTTTGTTTCTTTTGAAATATTCGATGACATTGTCTTGGGCAGAAGTGCTGACGACGCGCACGCGCCCTTCTTCCTCAATTTCCTCATTTGAGACACCGAATGTATCGGCCGTAATGCCGTAGTGAAATTCCTGCATGGCGACGCGGAAAGTGTGGTCGGGCTCCACGGGGACACCCCTATACGTCATCAAGCCAATCTCCCCGTCCTCGAGAACCTCGACACGGAATTCCGCATTCCACTGGTAGAATTCACGTCCGTTTTCTTTGTACAGGTAACGCATCAGATGCGTCAACATCTCCCGCAGCATCTTGCCGGAAACAGAGAAACTGATCATCTGTTCGTTGTACGGGAATATTTCGAGAATATCCGTCAGCGTGACAAGCGGGTCGAGGCGCTTTTTTCTGATCGAGCCGGAGCCGATAAACGCAATGTCCACCCCAAGCTGGTATTTGAATATGTCAGCGATCAAACTGCCTAATTGCGTCTCGCGGAACCGCACTTCATGTTCAAACGCATGGGGCAGGCGGCAGAGGACGGTATTGTATTTACTGTCGACTTCATCTTGGTAATGTGAGAGCAATTCATCCATCACGGGATCTTTCGGACAGTGCGAGTCGTCAATCGGAATCGTCTGCCACGTGAAATCGTGAACGGAATTCGTATCCATATTGATTATCAAATCGTAGCGCCCGATAAAGTCGCTGCCTGTACCCACCTGCGTGATGAGGATGTTGTTGACGAGTTCGGGTTCTTCGAGCATGGTGTGGCTGTGCCCTCCGATAATCAGATCGACACCGGTCTCTGCCGGCAACAGACTTGCAAGCTCTTTGTCCCGCTCGAATCCTATATGTGTCAGAAGAACGGTCAGATCGATGTCGACATCGCGATAACAATTGCAGATGTACTCGACTTCTTTCGCCGCATCTTCAACGGAGATGAAAGTACCGAGAAGAGGTTCGTTGCGATCCATAACTTCCTCAGTGATAATCCCGATGAACAATATACGAATCCCGTCTATCTCCTTAATGAGGTACGACTGGAATAAATTAGCACCGGTTGGTTTGATGTAAAGATTCGCATTCACAATCGGAAAGTTCGCGCACCGCTCAAGGAACATGAGATGCGCAAAACCGTAGTCTGTCTCGTGGTTGCCAAGCGTGACGACGTCCGGGTCAAGCAGGTTCATGATGAGAATTGTTGAGATGCCCTTGTATTCCTGATCGATAATCGATCCCTGCAACATATCGCCGGAAATCACATAAAGGACTGGATCTTCCTCCTCTGCCCGAACCTTCTGGACATAGCCTGACAGCATGCTCATGCCGCCCACCATCTTCTCATGCATCTCCGTTGCGAAAAAATCTCCGTGAATGTCATTCGAATGCAATAATACTAAACGTCTCAAATGCATGTATAGCCTCCCGTACAATCCAAGTGTCACTTTCACCAACAACAATCTCTTGTGATTCTATCATGAGAAGATAAAAAACGAAAAAAGTCGAAGATTCCCGGTAAACACGAACCATTAAACCGCCTTTTGTCAATATTCAATTTAATATAGTTGCATAAAAAAGTAAGCTGTTGGATAATAAAAATGTCACATATAGCAGTGTACTAGGCTACGGATTCCTTATCGGGGCTCGTCTGACATCTGTCGGAACTAGCAGACCCCGGGAAACCGGAATCTTTTTGGACTCCGGAAAGGTTTCGCAGCACCACCAGTGCATTAACTAAAGAAAAGGAGAGTAGCATGACACGAACGAGTCACTGTAAGACGATCGCTGACAACGATCCTCGCTATGAAGAACTGCGGTCGTTTATTCACAGTCATGAAAGCAAAGACGGTATTGCAATGACAGCGCTACAGGAAGCGCAAAACTTATTCGGCTATCTGCCGCTCGAAGTTCACAAATTCATCTCAAAAGAAACGGGCGTCCCCATTGCCGAACTCTACGGCGTTACGACATTCTACAGCCAATTCAATACAGAGCCTCAAGGGCAACATCAAATCCAAATCTGTATGGGAACGGCTTGTTATGTCAAAGGCGCTCAGAAAGTACTCGACAAGGTCGTGGAAACACTCGGTGTGGAAGTTGGCATGACAACGCCCGATCAGCTCTTCACTCTCAATGCGGCGCGCTGTCTCGGATGCTGCGGTCTTGCGCCTGTCATGATGATTGATGATGACGTTTACGCCAATCTCGATAACGTCAGTGAAATTCCTGCCATTCTCGATCGATACCGCAAGGACACAAAGTAGGGGGATGAGTTCATGACGATGCAACCATATGGAACAACAGCGGAAATGAAACGCATCGCTACGGTTGACGAACTCAACGCGTTGCGAGACGAATGGAAGGCAAAACTTGAGACACCGGCGGGAATCAGAGTCGTCGTCGGCATGGCGACATGCGGCATTTCTGCGGGCGCAAATCAAGTTTACGAAGCATTTAAAAACGAAATCAAGAAGCGCGGTCTTGATCATGTCGTGATCGAAAAGGTCGGGTGTATCGGAATGTGCGTCTACGAACCGATTGTCGAGATTTTTGAGGACGGCAAAGAGAAAGTATCGTACATTCACATTGATCCCAAACAAGTGGCGATGATTGTCGAACAACATCTCATCGGAGGCAAACCGTGCAAGGAGTTGACATTGCTCCAACTCGATGTAAAAGATGACCGTGGAAACGTTTGCGGCAAATTTGAAGAATTGCCCTTTAACCGCAAACAGAAACGGATCGTGTTGCATAATTGCGGCTACATCAACCCTGAAGATATCCGCGAGTATGTCGGTGTCAACGGTTATCAGGCGCTCGCCAAAGTCATCACGAGCATGTCGCCCGAGGAAACGATTGAACTTGTCAGCGCTTCACACCTCCGTGGGCGCGGCGGTGCGGGGTTCCCGACGGGACTTAAATGGAAATTCGCTGCACGTGAGACTTCAGACCAAAAGTATGTCATCTGCAATGCAGACGAAGGCGACCCGGGCGCGTTCATGGATCGCTCCGTCCTAGAGGGCGACCCTCATGCTGTTTTAGAAGCCATGGCGATCGCTGGTTATGCCATCGGTGCGGATCAAGGCTGGATTTATGTCAGAGCCGAATATCCTACAGCCGTCAAACGCCTAGAGCTCGCGATCAATGAAGCCAAAGCGCTGGGGCTCTTGGGCGAAAAGATATTGGGAACGGATTTCAATTTTGACATCAAAATTCGATTGGGAGCCGGTGCTTTCGTATGTGGTGAAGAGACAGCTCTCATCGCATCGATCGAGGGTAAGCGCGGCATGCCGAGAAACAAGCCGCCATTCCCCGCGTCGAAAGGTCTCTGGGGTAAACCTACGATCATCAACAACGTCGAAACACTTGCCAATATCCCCGCCATCATTCGCAACGGACCGGAGTGGTTCCGCTCAATCGGCACAGAGGGAAGCCCGGGAACAAAGGTTTTTGCGCTAGGCGGGAAAATCACGAATACCGGTCTCGTTGAAGTACCGATGGGGACGACGCTGCGCGAAGTGATTGAAGATATCGGTGGCGGCTGCCCGAACGGGAAAATGTTCAAGGCGGTGCAAACAGGTGGACCTTCAGGCGGATGCCTGACGTTTGAGGCGCTCGACGTACCCATCGACTTTGATCAGCTCGTTGCGCTCGGCTCCATGATGGGATCGGGCGGAATGATTGTCATGGACGAGGATAACTGCATGGTCGACATTGCGCGGTTCTTCCTCGACTTCACGGTCGACGAGTCGTGCGGTCAATGTGTCCCCTGTCGCGAAGGCACAAAACGGATGCTCGAGATACTCGACAAAATTACGAGCGGCGGCGCAGAAGAAAAAGATCTCGACGATTTACACGAGTTGGCGGACAATATTCGTCAGACTTCGCTCTGCGCGCTCGGTCAGACTGCGCCGAATCCCGTCCTCTCAACGATGGACCACTTTATGGACGAATACCGCGCGCACGTCATCGACAAGACGTGTCCGTCAAAAGTCTGTAAAGATCTACTCGGATATTACATCACGGAAGCGTGCAAAGGCTGCACGAAATGTAGCCGCACCTGCCCGGTCGGAGCTATCAAAGGGAAAGTCAAAGAACAACACTACATCGATCAAAGCGTCTGCATCCGCTGCGGTTCGTGTCTTGAAGTCTGTCCCTTCCACGCCATCGAACGGCGCTAAGGAGTAAGGAGTCTAACGATGTCTGAAGAAACAAAGAAAATTACAATTACCATCAATGATCGTGAACTCAAGGCAGACGCCGGCGAGACGGTTCTTCAGGTAGCACATCGATCGGGGATCAATATCCCTCATCTCTGCTACCTCAAGGATATAAATGAAATCGCCGCCTGTCGTCTCTGTGTCGCCGAAGTCGAGGTCAACGGAAGGCGTATGCGCGGACTCCCCGCCACTTGTGTTCTCAAGGTTGAAGACGGCATGGTTGTCAGGACGAACACGAAAGCCGTCCGCAAAGCCGTCAGATTCAATCTCGAGCTCATCCTTGCGAACCACGACATGAATTGCCCAACTTGTGTACGTAACGGAACGTGCGAATTACAAAAACTTGCTCGCGAACGCGGCGTCGAAGGCGTCCGATTCAATGGAGTAAAGCGAGCGGTCACCATCGACGAACTCTCGCCATCGATCGTAAGAGATTCGAGTAAGTGCATCCTTTGTGGGCGTTGTGTCAGCACTTGCGAAAAGATCCAGGGGCTCGGTGTCTTGGCGTTTACGAACCGCGGGTTCAATACGGAAGTCGGTCCCGCGTTCGATTTCAGCATGCGTGATGTCAACTGCATCTACTGCGGGCAGTGTATCGAGGCTTGCCCCGTCGCGGCGCTTCGCGAACGCCGTTACATCGACGATGTCTGGGATGCGATCGATGATCCGGATAAAGTCGTCGTCGTTCAGACGGCACCTGCCGTTCGCGCATCGCTCGGCGAGGAATTCGGCTACCCAATCGGAACACCTGTCACCGGCAAGATGACGGCTGCACTCCGCCATATCGGCTTCGATTACGTGTTTGACACGAACTTCGCCGCCGACCTCACCATCAGTGAAGAAGCGACGGAACTGCTTCACAGAATTACGACGGGCGGCGTACTACCGATGATCACCTCATGTTCACCCGGATGGATCCGCTACTGTGAAATGTATCACCCCGACTTTCTCCCGAATCTCTCGACGTGCAAGTCACCGCAGAACATGATGGGCGCCATCATCAAATCGTACTTCGCCGATGTCATGAACATCGACCCCGAGACGATCGTCGTTGTTTCCGTCATGCCGTGCACATCGAAGAAATCGGAGGCGATCCGCGAAGAGATGGAAGTTGACGGTCTGCGCGATGTCGATTATTCACTGACAACGCGCGAGCTTGGCGACATGATTAAACAGGCAGGTATCGACTTCGACACGCTCGAAGACGAGCACCCCGACAGTGTCCTCGGCGACTACACGGGAGCCGCCGTCATCTTCGGAACGACAGGCGGGGTCATGGAGGCGGCGCTTCGTACAGCTGCCGATGTTCTGACAGGTGAAGACTTGCCGTCTTTCGAATATGAAGCCGTCCGTGGAATGGAAGGTATCAAGCAAGCATCCGTCACTGTACCTCTTGGCGGTGTTCCGACAGAACTCAAAGTTGTCGTTTGTTCATCGGTCAAACATGCAGGCGAGGTCTTGGACGCCGTTCGCAAGGGAGAGCTCTCCTGTCACTTCATCGAAGTCATGGCGTGTCCGGGCGGATGCATCCACGGCGGCGGACAATCGTATGTCTCATCGACGGAACGAATGAGCACCGATCCGCGCCTTGCCCGCGCCGATGCCCTGTACAGCGAGGACGAGCGTCAAGTGCTCCGCAAGTCGCACCAGAACCCGGAACTGATCGAACTGATCGATAAGTTCCTCGGCGCACCGAACAGCGACGTGGCGCACAAATACTTGCATACGCACTACGCACCGCGTCCCTTCTACGCGCAAAAAGAATTCGGTGAATGCGACGATTAATAAGCAGACTGATCCGACCAGACAATGCAAAGGGCGGTGTCATCAACACACCGCCCTTCATTTATGTTGTATCCTTGCGACGCTATACCGTCTTTGACGTGCGTCTGTAAAGCAAATAAACCCAGAAGGCGAGTATACCGATGAGAAGCTCGATTCCCGTCAGCAAGAAGAAAGTATCAACTTTTCTCCCCGCAATGAGTGCGTTAAGCGTTAGCAGCAAAAGGATGACGATCATCGCAATCACCCATCTGCCTATCTTGGAAGCGAGAAAACGCGGAAGTAGGCGAAGCTCCTCCGGCGTGAATCCTGATCGCGACTTTCCAACTCCACTACGTTGCGTCGAAGAACGCGAGGACGATGTTTGTTTCTTTTTTCCCTTCGCTTTTGCCATCTGTTCACTCCTTTATTGTTCTCATGATACTATGAAATGCGAATCGAAACATGATTGAAAGGGCAAATATGGACGGAATTACGACCGGCGCATTATCTCGAGAGCTTCACGACCGCTTGACTGATTCGCTCGTCGATCGCATCGCGATGACGGACCGACACACGCTCGTTCTGCACCTTTATTCGCAAAATGAGGGACGCCGCGCGCTCACGCTCGGCGCAAACCCTTCCCGCCCCGTCTTTGCGCTTACTCGCGGCTCGGCGCAGTCAGGTCTCACTCCTCCCCCCTCTTTTGTCATGTTTTTGCGCAAACATCTGCGACGGGCGAGATTGAAAGAAGTCAGTTCACCTCTCGGCGAACGTATTATTCACTTTCTGTTCCACGCAATCGATGAGCTCGGTGATGAGCGCAAACTGAAGCTCATCTTTGAATGCATGCCGAGGACTGCCAATCTCATCGTCGTCAATGAACAGAACGTCATCCTGAACGCGTTGCGCCATATTGATCAAAGCATCAACCGCACAAGAGAAGTTTTGCCGGCGCACCCGTATAGCGCGCCACCGGAACAAAATCGCCGATCTGTCACGGAATGTTTGAGCATGTCTCATCATGAGCTGTTCGCTCAAGCAAAGCAAAGCGATCTCGTCTCGCACGTCGCGTTCCGTACAATTGCCGGGTTCTCACCTATTCTGGGCGTAGAGGCGGCATATCGGGCGGAACTTCAACCGGATCGCCTCTTTTCACTCCTTTCGGAGTCCGAGTGTATGAGACTCGCAGATGCGTTGAAATCGATCTGTCGAGAAATCCATAACTGTTCGTTCGCGCCCGCCATCTACTTGACCGCACCGATTGAAAGCAAAGAAAATGAGCAGATCACGGCACACGTCATCCCGCTGACCCATCTTCCTTACAAAATGACGTTCCATTCAACCGCTGATGCCTTGACCGAGCACAACGCTTACCTTGAACAACGCGACGCTTTCCTGCAACTACAAACATCCCTAACTAAGCGGATCGGAGAGCATATCAAACGAACCGCGAGAAAGCGCGAACTTCACGCAGACGATGTGGCGGAGGGAAAGACGGCTGAGCTCGACAAATTGAAAGGTGAACTCATTCTCGCCTATATCTACATGATCCCCGGCGGAGCTCACAAGATCGTTCTCGACAACTACTACGAGCCGGGTGAAAAAGTTTTGTGTGAACTCGACCCGACGCTCTCTCCCGCCGACAATGCGGCGCGCTATTTTCGGCGCGCCAAACGAAATGAACGGCGTCTCACGGTCGCTTCGAAACTGTTGGAACGCGATCTGGAAGAACTCTTATGGCTTGATTCGCTCGCCGTCGCCGTCAGACGTGCCGAATCATACGACGATCTCCTTGCGATCGATCATGAATACAGCGTGAAGACGGCGTGCTCACCGAAAACGTCACGCGATACCGAGTGCCCCGAGGATGCCGAAAGTCCCGGTAAGCCTGCATCGAAGAGCCGACGCCGCGGCAAAACATACGCTGAGAGTCGACGCAAATCAAACAAAGGAAAAGCCGGTGAGGCGCCTGCACCGCCCCGATCGTTTATGTCGTCCGACGGCTTCGTCATTTTTGCGGGTCGCAACAATTTTCAGAATGAGTCCTTGTTGCGCCAAGCGAGAAAAGATGACTGGTGGTTTCATGTAAGGCATATGCCGGGTTCTCACGTTATTATTGCGACGGAAGGGAAAGATGTGCCGGCTACGACGTTTACGGAAGCTGCCGGTATCGCCGTTTGGTATTCGGGAGCCGGGAGAACGGGAGGACCGGCGGAGGTAGATTACTGTCGTGTGCGCGATGTCAAAAAGCCCGCCGGCGCGCTGCCCGGTCGCGTTATTTACAGTCAATACAAGACGATTTACGCATTACCGCTCGATCCCGCACATTTGCGCCAAACGCCTCAACCGTAATCAGTCAGTGAAGCGCACCCCAAAGCTCAAACATTCTGACAACACCAATTGTTCGTGTTCACGCGTGACTTTTTCGAAGAAAGATGATGACTCGAGTGAAACGACGCAACCGCAGTATTTCTGTCGGTATAGTCCGAACTCGCGCGCCATCGCTTGACCCTCGCGAAAACCATCTCTCCAGTCATACGGAATGAAAGAAATTCCGGCTTCTGTTGACAATTTAGCTCCGACTTCGAGAATGATCTCGCGTTTCTGATATGGGCTGACGAGCAACGTCGAGCTGACTGCGTCGAATCCGTTCGCCGCAGCTTCTCGTACAACGCGCGCAAGGCGCGTCTCGTAACAGAAATGACAACGGTCATCGCCGTCATTTTCGCGCGCCCGCCACTCGTAGGAATGGCTCCGGTCATCAACAATCAGCGGCACTCGATAATGCTCGGCAACTCGTTTCGCATTGTCAAAACGTCGTTCCCATTCGACGAGCGGGTGAATATTCGGATTGTAAAAGAACAGCGTCACTTCGCCGCCGCCTTCGAGCAATTCTCTGATAGGAAACATCGCACAGGGGCCGCAACACATGTGGAGCAGCAATTTTTTGTATCCGAAATTCTGACTCAAGCGTCTTGATCGCCTTTCCGATCGCGGACTTCTCCGTCGAGAATGTCCTGCAACGTCATCTGTCCCGCCGCGCCTGTGCGGGCGTCGCGCTCGATGTACGGGATACCGAGATGCTCAAATCCGCCTCGTGTCAAAATTCGCCCGCGCGGCGTCTTCGCGATAAAACCGATCTGCATCAGGTACGGTTCGTAAATATCTTCGATCGTCACGGGATCCTCGCCCGTCGAAGCGGCGAGCGTATCGAGGCCTACGGGACCGCCGTCATACATCTCAGCCATGACGCGCATGATCAGACGGTCGTTTCCATCGAGCCCTATTGCATCAATCTCAAAAGCCGACAGACCCATCTCGCAAATTTCCCGATTAACGATGTTGTCGCCGTGTATCTGTGCGTAATCGCGCATACGTCGCAACAGTCGGATGGCGACGCGCGGCGTTCCGCGACAGCGCATCGACAACTCGCGCAACCCGTCTCCGTCGATGCCGACACCGAGCAGTGCAGCATAACGTTTCAAAATCTGCGCGATTTCTTCCGGCGTGTAGAGTTCCAAACGCTGAATCATGCCGAAACGATCTCTAAGCGGCGATGTCAACAGTCCGGCACGAGTCGTCGCTCCGATCAGAGTAAACCGCGGCAGATCGAGGCGGATCGAACGGGCGGACGGACCTTTACCGATCATGATGTCGAGGGCGTAATCCTCCATCGCGGGGTAGAGAACTTCTTCAACCGTTCTATTTAAACGGTGAATCTCATCGATAAAGAGCACATCGCGCTCACCGAGATTCGTCAGTATCGCGGCGAGGTCACCCTGTCTCTCAATGGCGGGACCCGATGTAATGCGCATCTCAACACCGAGCTCATTCGCGATAATACCCGCCAGAGTTGTTTTTCCCAATCCCGGCGGACCGTATAGGAGAACGTGGTCAAGCGATTCGCCGCGTGCATTTGCCGCTTCGATGGCGATACCCAGATTGGCTTTCACTCTTTCTTGCCCGAAATACTCACCCCAGCGCGCCGGACGCAATTGCGGCTCCTCCGAATCTTCGCGAAGCGCCTTTCTCGAAAGAACGCGCTCCTCATCGAAGTGATCGTCCATCTCATCGTGATCCATCAAGCTCTCAAACTCGTACATGGCATCTCCCATCCTCATCTATCCACACCATGTTATCAGAAAAAAAGAGGCGCTGTCTGTGACATAGGCACCTCTTTTTCATTCGTTGACGGAAAGTATAGGCTCGTCGTTCGAATTATAGAATGGCGAGCTGACCTAGCGCTCTCCTAAGAAGTGTTTCCACTGTATCTTCCTCGCAAGGATTGGCTCGTTTAACGGCATCGCGCGCTTCCGATGAGCTATAGCCGAGCACAAGAAGTGCGGCAATGACTTCGCTCACCTCATGATCGCCCGCACCCTGTGCATGAACAGTTTTCGCAGCGAATTCGGGAATGGCGATGGCAGATTTTTTCAACTTATCGGTCAATTCAAGAACCATGCGCGCGGCGCCTTTCTTCCCTATCCCCTTGACCTGTGTCAGTTTATCAATGTCATTCTGAAGTATTGCGAGCGCAAACGCATCGGGCGTCAATGTGTCAACGACTTGTAACGCAAGGCGCGGACCGACGCCGCTCACCGTCTGAAGAAGCTCGAAGAGGTTTTTCTGGTCTTCTGTCGTAAAACCGAAAAGACCTATTTCGTTTTCACGGACGTGAAGGTACGCATAAAGCTTTACGGTCTCCCCCACGGGCGGCAAGGATGCGATAGCGCTTGGCGCGACATCGAGCAGATAACCGATTCCGCCTTGTTCAAGAATAACGTGTTCTTCAGTTTTTCTGACTAGGCGACCTTGTATGCTGGCAATCATGTGCATATTCTCCTTTTAACGAGGCAGTGGAACACCTTCCACATGTGAGCATCACTATTTTTGGTATCCACCTACAGCGAGCGCGCTGTCTCTGTTGCCTGAATGCGCATGACAAATGGCGACGGCAAGCGCGTCCGCGACGTCATCGGGATTAGGCTTCTCCTCAAGATTCAGTAAGATGCGAACCATCTCCTGGACTTGTTGTTTTTCCGCTCGACCGTACCCCGTTACGGCAACTTTCACTTGCATCGGCGTGTATTCGTAGACGGGAAGATTGGCGGAAGCAGCCGTGACGACGGCTACACCGCGAGCCTGAGCCGTTCCGAGCGCCGTTGTCGTGTTGCGACTGAAAAAAAGTTCCTCGATTGCAACACAGTTGGGCTTGTAGATGTCAACAAGTTCGCTCAAAGCCTGCTGAATGGCGAGAAGGCGCTCGGGAAACGGTGTATCGGCACTCGTTCTGACAACGCCGTAATCGAGCACCTTGAAGCGATTATTTTTGTAACGGAGTACGCCATAACCTGTGATGGCGTAGCCGGGATCGATGCCTAAGATAACCAATGCTAACCTCCCGTCACATCGGACGCCATGAGGTGGGAACTTGTCACATCTCAGCTCTCCATAAAGGTGTGGAGAGTATCAATATTCTTCGTCCAATCGATATCGTACATCTCCATACCGCGTATAATCACCAGTGCGCCATACTTCTCCAATGGCAACATCAACTGGTCGATTTCGTAGTTACGATAGGAAACGAAATCAACGATCAAACCCATAAATTCCATGTCGGTGAGATTTGTCGTCACATAGGGCATGAGCGCTTCAGCCGTGGAGCCCATGCGCTTGGGATTACTGGCGGCAAACTTTTTGAAAAGTGCCATAATGACATTTCGCTGTCGCCCCATCCGTTTGAAGTCGGAATCAAGCTTGCGAATTCTGGCATAAGCGAGGGCAGTTTCGCCGTCGAGCAACTGAGTTCCCGCTTTTAGCGATTTGCCCAACTGACGGTTCAGAAATTTTGCTTCAGCGGCGGTCAGGTTAATTGAAACACCGCCTACCTCGTCGATCGCTCCTTTAAAACCGCTGAAATCGGTTGCGACGTACCGAGAAACGTCGATACGGAAATTTCGTTGGATCGTCTTCATCAGAAGTCTTGGACCGCCCCACGTGTGTGCGGCATTCAACATATACTTTGAAGACCAATACCTCTTATACTGCGGATCGGGATCATCCGGGATGCTGACGTAAATCGCCCGTGAAAACGATGTCAAGTGGATTTTTTTAGTTTTCGTATTGATCGTCACCAAAATCATGGCATCGGATCGCCCGTGTTTATCGGGATCTCTCGTATCGGAGCCGATAATGAGAATGTTTTCAACATACTTGTCGCTCTTGACAGGGATCTTCATGCCGGCACTCATGTTATCCGGTACGTCAAGTCGCTCGAGATTCGTTTCAATGGGTATCTCGCCTGTGTCCTCGTAGTTGCGCAATCCAATTACAAAATATAGATATCCGAAAACGAATACCATAACCGCCAAAATACTGCCAACAAGAAAGCCGGCAATGGCAACGGCATAATTCTTTTTTCGCATTACTTTCGTATTCATCATGCTATTATATCGCAATCACCCAAAAAACGGCAGATTAGCTGCCGTTCGGGAAACTAGATACTGAGAAGCTTAATAACTTAGGCTTCCAGTTGTTTAACTCGTGCAATACGCGATTTGCGGCGCGCGGCAGTATTCTTGGAGATGATGCCGTGAGCGCTCGCCCGGTCAAGTGCTGCCTGTGCGTCGCGTTCAAGCTGTTCGGCCTCTGGCAACCCCTGCTCTTTCGCAACAATCGCTTTCTTGACGAGCGTACGAATCTCGCTCTTACGGCTCTTGTTGACGCGCGTTTTAGCCTCGTCCGAACGCACTCTTTTAATCGATGATCTGATATTTGGCACGTGTTTTTCCTCCTGTGCTTCTACGTGAACAGCACGTATTCTAACACGAGAGGCATTTTGACGCAAGCAATGGCTTGCTCGTGATAAGATGAGTTTCGGAAGATACATGACATCCAACCGTAGTCCGAATTAAAACATATATATTTCCAACGGATAAGGATGATTTATTACATACATAGGAGAACCATATGGCTCAGAAAAAAAAGAATACAAAGAGTTCAAAAGAAAAAAGATCGGAACCCGCACAAGAGGCGAAAGGGAAAACTTCCCCCAACAAGACATTGCGCGTAATCCCGCTCGGAGGCATGCGTGAAATCGGAAAAAACATGACCGTTTTCGAATACGGAGACGACATCATTGCCATCGACTGCGGCATGGCGTTCCCCGACAACCGTATGCCGGGCATCGATGTCATCATCCCGGATACGACCTACCTGATGGAGAATCGCCACAAATTTCGCGGCGTCTTAATTACTCACGGTCACGAAGACCATATAGGCGCTCTACCTTGGTTGGTAAGAGAATTTGATGTCCCGATCTATGCAACGCCGATGACGATGAAATTGATTGAGATCAAGCTGGAAAATTTCCGTCCGAAAATCACCTCCAATAAATTGCAAGTCGTTCATGCCGGCGATACACTGCGGATCGGTGAATTCGATATTGAGTTTGTTCATGTGAACCATTCTATTGCCGATGCCGTGTCGATCGCCTTGACAACACCGGTAGGTACCGTTTTTTACACAGGTGACTTCAAAATCGACTATACACCGACGACGGTCGGTCCGATCGACCTGGGTAAAATCGCCGAAATCGGCAATCGAGGTGTCCTTGCCCTCATCTCCGAGAGCACCAATGCGGAAAAGGACGGTCATTCTCTCTCGGAACGCGATGTGGGGAAAGCCTTTACGGACATCTTTATGCAAGCAAAAGGACGCATCATCGTCGCTACGTTCTCATCGAACGTCTTTCGTCTCCAGCAAGTCATTTCCATGGCAGAGCAATACAACAGAAAAGTCATTATCCTCGGTCGCAGCATGCAAAACGTGTTTGATGCCGCGAACAGTCTCGACTACCTGACGTATGACAGGTCAACGGTCGTCGATAGCCGAAGCATCGACAGTATTCCGCCCGAAGAACTCGTTATCCTCGCCACGGGGAGTCAGGGAGAACCGATGTCGGCACTTACAAGGCTCGCATTTTCCGAGCATCAGAGTACCGAGATTATCCCTGGGGACACGGTTATCTTTTCTTCGAGCATGATTCCGGGAAACGAAGAGGCGATCTACCGCGTGATCAACGAGCTCTTCATGAAAGGCGCTTATGTTATTTACGAGTCGCTTTCGGAAGTCCATGCTTCCGGACACGCGTGTCGCGATGAATTGAGACAGATCATCACGCTGACGCGTCCTCGCTTCTTCATCCCGGCACACGGCGAATACAGGATGCTGTATCTGCATGCCGAACTCGCCAACGACATGGGCATTCCCGCAGACAACATCGCCATGCTCGCCAACGGCGACATCCTCGAATTCACGAAGAACAGTATGAATTTCGCAGGTTACACGGAGGGCGCCGGCATCCTGATCGACGGTTCCGGTATGGGAGACGTCGACGAGTATGTACTGCGAGACCGCTTGAGACTGGCTGAAGACGGCGTTGTCTCAGTGATGATTGCCATCGACCAAGTGGCAAATCGTCTATATGGCGATCCCGTCATCTTGACAAGAGGCTTCATCTATGAAAGCGAAACAAATCGCATCGTCGAGCTTTGCCGGGAAACGATCGTCGACATGGCGGATGAGTTTTGGAAGAAGAAAAAGCCGCTCGCCCACTCAATGACCCCAGACTATGTGCGCGACCGAATCCAAAAAGCTCTGTACGACTACTCGCGCCGACGCCCTGTCATCATGGTTTCACTGATGCCGATCTAATTGTGACCGCGTGAGACGCTTACGACGCTATCGATCGCTTTTACACGTCCGACGAGTCGATCGTACTGCTCCTGGTTCTCGATTTCCACGGTGAGAAGCAGATTGGCGCTGATATCTCGCGCAGAGGAGATTTGCGCAGACTGAACGGAAACTTGTTCTTCCGCGATCGCGGATGAAATCTCAGCGAGAAGGTTGGCGCGGTCGCGGGCGATGATACGGAGATTAACGGGATAGCGACGGTGTTGCGTATCCGCTTCCGTCGTCCACAGCACATCGATAAGGCGTGAAGCGCGTTCAGCATCTTCCGGTGAACGGTCGAACGACTCAACAATGCGCCTAATATTCGGACAATCGATACGATGTACCGCAACGCCCATTCCGCGCGTCACATAACCGATTATTTCATCACCGGGAACGGGATTGCAACATTTGGACATTTTGAGGAGCGCATTTTCAAGTCCTTTAACTTTAACAGGGATTTCCGGAGTCGTTTTTTTCTTCTTTTTCTTCGCGACAGGTTTTTGACCGGTCTTATCGAGGATTAACGCCTCACTGACGAGCATATTGCTCGGATTGTGAATGACTTGTCCAGTCTTTGAGAGACGATACCCAAGTCGGACGCGTTCTTCTTCCGGTAACGTCGCAATGTGCGCGTCGCGGAGACGAGGCACGACGCGTCCGGCGGGAAGTCCTCCGTATCCGACGCGCGCAAGTAAATCGTCCAGTGTGCGAAGAGAGTAACGCTTTAGAATGGGGGCGATATATTCTTTTTTCAGCAAATCCTGTGTATGGAACCCCGTCTTATGAATTTCACGTTCGAGTACTTCACGCCCGCGCACGATGTTCTCATCTCTTCGCTCGCGTTTAAACCACGATGAAATCTTGCTCTTGGCTGTTCCGCTCTTGACAATGGTGAGCCAATCGCGCGACGGTCCTCTCACCTTATCGGATGTCAATATCTCGACGATGTCTCCATTCGCCAAATTATAAGTGAGCGGGACCATGCGACCATTGACTTTGGCGCCATACATGGAGTTTCCGATGTCGCTGTGAATATGATAGGCAAAATCAACCGGCACGGCACCTTGCGGCAAGCCGATCACCTCGCCCATGGGCGTGAAAACAAAGACTTCATCAGCCGTCAAACCATCGCGCAAGGCATCCATGTATTCGCCGGCATCGCTCATATCGCTTTGCCATTCAAGTAATTGGCGCAACCACGACAACCGTATTTCAAATTGGTCCTGCTTTTTATCGCCTGCCCCCTCTTTGTAACGCCAGTGCGCGGCGATACCGTACTCCGCTGTACGATGCATCTCCTCACTTCTGATTTGCACTTCAAACGGAACGCCGCGCCCCCCAATCACGGTCGTGTGGAGCGACTGGTATCCGTTCGTCTTAGGTACGGCAATGTAGTCCTTGAACCTTCCCGGTATCGGCTTATAAAGTTCATGAACGAGTCCGAGTACGGCATAACAGTCACCGACGGTCGGGACGATGATTCTCGTCGCGAACAGGTCATAAATCTCGTCAAGCTGTTTGACCTGCTCTTTCATTTTGCGGTAGATGCTGTAAAAATGTTTGGGACGCCCCTCGATGTCGGCGCGAATACCCATTTCAGCGACTTTAATCGTCAAGTCTGTCACGATTTCCTGCAAATACGTCTCGCGATCAGAACGTCGTTGCGAAAGCATCCCGACGAGTTCGTAATACGCGTCGGGGTCTAAATAACGTAGGCTGAGGTCCTCAAGCTCCCACTTAATTCTATGAATTCCCAAGCGGGCCGCGAGAGGCGCATAGATATCGAGCGTTTCCCGCGCCGATGCGACTTGCTTTTCAGGCTCTTTGTATTCCATAGTACGCATGTTGTGGAGTCGATCCGCGAGCTTGATGAGAACGACGCGAATGTCTTTTGCCATCGCAAGAAACATCTTTCGAAAATTCTGCGCCTGTAATTCTTCTCTCGACGAGTATGAAATACGAGACAATTTTGTCACTCCGTCGACAAGTGCCGCGACCTCAGAACCCATCTCAGACTCGATTTCCTTGAGCGTCAGATTGGTATCTTCAACCGTGTCGTGGAGCAGTGCTGCTGCTAGCGTATGCTCGTCAATCAATCCCAACTCGAGAAGAACCCTCATCGCCTCGACAGGGTGAACAATGTAAGGCTCCCCTGTCGCCCTGCATTGGTCGGCATGCGCCCGTTTCGCAAGTTCATATGCTTTAATCAGAAAAGACGCGTCTTGTCGGTGCGCGGATTTTTTCCACAGTTCAACGAGTTGATTCATCTCCTCATCAACCAAACAAGTCAACTCATGCCGTGTTTTCGTATTAACCGATTCCTGCGTCACGTTACCAGCACTCCTTGCGCGTCGAGCTTGACCCAAAGCGGCGTCTCCGTCAATGTCAATTTCTCCTCGCCGATGTCCAAAAGGCGGAAAATAAAGCCCCCACACTCATCCGCAACAAGTTCACCGAGACCAACCTCCGCAAAGACAGCGAGAACAAACAGTACAGCGAGCGCGCCTGCGTCTACATTATAACGATGAGTGAGTAGCCATGCCAATCGCGAGGGTGAAAAAGTGATCGGAACGCGCTCTCTGCCCGCAATAGAAGACAAGAGTTGCCACAGTGCGACAAAGACATCTCGCTCGATCGATGTCAAACCGTGTCGGTTGAGCGTCTCCATCAGGTGCGGATCGGGTAATTGACGAAGAAACTCGGGGAAAGCGTGTTGCAGACGATTATCCATTTCGAAACCGTGCGAAGGTCGTAAATCCGTGCATCGCAGCTGAATGGAACGACGATCACGCCAGAAATTGAATTCCGGCGTCCCCATCAAATCGATCTCGTCACCGACCGAGTAAAAAGGTTCATCATCGCCTCTGTTAAACAGGATCGTATCGAAAGCGCTCTTCAAGTCATCCTGCGACCGTACTTTCAAACGCAGATGTCTCCCGTCGCCGACGCGGGTAATAGCCTCAATCTTCATGGACGGAATAATGAAGAGAGGTTGTTCAAATCCGTATCCTGTCGGTTCAAGCGCGTCAAAACTCTCAACAAGTTTCGCATCGATTACGTGCCCTTCAAGCGTGGTATCGGCAAGTATGGGCACGTGACGTTCTTTCATCGGAATCGACTCGATGTAACGAACCATTGCTTCGCGAAAACGATCGAAATTCTCTGCCTTCAACGAAAGTCCCGCAGCTCCTTCATGACCTCCGAATGTCTCAAGAAAAGTCCCCGCATATGTGATACCCTCGATCAAATTAATGCGACCGAATGTGCGGGCGGAGCCGGTCAACATCCCGTCCTCTTCTGAGAGCGTAATGGCGGGTACGCGCAACCGCTCCGCCAAGCGCGCACTGACAATACCGAGCACACCGCCGTGCCAACCTTTCCCTCTCGCGATGGCGATCGACAGTGGCTTGTCGCCCTGTCTTTTCATGACATCGTGTAAAGCATCATGGAAAACTTCGTGCTCGACCTGCCTACGTGCATTATTCAGTTCGTGCAGTTCAAGGGCGAGAAAAACGACGCGCTCAGGATCATCCTCGAGCAGCAAATCCAGCGCAAGGCGCACATCGCCCACGCGACCCGCGGCATTGAGTCTCGGTCCGATGGAAAAAGCGAAATCGCGAGACATGAGCGTTCCGCCTTTTCTACTGCTACTTGAGTATTTATACAAAGCTTTCAACCCTTCCGGCGCGTGATCGTCAAATGCTTCCAAACCGGCACGTACAATCGCGCGATTGACTCCGATGAGAGGCACGACATCAGCAACCGTTCCGACGGAGGCGATCACCGTCAACATGGGGCGAATCGCGGATATCTCACCTAAAACTTGATCCAAGGCGAGAGTCATTAGATAGACGACGCCTGCGCCACTCAGCTCTTTGAAGGGATAAGATTCGTCGGGTATGGAAGGATTGAGGATAGGCACATCGCCGCGTGCGAATTGTTCGTCCGGAAGATGATGATCCGTCACGATGATTTTAATGCCGTGTTGACACAAGAACTCGATCGCGTCCGGTGATGACGTTCCCGTGTCCACCGTAATGACAAGATGTGGGTTGTGCAGAACGATCTCCTCTGCCAAAGCGACGGACAGACCGAAGCCGTCATCGAAACGGTCGGGAATAAGAATCTCCGCTTCATACTCTCTCGATTTGAACCAGCGTGCGAGCAAAGCAGAAGAGGTCAGTCCGTCCGCATCATAGTCACCGAATATCAGAATACGCGGCGACTCCATTCTAAGTACTCCATCGACGATGGCACAAGCTTTTTCCATATCGAGAAACAGAAAGGGATCAGGAATGTCTTCGAGCGAGACATGAAGAAACGCATCGCATTCGATCGGTGTATCGAGTCCGCGTGCCTTTAATACGCTCGACAGCACGTCATGCCGTTCCTCTCGTGGGGCATCGTACGCAACCGCCCAGTCGGCAGGTGATAACCATTCAAGTATATGATGTCTCGCCGCATCACGCATGCCAGTCTCTCCCTCTATCACGTATAATCATTGACTACTCTCAGTCGGGAATGATAGTGATAAAAATTCCTTCATCTAAAAAAGGTTCGTTGCTCACAACGAACCTCTTTCAGTGTCGTTCTTGAATTATTAGCGTTTGCGCTTTCTGGCGGCTTCAGCTTTTTTCTTGCGTCGAACACTCGGTTTTTCGTAATGCTCACGCTTGCGTACTTCAGCGAGCACGCCTGAACGCGCGGTGGAACGCTTAAAACGTCTCAGCGCACTGTCCAGGGATTCATTCTCTTTTACGCGAATCTCCGTCAATCTAATCCCTCCCCTCACAGTGTTCTCTGAGCAACCCGGTAGGATTCACAGTCGTCAAGTAGTATACAACGAAAATCGGCAAGCCGTCAAACGGAAAGGTGTTGAACCGGACTTCTCCATGCGGAAAAATGCTATATTCCTTTATCGGAAGAACTCATCGGAGACTTGCATATATTGATGGTAGAATATGGATACGCGTTGCTATTTCTATCGGAGGTGCCATCTCTTTCATGCGGTCATACTATCGTAGAATCTTTCCTAAATTTTCTTCGGCAAAATCCGCACGATGCGACGAGCGGAAATGCAAAAAGCCTGTTCGTCTCTCGGCACTGTTGCTCCTCCTTGTGCTGACAACTGTTTTCTTCTCTTTGCCTTGTTCGGCAGTCCACGCCTCCGGGAAAAAACCTGCAACCTACGTTAAAAACGCGACGGCGCATCTCAAAATCAACAGTGACGGGACGATCAACGTGACGGAGCAGATTCGCTTCCATTCCGATCGAACGCTAACATCGCTTTCACTCGTCCTCTTGTCTCCGCTCAAGGGGGAATCAATCCTGCAGTCTTTAGAAATTGCTCAAGTTATTCACGGTGAGGAAGAAAAATATATCCAAGTCCCCGAGGGCGACGAACGCCGACCACAGCCGTTTTCCTACAGGATAGAGCGCTTGAAGGACCGCCTTCGCATTAGGCTTAGCATGACTGCTTTCACAGGCGAGTACGTTTTTAGACTCAATTACGATTGGACGCGCGGAGTCGTCGAAAAGGATAATCACGCGTTTATTTGGGGACCGCTTTGTGCCGCTCCGAGCGGCATGAGAGTGGAGACATTGCTCTGGGATATCACATTCCCCGATGATTGCCCTGTCGACCTCACAGAGATCGTGCCGATCGGCTACCACACAATGACCGAGAACAGAACAGGTCACAACACGGTCTCGTTCATCGACAATCAGCCTTTTCTCAAGACAGATGACATGGGAATTGTGATCAGCGCACCCAAGCGCTATTTTTCGCTGATTCTCCCCACGGCAGATACGGTCTCACTGAAGGAATCATTTGCTAAAGCCCGTGCACTCTCGGCGCGACTCACATTCATAGAATCGCTTAGAGATTCGGTCAAGCGTATCATCATGATCCTTACCGTCACCGGACTACTTGTCTACCTCATTTTTCAGGGATCACAACTGCTCTGGAATCCTCGAAGAAAATCCGACTTTGCCGTTTGGTCTGTGTCTGCACGACCTGCACAAGTCGCTTTGTTGGCGAGCACAAATCCGCGTGAACCCGACATTTTGCTCGCAACGGTTCTAAGCCTTGTCGCGCGGCGCGAAATTTCTTGGACTGATGAAGTCTTTATCTGGAACAATCCAAATCGCAACGACTTCTCTCAATTTACGACTTATGAGACACTTCTTTTGCAATGGCTCTTTGGGGCAAAACCCGAATACGATCACGTATTATCTCCGGGACGTCTGCGCATCGTCGCGCGTCAGGATGATTTCCGTCAGCTAGCACAGCGATTCAAAAAACACGTCGAAACTGATTTTGAAAATAGCAGACTCGTTGAACCTCGCCTGACAAAAGCGTTCCGACATTCCTATTTCCTTCTCGCTTTTCTTTTTCTCATTCCCACGGTCGGATTCTTCCTTTACACGAAGTCCGCTCTTTCTTTCATCTCACTTATCGTCTCCATACTTTTCGTCCTTGGCGGCTTTACGTTCCGTTTTTTGACGTATATGGGGGCTCGACGCGCACATGATACACGATGTTTTAAACGGGCATTGAAAACACCCGAACTCCTCGTCCACTCTGCCGCAGAACACTTCACGGATGTCGAAATGATGATCGGGACGCTTCCTGTCGCCGTCGCGCTCAACAGAGCGTCCGTATATTTGGAAAGCATAAAGAATTTGGATTCTCCCTTATTTGAACGGGCTGCGTACGCGCTCCTTCACGTCTTTCGCGGTCTACCCGTTCCTGCGGATCTCGACGCTGAAAGCAATGCGCGCGAGCCTTACGAACTGACTTTGCTAAAGCGCGCGCTCAGTGAGATGGAGCGAGGTATCGCATCTTGGCGCGAGCTGTTCCGATCCTGTTTCCTGTAACGAATCTTCTATTTTGCATATATTTTATGTTTTTGCAATAACTGTTTACCAAGCAAAATTTACCTTTTAAAGAACGATAATTTCCACATTTATATCGCTACAACCTCCACATCGTAAAGGCGAACTGTGTAGAAATTCTGCGTTAAGGATATTGAACTATACTCGGAAGCAAGCGTGCAGTTATACATCAAGAACCGCCGACGCGATACAAAAACACTGGATCGCTTCGCCGCGTCCAAAGGTCGTCAATTCCTCACCGGATGTCGCGGTGATAGCGACGTGATCGATCGAAAGACCAGTCAAATTCGCGATGCGCTCGCGCATCGGGTCGATGTATTGCGCCAAGTGTGGTCTCTTCGCTTCGATAGAAAACGATAGATGCGTAAGCCGCATACCGCGGAGCTCTTGAAGTGCTCTCTCAACATAAGCGGAACTGTCTGTGATGCCGCGCTTGGTCATCTCATCAGCGACGGCGCCAAGAATGCGCACACCTGTAAGTCCCGAAATCGCGTTTGTCAGTGCATGGAGCACGACGTCAGCATCGCTGTTCCCCTCAAGAGCAGGATATCCCGGGATTGACAGACCTCCGAGCATGAGCACTCTACCGCTCACTGCCATCTTATCCTCTGACATGAAACGATGGCTATCCTGCCCTATAGCTGAAATCGATATCACGAATAGTACCTCTTCTGTTCAATATTAATCGCACTTACAGCGACTCTTAAAAACTTGACACGCTTGCCTTGATCACATGATAACCTTTGCCGCGATTAATCGTCTCCACATGTTCAAAAATCCGAGCAAGTTCACGTGAGGCGGATGCCGCGCCCTGCTTGACGCGAATGACAATATAGAGTCGCCCCTCCGGCTCACTCAAGTGCTCTCTTGCATCTGAAAAAAGCCGGTACACCGTTTCTTTCCCCGCTCTGATCGGCGGATTCAATACGATGACATCATAGAGCAGCGCCCCCTGCAACGGCACGCCATCGGCTTGGAAAAAAGTGACATTCTCAATGCGATTCAGGCGAGCATTCTTATGTGCGATTGCAACTGCTCGCTCATTGATATCGGTGCCTGTCACCGAAAAGGAAGAACGGAGTTTCGCCAGTACGATCGCCATCACGCCGATCCCCGTTCCGAGATCGAGTACGCTGAGCGTCCTGTCCGCCTCGCGTTCCAATACAGTCGAAAGGAGAAGGTCGGTGCCGTCATCGAGTTTCTTTCTTGAAAAAACCCCTCGATCTGTCATGAAGCGAAACGGAACGCCTTCAAAAAACACATCGAACGAACGCGGCGCATGTGAGACATCAGGTTTTTGATCAAAGTAATGTGTCATCGGTCTACAAGATAAATGCGTTTTGCCCATGGTGTCAACTCAAGCGCCTTGATAAGTGGCAAGCCTAAACCGTAGACGACAAACGCCTGCGACAAGCATATCGAACCCATCGTCCCGACAATGAGCCAAAAGCCCGGTGTGTCCTCGCTGATCAGGAAGGGAATATAAAAACCGACGACAAGTGCATTAAGTACGACCGGCGGCAGAAGAGCGTATACTTTCAGAGAAATGATTTTTTTTCTCGTAAGTACTCGATTCCGTTTCACCGAATCGCTCTCGACCACCTCCGAAGCGTTCACTTCACGCAGTCGGCGAGCGAGCGCCTGTCGTAGAGGGTTTCCCAGAACCCACGTGAGGTACGCAGCGATGAGCGTCGTAGCGCTCCCGGCAATGACATCCACGATGCCGAGCGGAGACGGATTTAAGAGATTCGACAGAAGACAGCCCGCAAACACTCCTAAAACGGCAGATGGAAAAAGCGCAGGGAGCGCTGTCAAAGCCTCCGCCAACCGAAGCTGAACTACCTGAAAACTCATAAAAGATGTCGCAACCGTGAGGGCGAGATAGAGAGCTGCGATCAAGGCACTCTGAATCAAAGCGGAGAGCGCGTAAAAAGAGCGGGTTTTCACTAAAGAAAAATCCCGCCCCTGTCTGTCATTGTTTTTCATTTGAAGGTCCAAGGCAAAACCTTATGGAACACGAACCGCAAAAGTCATATCGTGACCGTTGATGTCCCAGTTTTGAGCGTCGAGTCCATCGGGTAATTCAGCTGCGTCGTCAAAGAAGATGACTTGCTGCGCTAGAACTTCGTCCATGATGCTGTCAATATAGCGGTGGATGACGTCTGCCAAATCGTCGCGCTTTACGTACAGGTCAATCCTGTCCGTCACCAAGAAATCGCTCGAGCGGCGCATCGTCTGAATTTTGCTGACCATTTCGCGCACGAGCCCCTCCTCAATCAACTGTTCGGAGAGGACGGTATTTAGCGCAACCGTCACGGATCCGGCACTCTCGACGGCAAAGCCTGTGGCAGGCACTTCCTCGACAAGAAGGTCCTCAAGCGTCAATTCATATACGGTCCCGTCGACTTCGAGATCAAACTTTCCGTCGCGCTCAAGAAGATCCATTGTCTCTCTCCCCGGTAAAGCTTCAATCAGCTTGCGCCCCTTCGGAAGGTTCGCGCCCATGAGGCGCCCCAGCGTGCGAAGTTGAGGCTTGAAAGAGTAATCGACAAGGCGTCTATTGTTCTCCTCTCGGACCATCTTCTTGATATTCAGCTCGTCGAGCACGAGTGCCGTCAGTTCGTCCGACAGAGACTCGCCTCCAACGACGATCATCTCCTCCAAGGGTTGACGAATCTTGAGCTGTGACACATTTCTAGCTGCTCTCCCGAGTGAGACGATTTCGAGAACGCGCTCCATGTCATTTTCAAGCTTGTAGTCAATTTTCGTCTCATCTACAGACGGGAAATCGCACAGATGGACACTCTCGCGCGCACCGTCAAGGTGACCGACGGCGAGATTCCGATAGACAGTCTCCGCCATAAAAGGCGTAAACGGCGCAGTCAGATGAGCCATCGTCACGAGAACATCGTGCAGCACAATATACGCAGTGATCTTGTCGGCATCGAGCCCCGCACCCCAGAATCGCTCACGCGAACGGCGAACATACCAGTTCGACAAATCATCGGTGAAAGCCTCAAGCGCTCTCGCCGCCGTCGTAATATCGTACATCTCCAGCTTCGTATCGACTTCGCGGATCAGAGAATGAAGTCGGCTCTCGATCCAGCGGTCGATCACCGTTTTATGATCGTCGACGGGGAAGTCACTATACGCCTGTCGCTCAAAACCGTCGATGTTGGCATAAAGCACGAAGAAAGCATAAGTATTCCAGAACGTTCCCATAAACCGACGCTTCATCTCGTTGACGGCAGCCGTGGAAAAGCGCACCGAAACCCATGGATGACTGTCCGCATAGAACATCCAGCGGACGGCGTCCGCACCCTCACGTGCCAAGACCTCATTGGGGTCGACGACGTTACCGAGGTGTTTCGACATTTTGATGCCGTCCTTGTCGAGGACGTGTCCCATCACGATGCAATTATCGTAGGCAGGCGTATCAAAAAGGCACGTAGCGATCGCATGCAAACTGTAAAACCATCCGCGCGTCTGGTCGATCGCCTCGGAGATAAAGTCGGCAGGCATGCGCTCCTCGAAAATTTCTTGATTCTCAAAAGGATAATGGTACTGGGCAAAGGGCATCGCACCGGAATCGTACCAGCAGTCAATAACTTCGGGAACACGTGTCATCAGGCTATCGCACTCGGGACAGCGGATGTGCACCTTGTCGATCATCGGCTTGTGAAGCTCAATCTCTTCGGGGCAGTCGGGCGACATTGATTTCAATTCCTCGATGGAACCGACCATATGCAGGTGATGACATGCGTCGCACTCCCAAACGGGCAGCGGCGTTCCCCAGTATCTCTCGCGCGAAAGACACCAGTCGACAACATTCTCAAGGTAATTGCCGAACCTTCCGGGACCGATGTGAGCGGGTAGCCAGTTGATTTGATCGTTGTTGGTAAGCAAGTTGTCGCGCATCTTCGTCATCTCGATAAACCAAGCGTGACGTGCGTAATAGATGAGCGCCGTTTTACATCTCCAGCAGAACGGATATGTGTGTTCCATCTCGGCTTCAGCAATCAGAAGTCCTTCACGTTTCAAAATTTCGACGAGTTTGTCGTCCGCATCCTTGACGAAGAGACCGGCAACGTCGGTGGCTTCCTTCGTCATCGTGCCGTCCTCGGCGACAAGTTGCACGTGCGGCAGATCCTCTCGACGCCCGATTCTCGCGTCGTCCTCACCGAAGGCAGGCGCGAGATGCACGATCCCCGTCCCGTCCGTCAACGTGACGTAAGGATCGGCGACGACGAAAAACGCACGCTTGCCGGATTGTTCCACTGTTTCTACAGCGTACGGGTAAAGCGGCACATATGAGCGACCGACGAGTTCACTACCTAGATAGCGTTCAACGATACGCACCTCTTCGCCAAAGACTTGTTTGCACAGGGCTTCCGCTATGATATAGCGCGGACTTCCAGGCGAACCGTCGACCTCATGGTCGACCTCGCAAAGAACATAATATTCATCTGCATTGACACAGAGTGCGACATTCGAAGGAAGCGTCCACGGTGTCGTCGTCCAGACGGCGAAATACGTATTAGGCTCCTCAGCATCGCGGAAGCGTACGTAAACGGTCCGCTCCGTAATATCGCGATACCCTTGCGCCACTTCGTGACTTGAAAGCGATGTTCCACAACGCGGGCAATACGGCACAACCTTGTGTCCTTGGTAGATTAGTCCCTGATCCCAAATCTGACGAAGCGACCACCAGACTGATTCAATGTAGTCGTTCTCATACGTGATGTACGGATTATCCATATCTGCCCAGAAGCCGACGCGCTCCGACATCTCTTCCCACTCGGTTTTATACTTCCAAACGGACTTTTTACACTCGCGAATAAACTCTTCAACACCGAACTCTTCAATTTGTTCTTTCCCATCAAGACCCAGACGTTTTTCCACTTCGAGTTCAACCGGTAAACCGTGTGTATCCCAACCGGCTTTACGAGGGACGTGATACCCTTTCATCGTCCGATAACGAGGAATCAAGTCTTTAATCGCACGCGTCAAGACATGACCGGCGTGCGGCATGCCGTTCGCCGTCGGAGGACCGTCAAAAAAAGAAAAAATAGGAGCGCCTTCCCGAATCTCTACCGATTTCTCGAATATTTTGTTTTCCTTCCAAAACGATAGAACCTCCAATTCACGGGGGACAAAATCGAGACTGCTGTCAACCTTTTCGTACATGGCGTTTTGCTCCTTCTCTAAAACATGCAAAGGCGTCCGTAAGCCGCAAAATCAATATTGACCGATAACACCTCAAAATCTACATCTTTGTAATTATAGGTTTACGCGTCATTCAAGTCAATTAAACGCACGTAGGACACGGAGCGGGGCACGATCCCAGAGCACGATCCTGATCCCGGAACACAATCCCGATTCTGGAACACAATCCCGATCCCGGAACACGATCCCGGTAACTCGATCCCGGTAACTCAATCCCAGTGTTCAATTTTTCAATTAATATCGAATTTTGGAACTTTCCGCTCGAAACCGGTGTTCAATTATTCAGTTAATATCGAATTTTGGAACTTTCCGCCCGAAACCAGTGTTCAACATCCTGTAAAGTAGATGCAAGCAAAGTCGCTCAGGAGATGGTGAATCGAGCTAGGAAAAGGATGATACCTCTTCGTCTGAGTGAAATTGCTTTGAACCGAACACACATCTCAAAGAGGTATCACCTGTACCCCTGTAAAGGAGGGGCTTATATGAAGAATATCACAAAAAATCGAAGATTATCTGAGATCAGCAAAACGACGCTCATCGTCGCGATTGACATCGGCGGATACGAGCACCATGCTCGCGCGTTTGACTGGCGAGGCATCGAGCAGCAGAAGAAGGCTTTTAAGTTCAAGAATGACCGTTATGGTTTTGAAAGTTTCTTGAGTTGGCTCGAGCGCATACAGTTGATGAGCGGGTTTACTGAGGTTATGGTTGGGCTTGAGCCGACCGGTCATTATTGGTTTGCGCTGTTCGATTATCTTCTGTCCCGTAACCTTCGTCTTGTGATCACCAGTCCGGTCAGTGTGAAGCAGACGAAAGAAGCGGCGACGACGAGCGCGAGCAAAAGCGATCCGGAGGATCCGAAAGCGATCGCCCATGTGATGATTTCGGGAAATTACCAAGAGATCTATCGTCCTCAGGGAAACTATGCCGAACTTCGGAAAGCTTATACGCTACGCAACAGCGTCATGGAACAGAAAAAGGCGACGGCCAATCGCATCCATGCTTGGGCAAGCACGTATTTCCCCGAGTGGCACAAGGTCTACTCGTCCGTGCAAAGGATCGGCTTCCTGACGCTTCTGCGTCGGGCTCCTCTTCCATCGGACATTGTCAAGCTGGGTGTGCATGGCATCCTTCACCACTGGCATGAGTGCCAGTTGCTGGGCGGTATAAGCCGGAATCGTGCAGAACGTCTGGTCGAGGAAGCGAAGCGCTCGGTAGGTGTTACGGAAGCTTCGGAAATGGCTAGGGTAGAAATTCAGATGCTCCTGCAGCACTACGACCTGCAGGAAACCCAGCTGGTACGGCTAGACAAGAGACTGGAGGAGCTGGTTGAGCAGTATCCGGGAGGCAAGAGACTGATGCAGATTCCCGGTATTGACCTCCAGATCGCCGCCGGCTTTCTGGCGGAAGTGGGAGATATCAGCCGTTTCCCCGGTGCCTCTCAGTTGCAGAGTTACGCGGGTCTGGATATCCTCCGTAACAGCTCAGGTAAGCGCAGGGGTCAGAGCCGCATCAGCAAGCGAGGTCGCAACAAGCTTCGTCGCATCATGTTCGTAGCAGCTTTGTGCGTCGTGAATCATACGTCCGAGTTCCGTGCGGTTCACCAATACTATAAGCATCGCACGAAGAATCCGCTTAAAGCGATGCAGTCGCTTATCGCCGTCGCCTGCAAATTGCTTCGCGTGTTTCATGTCATGCTTACGAAAGACGTTGACTATGACCCTAACAAGGTCACCTGTGGCCTTGTCGTCAAGTCCTCTGAGAAGCAGGTCGCATAGCAGAATTGTAGAAGAGAGAACTTGAATCACTAAGACTCCATGTCACGCCGGTGGCATGAGAAAACGAACGGATCACGGTGGCCCCTACGTCTATTGCAAAGCAATGCTGCCGTGTGACGTATAGACCCCAATCGAACGAGCCGGTGGTAGTCTGCAGACAACAAAATTTAGGGCCATGACCCTGTTGTGCAGCAGTGCGGACACCCGTGTTATGGACAGGCAGAACGACAGAGGATAGGACTCGTCCCTGATCACGGACGATGATCCTGGTAGTGATGGGAGATTTGCTGCCATAGCGCTGGACGGGCAACACCGAAAAGGCCGTGGAATCAGAGATGAGACGTTGGCTTTCGTGTGCCTAATTTTCCCGAAAAATGCCATCTGGAGTGCTGTTTATCCATAATCTCCGGCTCGTTCCTTTGGAACAACAAACCACCCGCTTCCGCAAAGCACTGGCACAAAAGGCTTTCGCACTTGACACAGTAGGGAGTTTTGCAGTTAATATCAAATTTCTGAACTTTGCACTCCCAAGCCTTAAGCAAGCGCGCGGGCGCTCCGGATCGATGGAAGACTGAATGCTACGTCACAGGCTTTCGGGGGTGTGAAACATCTACAGCTATCATATTTCACCGTACAATGTTTTATGACTTCCCTATGAAAAGCCTTGCAACCCACATTTTGCACATCATCAGCAAACCAACATCGTCTATCTTTTGCGCCACACACTCCCTGCTCCCTTCTTTTTCGTACAATTTTTTGATATAAAGTGAAAAATTGCATAAGGAGAGTGAGCGAAGAGGGAGGAACAAGCGTTACTAGGTAAAGAAAATAGTTTTAAGTAGAAAATCTGTACATTGAGGGTGGTCGGACGGGGGTGGAGGGGTGTTTTTGATGTTAAAGAGTGGCTTGAGCGAGGCAAAAGGGTTTGATTTCTGAGTGATGGTACTTTTTATTGAAAGAAAAATGAACTCTCATGGCTCGGCGAGTGTGGCTAATCGAATGATGATACGTTTTAGCCGAGTGTAAGACGATATTGATGTTTGATGTACGGCAGTTGTTCAGCGCTCAAGAGAAGAGGAGGAGATTAAGGTGCTCGTATTAATCGCACCGGGTGAATGACGCGCGCTCAAAACTCAAGTGATGAGGTGATTAAGGTGCTCACGTTAACACTAGAGGGAGGTTGGGGTGCCGGATGAGCCTGTTCCAGGCAGCGAGGTAGATTCTATACATGGTGCGTACCCCGGGAAACCGAGGTACTTCTCGCCAGTGAATTTTGCGGAAACGTGAGCGAAGACTAAGTCCTTTCTTGAACAGCAGATCGCGCAAGGCGACGAAGTTCTCAAAATACTTTCTTGCGCGAATGTGAATGCGTTTTCGTATTAGACGGGAGAGTTGGCGCACCAGGTTCTGAAAGGCTTTGAGGTTGTTCAGTTGTTCGTAGTTCACTGAAACGACTTGATAGCCTTCCGCTTCTAGATGAGACGTACGCTCCCGATCTTTTGATAATGCCGAGGCGCTGCTGTGAAATTCCTCACTGTCGTACTCGATATCAAGCTTACAGGAAGGGACGTAGAGGTCGGCGTAATAGGTCTTATTGCTTTTCTCCAAAGTAATTTTTTCATTGAGAACGATTTCGCTAAAACCGCACCCTCCTAGCGCATTGGGTAAACGCAGAAACATGTAAAGAATTGACTCCATCGGAGACCGTGAGTTGTTGTCAAGATAGCGAATAGCTCGGAGTGCTTTTCTTCGCCCTCGATGCCCTCGCAGTTCTTCAGCGCAAGCGCGCAGTTCATCGACGGTGCATCGAGGCTGATCGCCCTCACGGTAGGAACAGATTTGGAGTCCTAGAAAAATTAATTCGAGGATGCTGTACTCCCGAGCGACTTGAAGAAATACGAGCGGGAGCGTGCACGCTCGTCCTTTGACATATTTCTCGGCGCCAGGGATACTGCACGTGTGTATGATGGCACGATCAGGACGGTAAATGGGCTTATCGGTGAAGATAACGTACTCGTCAGGAAAGATCATATCGACCGGCTCGATGTTGCCTCGGATTGACGGCACTCGCCAATAATCAAGTGCAGGTTTTCCGTAGATATACTTTTTGACGTTATGGCTCATGCCCGGAGTATAACGAGAGGCTTAGAATATTTGTGAGGGAATAATTGCCCTTACCTTGTAGCAGCATTCATTTTGTCGAAATCTATCGCGTAAAGTGAAAAAGAGAATGCGCCTAAAATCAGAAAAAATTGAATTATTGCCGATTTTTTATTCGTCTCTTGACATTTCGCTCTAATCGGTTAGAATGAAATAAACTCTAATGCATTAGAGTAACGGAAAAGTCCGTACTAGAGCGATGGAGGGAACGATGGAAACGCCAAAAGTCTTCGAGAGCGAATACCGGTTTTGTCTGATTCTGTGGGAGCATGAGCCAATTAAAAGCTCGGAGCTTGTTCAACTGTGCGAGGAAGAGTTGGGCTGGAAGCCCACGACGACGTACACCGTTATCAGGCGACTGTCGGATCGCGGTGTCGTGCAGAACGAAGATACGATCGTAACATCCCTCATTTCACAGGAGGAAGTGCAGGCGGCGGAGATCAACGAGTTGGTGGAGAAGAAGTTTGAAGGCTCCTTGCCTGCTTTTATTGCCGCCTTCACAAAGCACCGGAAGATTTCAGAGGACGAGATCGACGAGGTGCAGAAGATGATCGATCGATATAGAAGGGAGGCACAGCATGAATGAGTTATTCCTGAAGATGTTCAATCTGGGAGTGACCGCATCGTATCTTGCGCTTGCTGTCATTCTGATTCGGGCGATTTTTCGGAAAGCGCCGAAACGTGTCTTTCCCTTTTTGTGGGGACTGGTCGCGTTGCGGTTGCTCTTCCCCTTTTCTATTGAAAGTTCGCTGAGTCTGATTCCGAGCGCCGAGACAGTCAATCCCGAGATCCTGGTGGCGGAAGAGCCGGCGATCAGTAGCGGTATCGCTTTCGTCAACCGTGTCGTCAATCCCATTCTTAAAGAGTCCTTGTCACCCGATCCTGCCACCGGTAGCCATTCTGTGCGAACTAGCGTATCCATTGCCTTCGTTATCTGGGTGGTGGGCGTTGCGGCGATGCTGGTTTACGCCTTGATCAGCTATTTGCGCCTGAAACGCGACGTAAAGACGGCGGTTCGGTTAGAACTGAGTGTATGGAAAAGCGACAGGATTGCGTCTCCTTTTGTGCTCGGTCTTATACGACCGCAGATATATCTTCCGTTTTCTTTGTCGGAGTCGGATGTAGATTATGTGCTCGCTCATGAACGAGCACACATCGCACGAAAAGACCATTGGATTAAACCATTTGGTTATCTGTTGCTTTCACTTCACTGGTTTAATCCGATCATGTGGATTGCTTATGTGTTGTTTTGCCGCGATGTCGAGCTTGCATGCGACGAGAAAGTCATTAAAGGATTGAACCTGGAACAAAGGGCTGATTATTCTCAGTCGCTGCTCACCTGCAGCATTTCTCACGGTCGGATTACCGCGTGCCCTCTCGCTTTTGGTGAGATCGGTGTGAAAGAAAGAGTGAAGCGCGTGTTGAATTATAAAAAGCCGACTTTCTGGGTTATTTTGGCGGTCGTCGCGGCAGGTGTTATTTTAGCTGTATGTTTTCTGACCAATCCTCCTAAAACGGACATTGATGTGTCGAAACCCACTGAAACGGAGGTGCCGAAATCCACTGAAACAGATGTGTCGAATCCCTCTGAAACGCCAGTGGAGGATTCTTGGCCGGCGTTGGCGGATATACGCAAGAATTATTCCGCGGAAGAAGCGGAGGCGGACGGCTGTGTGGTGATGGACGGGGAGACGATGCTTGCAGGCGAGGAGGTATGGGCGGATTTTGAAAACAGCACTGCCGCGGGGCGCGAGGCGAAAGTGAGAATCTACCAGATGTATGCTTATCAAGGGGGCGTCTATACTGTCAATGAACTGAGCTACGACGGCTCGACATTTCTGCTGCAATTCTATGACTCAAAAGGTGTAGATGAATACTTGTATTCGAGGAATTACAAATATCTGGTGAAAAGCTTATACCAACCGGATCCTGAAAGCTCAAATTTATCTTTGCATTATCTTCTTTCCGACGATCCTAATGTGACTGCCGAGGGTTATTTGGCACACATATTCAGTTCTGCCTACTCGCCCGATAGCATCTATAACCAATGCGAGAGATTGTTTAGCCGGCTCATTAACAACGGATACCTTCTTCAACGTGGATTTGGACTCGCTTTTGTCGACATCGACAACGACGGGAAAGAGGAAAAATGTTGCCTCGGCTATGGACCAACCTCCGGTGTCGCTACCTTCACTTTGACTGTTTTTGAAGGCGAGCAGTTCGAGTATGCCGGACTTTTCTCTCCAGCCCCAAACCGCGGCGTCATCAGCTTTTTCCAAGAAGAAGACGGTACGCTGAAAGTACAGATGAAAAACTGGAACGTGGCGGAGTATCCGTCTATCGTCGGAGAGCTTTATGACATTGTCATTCGGGACGGAACACTCGTTCTGGTTGATGAGAACGGTGAGACACTCCCGCCTGGGATGAAATAGGATTCGTTTCTCTCCTTCTCACCTATGAATGATGAAGGAGAGAGTATCTCGAAAAGAGAGAGATGCTTGTGCCGTGTGCAAAGAATGACACCTTCATATTTGGAGCACCGATATGCTTAAGAGACGATTATTTCTTCTTTTCTTCCTCATTCTGTTGACGATCCTCTGTGTGTCACAAGGTCGCATCATGTTCGAAGAAAATCACCACAAGAAGTTTAGCCCCGAAGCCTTAATCAAAGAGATGCCCGGATTCACCCCAGAAAAGACCGTCAGTCTTTGGATCAATTATTATGATACGGAGACGCCGCTGAAGTTGTTTGACGACTTGATGGAGATCACCGAGGCGGTCGACGGTGATCTTGTGCTTCAAGTAACAACGATACTTGAGGACGAGACGATTTACGGGCAGACGTATATCCATTCCAATGAGAAAGAGTTGCTCCCTCCATTTTTTTTCAGCGATCTAGCCTGTGATTGGAGCCGGACAGCCACCCGGGCATACGTATGGCCGCCGGAAGACGGGCAGGGAACTATTCTGAGAATGACGGATTTGTCAGCCTCAGAACTCGACGGAGAGAAGGTCAAACAGCTCTATAGTCCGATGAGTTTGGCGTGTGAGCGATTCGCCGGCCGCCCTGAGAGCGACTTCCCTTCTATTCGAGGTCATCTGGTGACTGAGCGGCGACAGGAGGCGTTGCGTTTCCTCCGACTGTATGAGCAGAATGAATATCCGTATTTTGGCGGAATCCATCCTTATGACGAATTCAACGAAACCATGCAGCTCTTTGCAAAAAGTGAAACGGGACCCGCTTATACGATTATTTATCTTTTCGCTGCCGCACTGTTTGCCATTATCGTCGCCAGCTATTCATTGGATGTCGTAGAAATGTCAAAGGAGATCGGTATTCGCAAGATGCTCGGCCAATCGACGAGCGCGATTGCGTTTAAGCTGTTCTTGCCGTTCAACGGATGGATGGCGCTCACTCTTCTCGTGACGACACTCGCTACATTGCTCGTGACGGTTACGTACTGGAATGCGCTATTTCTCGAATTTCTGAAACTGCTTCTCCTCTTTATCGCGGCTGTTCTGCTTATGGTGGCGCTGTCCTTCGGCATCGCCGTCATTTATATAAAGCGCGTTCGCCCCGTTATCTCGACGAAAAAGACAAGTTCACTTACCCTCTTCTCCAACATCAGTCTTGTGCTGAAAATGATTCTCGTGCTCCTCATCGCTGCCCAGCTCTTTGACCTCTTCCCACCACTGAATAAACTATACAATGCTTCTCGCGCCGAGCGGCGATACGCGCGCAATCAAATTATGTTCCATGTGGAGGACGCGACACTTCCCTTTGAAGACGAAGCAAAACGTATGTCAAAGAGCAATGAGATAAAAAACCACTTCCAAAAGCATATACATGAGTGGGGAGCCCTCACATCAAACTATATAGCGCGTGGCGCCATCGAGATTAAGGGCATCGACGAAAAAGGCGAACTGATGACGACAGAAGTCCAACTTGGCTGTGCGCAAATTTCATACCAAGTGACTCTCATGAACAAAATCCTTGATGCGGACGGCGAACGGATTCAGTTCGATGCTCCTCCAGAAACGACCGTTCTCCTCGTTCCGGAAGGCGCTAAGCTTGAAGACGCCAGTACATTTATGTTGGATGAACTGACAAGAGGGAAAAAGACGATCCCGATCAAGCGGAATCAGAAGATTCTCCTCCCGACCGGTGAGGTGGCGTACGACTCCATCCTCATCATCGTGTCGTCCGCTCATGCGAAGGCTTACGCGAATTACGTTCCGGATACGGTGGAAAACAGGGAGAGTATCCGCAAGGTCATGGATGCGGGAGGATATCCTCCCGACTGGTACGAGCTTCGCTCCGAACCGATGATACGGGCAAAAGAACTTGACTTGCAAGCAGTGCGCCGCCCCGCGGTCATCATGGCGTATTTGCTCGTCAGCTTTGCATTCTTAAGCTACCAGAACGCGGCAGTATACTTTCTGGACAAGAACAAGTGGCTCAACTTAGCATATCTTCACGGAACACCATTCTTGCGCCGTTACCGTTTCTTGTGGCTGCGCGTGCTGATTCCATACGTAACCGCTTTACTTGCCGTTACATTGTTCCCGGATTTTTTCAGGCAGATCATGAACCTTAGTTATGAGGGATACACTTTTGATTTCATGGAAGTTAAGTTGGCGTTTAACACCTCGCTGGCACTGTTCACAGGACTGCTCGGACTTGATGTGCTCATCCATATACTCTTCACACGGCGTATTCAAAAACGCATGACGACGATGCTAAAGGGGGAAAAATAATGCAAATCGAATGGCGCGGGCTACATAAATCATTTGGCAGAATACCCGTACTGCGCAATATGACAGATTCCATCCGGGCGGGCGAAATGGTCGTCCTCTCGGGCGTATCCGGTTCGGGCAAATCGACATTGCTCAATATTCTCGGCTTGATCGAGACGCCTGATCGCGGCGAGATCGTCTGGTGGGGCAAGAAGAATGTGAAGCCCTTTTCGCGCCAGGCGGAGAAGATATTGGCACAGAAGATCGGCTACCTCTTTCAGGACTTCGCGCTCATTAACCACATGACCGTGGAACAGAATTTGGATATCGCTCTTGAGATGATTAAGGCTTCTCGTGCGGATAAGCAGACATTCAAAAGAGTGGCGCTGGCCGAGGTCGGGCTTGAAGAAGACTTCCTCGGAAAACGCGTCTTCGAATGCTCAGGCGGTGAGCAGCAACGGATCGCGATCGCGCGGCTGCTCTTGAAACCGTGCGAAATGATCCTCTGCGACGAGCCGACCGGCAGCCTCGACGAAGGCAACAAGGAGATCGTCATCGGACTTCTCAGGAAACTGCAAAAGAGCGGCAAGTCCATCGTCATCGCGACGCACGACAATTCATTGAAGGAGATCGCCGATAAAATCATTACCATCCCCGACTTGAAACTTGAGGCGTAAGGCGCCTTATAAACTCGGGCTTTTCCAGATAAGGGGGCGCCCCCCCTCAAGACTACGCTCAAAATCCCTTCAATGTTCGTTTATGTTTTATAGAGTAAATCGGCGAGGACAGTGGAGAAGCAATAAATGCTCCTTACTATCCGAAATGCGGAAATATATCCAGCATTTACAAGTTTTCGAGTTGTTCCCGATCCAACCCTGTCGCCTGTTGAATGATATCTTTGTCGATTCCGCTTTTTAGCAAGGCTCTGGCGATGTTTAGCTTGGCTTCATCTTTGCCTTCTTCTCTACCTTCTTCTTTGCCTCTCTGTAGACCCTCTTTAAGGCCGCTCTCATACTTCTCCATCATGATCGAGTAGTGATCCATCTCGGCGATGTGTTCGCGGATGTAAATTTCCCGCTCGCTCGGGGTGTAGAAAACAGATTGCACTTTGTCATTGCATTCACTCATGAGTTCGTCTCCTTCCGATAGCACGTTACGCACTTCCTGACTGTCTGTTCGTATGAACAGCAACCAACGCTCCAATTCACTGATTTCACTTTGCAACAGTTCTTTTGTTTCTTCCGGCAACTTCGTCAGATCAAAGAAGTGTAATTCCAAGACATCCGATAAAAGTGAACCGTTTTCTTCGCGTATCGCATATGTCGATTGCAGTTTCTCGCCTAAATGGAAGGCTTCGTTAAGCAAGTGGATGCCGATACACTTGCTGAGCTCATTATAGCCCTCTCTTGCGCGCGACGTATCCTGATACATGAGCGACCAATAATAGATGGCTCGCTCGGGATAAAACGGATGCCAGTGGTTTTGCATCTCGATGTTGACTCTTTTTCCATCCTTCAATCTGATGAGTATGTCGACGATGCTTCGCTTATCTCTTATGTTGTGAAACAGAAGATAAGGGTTCGAGATTGTCAAATCGCTCACATCTTCCTTGCGAAGACCTGTCGTCAGGTGGATGAGATGAGCGACCGCGCTTTTGCTGTCTTCTGATGCGAATATCTTTTTAAAGAGATAGTCGTAGCGGATACTTACGGGGATTCCGTCCAGCGTTAGATTGTCTATTGCGGGTGACGAGTTGTTTTTTACCATGGTCTTTCCTCTTTTGGAGTATTTGCCAATCAAAAATCAACTCAGATAAACTCAAATGAAAGTGGCTTGGTTAGATTGTAGCATGAAATCCTGCATATCGTTTCGTCCACACAGAATGTACAAAGTTCATATTTAGAGCAGTGACAAACACGACGTCGAAGGCAAGGTCTATGTGTTCCCTGAACCGTTGCCGTTTTTTTCATAAATGAGTATACTGATGCTGAATAAAGATATTCCGTGAGGGGGTAAAGCGGAACGTCTCTCTTCTTGGGTTACCCTCTAATGTTTTTTGCTAGTGGAGGTTCTTTGTGACTGAACGATCCGGAGTCCAGATCTATTCGGAAATCGGACGGATTAAGCGCATCATGTTGCACCGTCCGGGACGCGAGTTGGATAATCTCACGCCGCCCAATATGAAGAGGCTTCTTTTTGACGAGATCCCTGACAGTTTCGTCGCCGCACGAGAACACGATATGTTTGCCGATTTGCTTCGCGGGATAGGTGCCGAGGTCGTGTATGTATCTGATTTGCTGGCGGATGTTTTGGCTGATTTGCCCGTCAGAGACGCTTTCTTGCAGGAATTCTTGAAGGAAGCGAACATCTATCGCAGTCAGTGGAATGACATCTATGATTATTTGTACACTATGGAATCCCCTAAGGATGTTGTTTCGATCGTTATTGCGGGTCTCCGCAGGGAGGAGATTTCGTTTAACAATCAGTATCTGAATCTACTCGATCACAAGAAGACTCTCTGGTTTGATCCCATTCCGAATCTCTACTACACGCGCGACCCGATGACTGTGATCGGGAACGGTATTTCCATCAACTGTATGTGGACGGATACGCGTAAGCGCGAGACATTGATTATGAAATACATCACGAAGTACCATCCCTGTTTTGCGGACTCTGCACTATACTACAGCCGAGAAGAGAATGCATCGCTGGAGGGTGGTGACATTCTTATCCTTTCTCCAAAAGTGGTAGCGATCGGAATTTCGCAACGGACGGAGTCGGCTGCGGTCAAGACGTTGGCGACACGCATCCTTCATAGCGATATGGGTTTTGAACACGTTCTCGCTTTCTTTATTCCAATAAAACGCGCTTTCATGCATCTTGATACGGTCTTCACGATGGTCGACCGCGAAATATTCACCATTCATCCCGAGATTGAGGGACCGCTTGAGATTCTTGATGTAACGAAAGATAAAGATGGATCTCTCCTCATAAAAAACATGGGGGGTCATCTGGAGGACGCATTGAAGAAGACTCTCGGTTTATCGGAGGTTGAGCTTATACGTTGCGGCGGCACTAGCGTGATCGATGCACAGCGCGAGCAGTGGAATGACGGCTCGAATACATTGGCGGTCGCACCCGGTGAAGTGATCGTCTATGAGCGAAACCGCGTGACAAATCGCCTCTTAAAAGAGGCGGGTGTCATTCTGCACGAGATTCCCGCCTCGGAATTGTCGCGTGGACGCGGAGGTCCGCGCTGTATGTCTATGCCGCTGTGGCGCGAATTGCTCGACTGATTGTTCCGTCTCGCCATTCATAGATCAATGACAATGAGTGGGCGCGACAGCGCCCATTCGTATAGAATAGAGATATCACTTCATAACTAATATTGGAGGTTAAGTAAACGTGAAGAAAAGAATCGTTGTTGCCTTGGGAGGCAACGCTCTCGGCAATACTCCTGAAGAACAGCAAGAGCTCGTTCGCCAGACGGCGAAACCGATCGCTGATTTGATTGAGGACGGTCATGATGTGGTCATCGCACACGGTAACGGTCCGCAAGTCGGCATGATCAATGTCGCATTCAGTAGTGGACAGGTGCCACGCATGCCATTTCCAGAATGTGGAGCGATGAGCCAAGGTTATATCGGATTTCATCTGCAAAACGCCTTGCGCGAGGAGCTGCTCTCGCGCGGGATTGATCGTCCCGTCGCGACGATTGTGACCCAAGTCGTCGTCGATAAAAACGATCCCGCCTTCGAGGATCCGACGAAACCGATCGGAAAGTTTTTCAGCAAAGAAGAAGCCGAGAAAGTCGCTGCCGAGACGGGCTATGTCATGAAAGAAGACGCAGGTCGCGGCTACCGCCGCGTGGTCGCCTCGCCGAAGCCGGTTGAAGTTATTGAGAATAAAACAGTCGAAGCGTTAATCAATGACGGTCAAATTGTCATTACGGTTGGAGGAGGCGGAATTCCCGTGATCAAAGATGGCAATACTTTGGAAGGTGTCGCCGCCGTGATCGATAAGGATTTCGCATCTGGTGTTCTCGCGGAGATGATCAACGCCGATTTCTTGATTATTCTGACGGCTGTGGAAAAAATTGCACTAAACTACGGCAAGCAGAATGAGACATGGCTTGACCAAGTGAGTGTCGCGGACATGGAGCAATACATGACGGAAGGTCATTTTGCTCCCGGTTCCATGTTGCCAAAGGTCGAGGCGAGCGTCGCCTTTGCAAAATCGGGTAAGGGTCGCGTTGCGCTTGTGACTTCACTGGAAAGGGCGAGCAGCGGTATTAAGGGAGAAACAGGTACGCACATCAGCCTGTAATACTGTAAATACGAGTCGGGCGATCCAGATCGCCTAACGGGAGGGGAAATTCATGAGAGATATCAGAGTCGCTCTCTGGGGTCTAGGCGCCATGGGGAGCGGAATAGCTAAGATGATCGCTTCGAAAGAAGGAATCGTCATCTCGGGAGTATGCGTTAGGCGAGAACACCTTGCCGGGCAGGAGGTTTACGCTTATCTGGGCATGGATCGTGGCGATCGCGATCCCGTGTTCATCACGAATAACATTAAAGATGTTGTCAGGCGTGATCTCTGTGACATCGTAGTCTTGGCGACCGATTCGTTCGTTGAAGCTCAATTCGATAAGATTATGTTCTGCCTCGATCGAGGCGTTCACGTCATCTCGACGGCAGAGGAAATGGCGTGGCCTTGGGCGCAGAGCGAAGAGCTTGCCGACAAGATTGATGCCTATGCAAAGGAGCGCGGTGTCGCCGTGCTCGGCACGGGAATCAACCCCGGCTTTGTTCTGGATTATCTGATCCTCGCTTTGAGCGGAACGTGTGAACACGTCGAGTCGATCTCCGCGGCGCGCATCAACGATCTCGCGCCTTTCGGAAAGGCCGTCATGGTCGAACAGGGCGTCGGAATTTCCGTTGAGGAATTTAATAGACGGATCGCGGAGGATAGTCTCGCCGGGCACGTCGGTTTTCCGGAGTCGATGGAGATGATCGCGGCGGGTATGGGCGTCAAGCTCGCCGATATCGAGCAAACGCGCGACCCGATTATCACGAACGTTGACCGAAAATCGGTACATGGGGAGGCGAAGAAGGGACATCTCGCCGGCATTCGCCAGCAAAGCTACGGTCGTCTAGCCGACGGTAAAGTCTTCATTCATCTCGATCACCCTCAGCAGATCTGCCCTGAGGATGAGGGCGTCCATACGGGCGACTATATCACGATTCGCGCTGACGGATACGATATGAATTTATCGATTGTCCCCGAAACGCCTGGCGGTATCGGAACGATCGCCATGGTCGTCAACATGATTCCGCACGTGATCGGCGCGAAACCGGGGCTTCGTTCGATGCTCGATCTCCCTGTACCTCGCTGTATCTTGGGCAATTACGCCGAGCAGATACACAGCGGAAGAGACCATCGGTATCGTCGAGGCGAACTCGTCCCCATCGAGACCGTTGTTCTCCCCATCGGTGAACGTGCACCTCAAGTGCCCGATGACACGAAAAAGACGCCGCTTCGCGCTTTTACAAAAGGTTTCTTACAGGAGGAATCGGCAACGCGCGGCGACAGAGTAACCGTGAGGACGATGAGCGATCGATTGGTGAAGGGAACGGTCTCAGACCTCCCTGTCTCTCCGATTCATACTTTCGGGGATAGCGTTCCGGAGTTGACTGCTGTTCACAGACAAGTGTTCGAGCTCATGTTCGGAGGTGAGTCGAAATGAAGGATATGACATACAGAGCCGTTATGGATCGGCAGAATGATATCATGCGCCAATCGCTCGGCATCAATTACGATGATTATGAGCTTGACGGCATCGCCTTTGACTATGAAGCTATGATGCGCGATGTCGGCATCACGATCGATGAAGTCGTTCGGATTCAACGTGATTTCGGAGTTGGAAATACACCGCTCATGGATATGAAAAACGTGACGGCGCTCGTAAGAAAGGTGTCGGAACCCGGTTATGGCGCAAGAATTCTCATCAAGGACGAAGCCGCCAATCCTTCGGGCAGCTTTAAAGCGCGCCGCGCGGCGCTTTCCGTATGGGACGCTAAACGGAAGGGCTACAAAGGCGTCATTGCGGCGACTTCCGGCAATTACGGCGCCGCCGTCGCCAGCATGGCGACAAAGCTCGGTCTAAAATGTATCGTGCTCCAAGAATGCTACGACAGCGAACTCGTCGGTCAGCCCGAAATCCTAGAAAAACAGAGAAAATGTGAGGCGTTCGGCGCCGAAGTCGTTCAGACGACGGTGGGTCCGGAGCTTTTCTATATGGCACTCCGCATGTTGGAGGAGACGGGTTTTTACAACGCGTCACTGTATTCACCTTCCGCCATCGCAGGTATTGAGACACTCGGCTATGAAATTGCGCACCAGTGTCGTGACGAATACGGTCTCGTTCCCGATGTCGTTCTTGCAACACATGCGGGAGGCGGCAATCTGACCGGAACGGCGCGAGGGCTCAAAAAGGCGGGTCTCGTCGATACGAAAGTCTATGCTGCGAGCGTCGATCTCTCCGGTTTGTCGATGGCGTCCGACCGAGATTTCAACCGCAAATCGTTCACGACGGGGCACACTGGCTTCGGCATCCCTTTCGCATCGCTTCCCGATCGAAGCGATGTTCCGAGGAACGCCGCCCGCGCTTTGCGCTACATTGATCGTTATCTCCTCGTCAAGCAGGGCGAGGTTTTCTACACGACGGAAATGTTGGCGACGTTAGAAGGACTTGAGCGCGGACCGGCAGGCAACACATCGTTGGCGGCCGCTTTCGCTCTCGCTAGGACGATGCCTGAAGATAAGACCATCGTAGTCCAGGAAACGGAATACACGGGCGCGGGGAAACACCCGATGGCTCAATTGACGTTCGCGAAACAGAACGGCATCAACGTCTATATCGGAGATCCGGAAGAAGAGGTCCCCGGTGAGTCGATCGTCCTGCCTGCACACCCGTCTATGATCCGCGTGCGCGATTACGACTTGAGCCGCCTGCGCGCCTCCGCACTGCGCCGCCTCGCCGCCGATGGCGGTCCGTGGTCGGAGAATGAGATCGCCTATATGGCGGAGGAGCTCAATCTCTCCATTGTAGAGACGAAAGCGATGCTTGAAACACTGTGATTCCAGTACTGAAACTGCCGTCATTTACGTGACGGCAGTTCATTTAATGGGAACTTATTAGGATAGGAGAGGATCTGAATGACCGATCGCAGAGATAGAGATATGTCATCGGATGCAATTTTTGAGGAACGTCGCCGACATCTCAGACATCTGTCAGATGAAGAACTCTATACACGTTTTTGGGAGTTGACGGAGAAGCTTGTCGAGCCGCTCCTGCAGGCGGGAAGAGAATATACGACGCCCGCCATTGAGCGAAGCGTTCTCCTCCGCATGGGGTTTTCAAGTCTGGAAGCACAGGCGATTGTACGCGGTGTGATCGATCACGGGCTGATGGGTAGAGGTGCCGGGCATGTCGTCTGGAAAGTATCGGAAGAGCTCGAACTCTCCATACGCGAAACGGGACTGTCGCTTGCCGAGGGCAGGCACTGGGACGTGGCGGCGCGACTGTTTGACGAGGTGATCTCATGAAGCGCGATGTGTGCGATGACAAAGATGTCCGTGATGGTCGCCAAGGAGCGGACGGATCAGTTCAGCCTGTTCGCGAAACGTCGATTTCTCTCGACATTGACGAGCGACTCGATGTTCGCAGAATTCTCGACGGTTTGGAGAATTATCGCTCGCCGAGACGCCCGTGGCATTGGCGTGAAGGTCGGGGAGAGCCTAGAAAGATCGGCGCATTTGAGTATCTGGAGACGTCGGAATCATTGAAAAATTCCGTGCCTCTGCCGGGGAGCCGAGGCTTTGGTTACATTGACCCGCAGCCAGATTGCGTCATCACGACGGAAATCGCTTCCGGTCGATTTGAGGACGATATCCGCCGTATGCGCATGGCTGCTTGGAACGGCGCCGATCACATCATGGTGATCAGGACGGCGGGTCAATCGCATATCGATTCGTTGTTGGAGGGTACGACACAGGGCATCGGGGGAATTCCCGTGACACGCAAGCAATGTCGCGCGACGCGTCGCGCGCTCGACCTTATCGAAGACGAGGTCGGTCGTCCGATCAATTATCACTCTTACGTTTCCGGCGTTGCCGGTCCCGATATCGCCGTGATGTTTGTCGAGGAAGGTGTTTCCGGCGTCCATCAGGACCCGCAATATAACGTCCTCTACCGAAACATCAACATGCTCAGAAGTTTCGTCGACGCGTGTGAAAGCAAGAAAATTATCGCATATGGAGGGCAACTCCAAATCGACGGCGCGCACAACGCCAACGCGACTGCGATGGAGGCGTGGAAAGTCATGCCCGAGCTGATGGTTCAACACGCGATCAACACTATGTTCTCGCTCAAGTGCGGAATCAAGCCGGAAAACATCGCGCTCTCAAGCGTCCCTCCGACGGCGCCTCCCGCGCCGTGTATGCGCATTGATTTGCCTTATGCGGTCGCGTTGAGAGATTTTTTCAGAGATTACAAAATACGTGCCCAACAGAATACGAAATACATGGAGTCAGAGACACGCGAAGCGACGGTGACGCATACGCTCAATATGGTCATATCGCGACTGACGTCGGTCGATGTTCAGTCAACAATCACGCCTGACGAGGGACGCAATGTCCCGTGGCACTATTTCAACATCAATGCCGTCAATACGGCGCGTCAGTCGCTCAATGGACTTGACGGCATCCGCGAGATGGTCGATATCAACCGTGACGGTCCGCTCGGCGAGCGCGTGCGCGAGTTAAAAGAGCGCGCCATTCTCTTTTTGGAGGAGATGCTCGAGGTCGGCGGTTATTTCAGCGCCGTAGAAGAGGGATTCTTCATCGACAGTGCCGAATATCCCGATCGCAAGGGCGACGGGATTGTACGCGAACTCGAAGGCGGGATCGGAGCGGACAGCCTGTTTAAGCGTGCCGACGACTATTTTGCGCCCGTCTCCGTCCATTTCGGATACAACAATATCCCATCTCAGTTTGAGTGTGCGAGCGAGGCGATCGGCGGCGATACGTTCCAAGATCCGTCCAAGATACAGTTTATCGACGAGCTCGATGAATACGATAACGTGAACGTCCGCATCGCCGAAAAACAAAAGTATTATGACAATCCGAATCTTGTCAGACCTGAAGTCGAGTTTTTGGCTGACGGTGTCATTGTTTTGACGCTGATGCTTCCCTGCGATCGGCGCCATGCGGAAGCCGCTTCGCTTGTCATCGGCGAAAGAATGGGGCTTTCGGACTGTGAGATTATCCACTGTCAAGTGATGCATCCCGCAGAGGGCACTTACATCGAAATGAAAGGCAAAATCGACTTTGACATCGATTTGTCAAAACTTGTGCTTCCCGAAGTGGTCGAGACGTTGTCAGAGTCGGAGATCCGAGATGATGTCCGCGAACACCCGATGACGGTCGTCGCGGGTACGGTGGGTGAGGACGAGCATTCCGTCGGCTTGAAAGAGATTCTCGACATCAAGCATGGCGGGATTGAAGGGTTCGGTATCCGCTATCACTATCTCGGGACGTCCGTTCCGATGGACAAAATTGTAGATGCGGCGATTGAGACGAATGCCGATGCTATCCTCGCGTCGACGATTATTTCGCATCACGATATCCATTACGAGAACATGAGGAAGATTGCGGACATCTGCATCGAGAAGGGCATCAGGGATCAAATTATCCTTGTCGGCGGGGGCACACAAGTCGTCAATGAGCTCGCGGTCGAAGCGGGCATGGATGTAGGGTTCGGGCGCGGCAGTCGCGGTATTGACGTAGCGAGTTTTCTTGTGAAGAGGCGCCGCGAAATGCGAAAGGGACGTGATGAAAGTTGAGCTGCTCGTAGCTGAGATTGGAAGCACGACGACAGTCGTCAATGCGTTTACCGACTTGACCGGCGACGTTCCCGTCTTTCTAGGACAGGGGATGGCGGCGACATCCATCGAGGAGGGAGACGTCATCCTTGGTTTTCAAAGAGCGAGAGTCGATCTTGCCCGCAATCTCGACGTCGAAACGATTGAAGCTGACCATATTTTCGCGACGAGTTCCGCTGCGGGCGGTCTCTCGATGACTGTTCACGGGTTGGTTCCCGAGATGACAGTGCGCGCCGCTCGCGAGGCGGCACTCGGCTCAGGCGCCGTTATCCGCATGGTCACTGCGGGTAAGCTTGGTACTTACGATCTTGAGGAAGTGCGCGCCATTGCACCGCGTATCATGATGGTGGCAGGCGGTGTTGACGGCGGCGAGCGCGAGACGGCACTTCACAACTTCAAGGTTCTGACAGAGCAGATGCCGGGGACGCCGATTTTGTACGCCGGAAACACCGATAATTGGCGAGAGATCAAAGCGATCGCTCAGGAGAAAAACATCCGATTGTACATAACGAAGAATGTATATCCGTCGCTTGATCAACTCGATGTTGCCCCGGCGCGCGTGATGATTCAGGACATCTTTGAAGAACACATTATCGAGGCTCCCGGAATGTCGCGCATACGCGAGGCGGTGACGGGAAGGATTATGCCGACTCCGGGTGCCGTGATGGCGATGACGGAGCGGCTCTTCGATGTTTTCGGTGACGTGATGACTTTTGATGTCGGAGGTGCGACAACCGATCTTCATTCGGTAACGGAAGGCAGTGAAGACTTGCGCCACTATCGCATAGAACCGGAACCGTTCGCCAAGCGGACAGTCGAAGGCGACTTGGGCGTATTCGTTAATCGCTCACACGTCATAGGCGCGATGAATGCCGGTGAGAAAGCGAAGCTACCTGTTGATTACGAGTTACAGATTGCGAACGTGCCGGAGATACCGGAGAATAGCGAACAGATTTCTCTCGTGCTTCCGCTTGTAAGAACTTGTTGTCGCGAGGCACTGGAACGCCACGCCGGTCGCATGATGGAACAATTTACGACACGTGGAAGGCGGATGACGGTGCGAGGTCGCGATTTGACTGCTGTTAAAACGGTGATCGCGACAGGCGGCGCGTTGACAAAGTTGCCCGGCGCCGCATCAATGATCAGCGACATATTGTCGACGCCTGTGTCCGATTTTCTCTATCCATCGGAGTATGCGCGTGTTATGATAGATCACAACTATTTGATGGCTACATGTGGGGTCATGGCAAACGCCTACCCTGATGCAGCTGTCAACTTAATACTTTCGTCATTGAGATTATCCTGACAGGAGGTCACTATGTCATGTCCTGAATTGCTTATTGATCGCGAAAAACTTATTCACAACGTACGCACCATCTTGAAGATGGGTCAGGATTCAAACGTCCAAATACACTTTGTCACCAAGTGTTTGTCGGGATGGCGACCTTTTCTTGAAGTCTTGTATGAGGCGGGTGTTGAATATTTTGCCGATTCCCGTGTCGAGAACTTACGCGAGATGAGTGACCTCGGACTATCGCGTATGATGCTCCGATCGCCGATGATCTCAAATGCGAATGACGTTGTACGCTATTCCGATTTAAGTCTTAATTCCGACTTGTCCGCCATTGAGGCATTATCGGATGCGGCACTGGCGCTCGACCGTGAGCACGGTGTCATTTTGATGGTTGAGATGGGGGACTTACGTGAGGGGTTCATGCCGGACGAGATGTTTGATGTCGCTTCTCGTGTACTTAATTTGCGCGGCGTATGGTTGGCAGGTATCGGGGCGAATTTTAACTGCTATGGCGGTGTCATTCCTGAAGAGCGCCAGCTGGAGGATCTAAGCAAGATGGCAGAAGATATTCGACGCCGCTTCAATGTTCCGCTACCGATTGTGTCCGGAGGCAACACGGGTTCCCTCTACATGCTTTCTGAAAATAGACTCCCGCTTGGAATCACGCATCTTCGCGTCGGCGAGGGTTACCTGCTCGGAATTGAGACATCCTTCAGAAAGCGACTTCACGATCTCTTCACCGATGTCTTTACCATCAGGGCGGAGATCGTCGAACTGAGACGGAAATCCTCCGTACCGACGGGATTAATCGGACCGAATTCTTTCAATGAGATTCCTGTTTTCGAAGATCGTGGACAGATTTGGCGCGCGATTCTCGCCATTGGTGAGCAGGATGTGCGCTGCGAAACATTGGAGCCGAAAGACAGCGCTATTGCATATTTGGGTGCGTCAAGCGATTACATGATGCTCGATGTTACGCATGCCGTCCGTGATTTCAAGGTTGGAGACGTGCTCGAGTTTTCACCTGACTACGCGGCTTTGCTGCGCGCTTCAACCTCTCCATACGTAGAGAAACGACTCGTCTGAAAAAGTCTTGACTATGGACGGTAGATGGATAGGCGAAATATGAAGATTAATCCTTGGTTTACGAAAAAGTCATGGGCGGAAATTTCAAAGAGCGCTTTGATCAACAATTTAGAGGTGATCAAGGCGCATGCCGCTACGACCGGAACACTTGTCGCTCCCGTAGTAAAGGCAAACGCGTACGGTCACGGCGCCGAGCTTGTCGTTCCCGTTCTTGAGGAGGCGGGAGTAACGTATCTCTGTGTCGCCACGATCGATGAGGCGATCGCTTTGCGTGAATCGGGAGCGAAATCGGAGATCCTTATTTTCGGTACGACGCGATACGAGCACGTACCGTTCCTCAAAATGTACGGTTTAACTGCCTCAATCGTTTCCGAAAGCGAAATACGAGGTTTTGCCGATGCATCGGCAAAGACCGGCGGGACGCCATTGCCGGTACACATCAAGCTTGACACCGGCATGTCACGACTCGGCATGCTCGTCGATCCTCCTAATAGATCAAGAGCGATAGAAGCGTTGATCGCCGCTGCCGGAGAACCTGCGCTAAAGGTGGCAGGTGTGTATACGCACTTGGCGACGGCGGATTGCGATCTAGCCTATGCCGCGATACAACGGGAGCGATTTATCGCAACTGTTGCAGAAGCTGAAAGGCGCGGTTTTCCGCGAGTCAAGCGCCATATCGCGAGCAGTGCGGCGATTCCGGGACAACCGGAGAATCACTTTGACATGGTGCGTCCCGGGATTACTCTGTACGGGGGCAAAGCAGGAGAGAGAGTTCCGCACTGGACGAAGTTGCGCCCTGTCATGACGGTAAAGAGCGTCATCGAGCAGATCGGTGACGTCGTGACGGGTACGCGTGTGAGTTATGGGGGCACATGGTCGGCATCGCGCGACTCGCGACTCGCCGTTATCAATATGGGTTATGCGGACGGTTTATCCAGACAGCTGTCGAACCGAGGTTGTTTCTATCACAAGGGGAGAGAGGTCCCTATCGTCGGTCGTGTCTGCATGGATCGATGCATAGTCGATATCACTGAAATACCCGATGTCCAAGTGCGCGATGAGGTGATGCTGTTCGGTGAAGATGCATACGGTCGAAAAGATGCAAGCGAGGTGGCGGCGATCTGCGGCACGATTGACTACGAGGTTTTCACGGGGATCAAAGAACGCGTGCCGCGTGTCCTTGTTGAGTAGTATTTATTATCAGCTTGATCCCGTATGCAATATTAAGAAATATACATTTTTATGCAATTATTTATGTCCATAAAAAGGGGTAAACGACCGGGAGGGGGTCCGATCGTTTACCGTACAAGAAGCAGAAACGTATTATTATTCGTTACTTCTCACGAATAATACCATTCATAAAAATACTTGTCAACCCATAAATTCTTATTATTTATACCAATATTTATGCAGCTGAATGGCATTATTTATACTACTTTTATGTTTTGGAAAGAAATCCAAATCCGGTTATTGTCTCACATATCACAAAATGCTTGATTTTTTGAACAAACAATTCAATGTGCACAATCAGCACGCGCCCTCATTTATTTAAACGTTCTTTCAGTTCGGTGCGTTTTGTAACGTCTAATATGCGATAGATCGTTGAAAGATGGGACTTTACAGTGTTGATTGAAATATGAAAAAAATCGGCGATTTCCTTATTGGTTTTGCCTTTGGATGCCATCATAGCTAGCGCGAAGTCATAAGGTGTTAATAGGGTGGTCACCTTATGAGCTGACCGCGGATTATGAATTTCTGTCCAGCCCGTTCTGAAATGTATGACTTTATCGGCTATCATCTTGTACAGTTTAGGTTCTCTATCGCGAATATGCTTTTCTACCATGCCTTGTAACGGTCCGTGGTGACCGATAAATGGCTGTATGTAATCTTCCGGAATGGCTAACTCCAACGCGTTAAGGAAAAAACGATCGGCAAGTTTAAAACGGGATAGATTGATCGCCGCCATGGAAGCCGTCAAATTCAGATAGATGCTTACGAGTGGATGACGATTACCTGCTATCATCAGCGCGGCTTCAGCTACACCAAGCGCTTGCTCATATGCCTGTTGAAGATAAAGTGCGTAAGATCGAGCATACAGCAGAAAGAGTCGGGCTCCCTCGGAACAATGGGGGAAAGGTTCCGGCAGAATGGGGGTAATATCCTCTCCAAAATGGAAAAAGACAGACAAAATGTAACGGTAAATATCATTTCGCCTGTTTGCCGGATCCTGTATTTGTTGCTTTAGGACTTGAAGGTCGTGCAGGGCAACGTCGATATTGTGCTGCGCTACGTGAATAATGGTGTATATCATCAACGCGAAATCACGAATTTCGGGGTGCCGACTTCCCATACAGCGTTCAGCTTCCGCAAAAGATTCCTCATAACGCGCTTGTAAAAAGAAGTGCACCATCCGTGCAACAGCGTTTTCTTCCTCATCGGACAGTTCCGCAATCATTTTGCCAGTTGAGCCGCTGTTACAAGGAAGATCGGGAAACAGATATTCAATAACGACTCGAGGACCTTCGCCGCGTTGCCATGCAAGCGGGACCTTATCACCCTGTGAGAATTCTCCGCTTATGATTTGACCTTGATTCTCCACACAATTCTCCTTTTAAGTTCACAGGAGCCATTTGAACGGTTACTCTTGTAAATCGAAGGTACACCAAGCGTAACCAGTCCGGGGGGAGATCGTTATTTCAATCTCGAATGAATCACCAAGCTTGAAAAAACGCCTCTAACTCTTTCATATTTTATCCTAAAAAGTCGAGGGGAAACGAAAGTATAGCCTTTTTCCGTAAAAAACGGGTGTTTTAATAAGTCGATTCCGCCTTTATTCTGTAAATGAATCGGTACATCCATACGCCTTCGATATGCGCCCATACAGTACGCACGCGAAAACAGCGGGCAGGCGCGATGTAATTGTTTTCGTTGGATATGGTCAATGACGTGTTGTTCATATAATTAAAGAAAGAAGGACACTAATATGAGTACTCTTAATCCCAAACCGCCTACCAGCCATACGGTCGAGTATAACGGGAACTTTGGCGATGATAACTACTTTTCCGGTCTGGCACGTGAACAGGAGTTCGCGACATACGGACTGATCGACAAGGGCGACGGCAAGATCCGCTCGCTTAATGATCCGAATGTGGTGCTTCAAGATCTTGAGGAGCTGTACAGTTTCCTTAAGACCGATGAAAACGAGGGTAGCGTGAACCCGTCTCTGTGGGAGGAGGCGAAGCTAAACTTCAACTACGGCTTATACAAAGTCACCGAAGGCGTATACCAAGTTCGCGGCTACTCGATCGCCAACATCACTTTCGTCGAGACTGACAACGGCTGGTTTGTAATGGATGTCGCGACCAGCATGGAGTGCGCTAAAGCGGCGAAGGACTTGGTGGAGAAAAATCTGGGCGTACGTCCCGTCTACGCGATCTCGTACTCGCACACCCACGGCGACCACTATGCAGGCGCCAAGATGTTTGCGACCGAACAGCAAGTCGCGGACGGCTCGGTGCGCATCTTCGCACCCGAAGGATTCATGGAGAAGGTCGCCTCCGAGAACATCCTGCTGGGAGCGGCGATGGGAAGGCGCGCCACCTACCAGTTCTCAGACGACAGCCCGAGCATATACGGCGCGTTGGATGCGGGACTGGGCAAGAGCATCTACGGCAGGACCACCACGCTGCTCGCGCCGAGTGACGTGATCAAATTCAACCAGTCGGTCGTGGTTGACGGGCTTGAGGTCCAGTTCCAGCTGACGCCTGGTACTGAGGCGCCCGTCGAGATGAATACCTACATTCCCAAGTATAAGACGCTCTTCGGCGCGGAGAACGTGAACGGCACGCTGCACAACGTTTACACCCTAAGAGGCGCCGAGATTCGCGACGCGCTTGCCTGGGCGAAGTACATCGACGAGACGATTATGCTGTGGCCGGATATGGAGTACGTTTGCTCCTCCCACAACTGGCCGCGCTATGGCAACGAAACCTGCATCTCATACCTTGAAAACCACCGCGACATCTATAAATTTATCCACGACCGTACGATCAATCTGTTGAACAAGGGCTATACACTCAACGAGGTTGGACGCATGGTGGTGCTGCCCAGTGCGCTTGAGAAAGAGTGGACCACGCATGGATACTACGGTACGGTCAGCCACAACGCACGCGCCGTCGCACAAAAGTATCTCGGTTTCTATGATGCGAACCCGTCAAACCTCAATCCTCTGATGCAGGAGGATGCCGCGAAGAAGTACGTCGAGTACATGGGCGGCGCGGAGGCGATTCTGCGTCTGGCGCAGAGGGACTACGACAACGGCGAATACGCGTGGGTTGCCGAGGTTTTGAACAGAGCGGTGTTTGCCGATCCCGAGAATATGGAGGTGCGCGCGCTGCTGGCCGACGCGCTTGAGCAGCTTGGGTATCAGGCGGAGTCCGCTATCTGGCGCAATGCCTACATGAAAGGCGCGACCGAGTTGCGCGGGAAAGGGAAGAAAGAGATCGCCTACCAGTTTACCTCCCTCGATCTGATCAGCGCGATGACGCTCGACCTGATCCTCGACTTTCTGGCGATCAAATACGACGGCATCAAGTCGCAAGACGACGATTTCACGTTTAATGTGCATCTGACAGATTCGCTCGAACAGGCACACGTCTTCGTCCGCCACTCGGTCATCAATTACCGCATGGCAGACGCGAAGGACGCGTTGCCCGCTGCGGATATCAGCGTAAGCGCAGCGAAACTTGAATTTGTCAAGATGGTCTTCACAAAAGCTGTCTCCGAGGCAGTCGACGTTGAAGGCGATCGCGAGCAATTAATCACGTTCTTAGAAAATACCGACACGTTTACCCGCGATTTCGGTATTGTGCTCCCGTAGCAGGCGGAGGGGGACACTGCACGTTTCAGTTGAGGGGCTAGCCCCTTAACTGAAACAACAGCGTGGAGATGGACCTTTCAATATATTTGCGCCTTAGGGGGATGCCAAAATGTTGATAAAAAAGAAAAGAGGGGCTGTCACGTTTCTCAAAATGGCTAATACCATAACGGTACTGGTCATCATACTTGCGGCCGTAACGGGCCAATTTGCCGAGACCGGACTTTTTCGAAGAGTGCTCTTCACCTTTCACATGCCGATGTTCTTTTTACTGTGCGGTATTTCGCCGATAAAGCATAAGGGCGAGGGGAAAGCGGGATGGCTCAATTTCGCTCGTCAGATGGCACTATTCTTTGTCATACCGTACATTTTATGGGCACTGATTTACTCAAACTTTTCATACAGACACCTGATCTGGGTGCTTTATGGATCATGGAACGCACTCGATAAGGCGCAGACACTTTCCATATTGTGGTTCCTGCCATGTATATTTGTGGCACGTGTTTTGGTCGAAGGGGTTCTGAGCTTTATTCCGAAGCTGCCTTTCGGGAAACGGTCAGGTGCGCTGATTTTCGGGGGACTATCGCTGGCGATCGGGGTATTGCTGCCGAAAGTCGGAAGTCTCGGCTATCCGTGGTGTTTGGACATCGCATTTGCAGCAACCGGATTTATGTTGCTCGGATACTCGATTCGGGATGTGATTGAAAGAGTCGCGAAAAAGCCCTTGATTGTCCTCGGGATGTTCGCGGTGTCTGCCGCAGGGTTTTTAGCGGGAACTGTATTCAGGGGTGAAAAATTGGAGATGGTCCTGATGCGAAGCGGAGACTACGGCAATCTGCTGTGGTTCTTTTTGAACGCTCTGTCGGGATGTCTGATGGTACTGTGCCTGTCCGCACTACTCAGCCGCTCTTGGAAAAAGGACGGATCGGTGATCGACGAACAGGAAGAAACCGGTTTGAACCGTGTGACAATGGGAATCTTCGTGATTCACATGCCGTTGTTGCAACAGGTGATTTTACCTCTGATGAGACTTTTACCTTTCCCAATCCCGCAGGGAGTTTTATTTCTGGCCGGTTTGGTGTTAACAAGGATTATTTCAGGATGGATTATCAAGGTGTCCGTCCGTTATGTGCCACAACTGTTCGGTATTTTTCCTTCCGAGCAGCGTATGTTGCGAGATTCCGGCGGTGGTGCAAAAATGTAAGGATAACGGAGGGATCTGCTTCATGAAACACTCTATTGCCAAATCAATACTTATTCTGATTCTTGTTGTCAGCCTGTTGACGATCGGAATCACGGCGGTAATGAGTGTGTATGAAGCCGAAATCTTCGTGCGGGAAACGATGATTTCCAAGGCAAGCAATGCTGCGCAGGTGATTTCACACGTTTATTCAGGCGTATTTCCCGAAACGATGATATCCGACGAAGCCGTCGGAGCAGAGGTGTCGGCTACGTTTCAGAACATGATCGAGAACTTTCAGCTGGAATATCTGTACATTGTGATTCCGGACGTTAATTCCGGACAGATTACGTATGTATGTGTCGAGGGTAATGAAGACACACGCGAGCTTGCAGAGAGCCTTCCGCCCGGAACTGTCAGATATCGGGAAATTTCCGAGGAACTCGCCTCTGTCATCCGAGGGAAAAGTTCGCTGACCTCCGGCGAAACAGACAATCAATACGGACATGTGTTTTCGGCATATGCGCCACCGCCGGGTTTGGTTGCATCGGCGCCGGAGGTTACTTGCGAAACAGACAATCAATACGGGCATGTGTTTTCGGTCTATGTTCCGCTACAGGGTCCGGACGGATCAGTGACAGCGGTCATCGGAGCGGATATCAATGCCGCCGATCTTACCGCTCGCTTTCAAAGAGTAATTCTCTGGAGGCTCTTTTTCTCTCTTGCCTCCGTGATACTGTCCGCTTTTGTTTTGTACCGTGTTCTGAAAAGGAAGGTCATCAAGCCGGCGGAGACAATCAGCGGTGCCATGAAAGCATTCGGCGAGAATGATCATTACGATACACAACCGATTATGATCCGAGGCGACAATGAATTCAGCCATATTGGAACTTCTTTCAATCACATGGCGGCAAATACGCGTGACTATATCGACCGCATCAAGGCATATACGGAACTGCAGAACCGACAGGAGTACGAGTTCAGCGTCGCCTCCGAAATTCAGCGAGGATTTCTGCCGGAGCAGTACTATACGGATACCTTCTCGGAAATCAACGCCCTCATGGTTCCCGCAAGGAATGTGGGCGGCGATTTTTATGATTATTTTGAAGACCGCGGCCATATGGTGCTCGTTGTTGCGGATGTATCGGGGAAGGGCATCAGCGGCGCTATTTTCATGGCGAGCGTTATCAGCCTGATCCGGGGCTTTGTCAAACAGGGCATGACGCCGGGCGAGGTGCTGGAAGCCGTGAATCGCGAGCTGGAACATTCTAATCCGAACATGATGTTTGTCACGACTTTCATCGCTTTTGCCGATCCGAAGGCGGGAGTGATTTGCTATGCCAACGCGGGACACAGTCCTCCTTACCTCCTTCATGACGGAAAGCGGAAACTTCTTGCCGTTTCAAGCGGCGTGCCGCTGGGGATTTTTGCGGACGAGACATATCAAACCGCAGAGGAAGTCTTGCCGCTAGGCAGTACGGTTTTTCTCTATACAGACGGCGTCAATGAAGCCGTTGACAGGAGTGCGGAGTTCTTCGGGACGGAGCGGCTCGAAAAAATCCTTTCGGAGACGGATGGAGCAAATGCGGTAGCACAGGTCAAAAACGAATTAGATCGTTTTACGGTGGGTAGTGAACAGAGTGATGACATCACCATGCTTTCCTTTACTTCTCGTTCGGAAAAACTTGCGCTACCTGCTGAGGTCCCGGCATTTAGCAGGATCCGCGACTGGATCCTCACAGATGAACGGATTCCTGAGGAGATACAAAAACGCGTGTGCCTGATCGCCGAAGAGTGTTTTGTCAATATCTGCTTCTATGCCTACGACGCGCCCGGAGGGATCGTTATCTGCCACAAGCAGAGCTGGGAGGACGGTACCGTCGCCATTCAGTTCACAGACAGCGGGAAGCCTTTTGATCCGACAGCAGAAGTGATCAAGGCGGAGGATTACGATCCCGACCATCAAATCGGCGGTCTGGGGATGCTGATTGCCCAATCATTCGCGGACTGCTACCGATACGTGAACATAGAGGGAAACAATGTTTTGCTCATCATTAAACATGGTAAGGAGGTGCGCACATGACCATTACCGTAGAAAAAAATGATCTTCACTTCACCATCCGCACGTCAGGTTGGCTGAATACCGAGGCGGCGCCCGCCCTGGGAGCGGAAATTGAGAAGATCGTTAAGGCGGAATCGATCGTGCTGGATTTCAAAGAGTTGGAGTACATTTCCTCGTCCGGAATTCGGCAGGTTGTAGCAGCCTACAAGAAAGCCAAGGCCATGGATGCTGAATTTTCTGTTATCAATGTGGGTGACGACGTGATGGAAGTCTTTAAGCTGACCAATCTTGACAAAAAGATTCATATTCTGCCATTGGCTGAACCGGTCAAATAAATAAAAGATAATATTCCGTTCTTTATTCCGCGCTGCCTTCCGTGTTCCCTCCGTTCTTAAACCGAAAGGAATTTGAGATCCGAGAAAGCATGGATGCATCGCCTATCGTAACGAAGAAGGCAGGAAGTGTTCTGGGGAATATGTGCATGAAACTTTATATAAGCGACATAAGAGGTCTGTTTGATCTTCCCGGAATTGAATTATTGGATGAAGGCCGCAGAAATCGTGTCTATCGGTATCATCGACCGGAGGATCAGGCGCGTTGTCTGACTGCCGGACTTATGTTACGCAGTGTCTTTGGAGAGGATAGTGCTTCCTGCATGACCGTATCCCAATTTGGCAAACCGATTCTGCCGAATGGTCCCTGTTTTAACCTTTCCCATTCCGGTCACAAGGTTGTGCTGCTTGCAGATGAACGGCCGGTGGGTGTGGATGTTGAGTTTATTACCCCGTATTCACAAAACGTGGCAAAGAAAGTCTTTACCGCCGTGGAGCAGAACTGGCTCAGGTGTCAAGCAACGGACGAAGACTTTTTCCGCCTGTGGACGGGCAAGGAATCCATTATGAAGGCATTGGGATTAGGATTTCATCTGCCGCCGGAGAGTTTTGAGATTTGTCCGGATGCCGGTATTCCCAATATCGTGGGTGGTCAGAGCTGGTATTTGCACTGGCTTGCACTGGATCATCACATCATTTGCACAGCCGCAGAGCATCCCGGCAGACCAACGATGCCTATTCTGCTTTCAAGAAACGAATTGCTGCAGAAATGAAGTCAAGGAGGAGATGTCTAGATGTTTTCCGAGAAAGAAATCAATACCGGAAGACAGATTGAATTTGATTATTTGAAGGGTTTGTTCACCCCGATGATCCTTCTGATACATTCCTTCCAGATGATGGAAGGCACGTTGGTGCCTGCATACAAAACGACATACATCCTTGCGACTATGACGGGATCGGCCATTTTTCTGTTTGTGTTAGGGTTGGGCAGCACCTATTCCCGTCGCACAACCAGTCAGCTTGTCCGGGATGGTCTGAAGCTGTTCCTTTATCAGCTGATCTGGAATGTGCTGGCCCTTGGGCTTCCCATGGTGATAGGGCAAGGGGTTCGCGGTCTGTTCGGGTTGGAAACCATGTGGGCAGTTGTTTGGCAGCGCATGCCCATGATGATCGAGTACATCAACATTTTCTTTATTGCGGGTGTCAGCTATCTGCTGCTGGCTCTGCTTCGACAGCTTAAAACCCCGATATGGATGTATTTCGCGCTGGCACTCTTGTTGATGATTGTCAATCCTTATTTGTACATGAACGGCAAGACCACCGGCAATGCTGTGGCGGATTATGTGCTTACCATGTTCGCAGGCGGTCGTCCTGCGGTATCCCTGTGCTTTCTGGCACATATTCCCTATACACTGTTTGGCGTGGGATTTGGCAAGGTGCTGCGCAGAACAACAAACAAAGCCGGACTGTACGGTGTCCTTGCTGTGCCTGCGGTGATCGTCGTGGCAGCTTATGCCTGGCATGCCTTCAGCGTCAATGATGGGCTGGACGCGCTTTATGCCTATTCCGGGGAGGGATACGTATATCCCGGGACTCTACGCGCATTGGCGAATTGCAGTTGTGTGCTGCTTATGTCGGGGCTGTTTTATGCCCTGCGAAATCAAATTGCCGCAATTAAGCCGTTGCATGCCGCTATGGTACACCTGAGCAGAAAGACCACACCCTATTACGCTGTGCACCCTTTCTGGTATGGGTTAATTGTTTCTCTGGTGTGCTTTGCACCACGTTCGGCTGCATTCTGCCTGTGGATGACGCCTGTGGCTTGGGCACTGTGCTATATCGCCATTCGTTTGTGGGAACGGTTCCGCGCCTGCAATCGCTGAATACCTTGACATGATAGTGAAAGGAGTTTTTTCTATGTTTCTGAATTTATTTGCCCGCACTGTTCGGGAATATGCCTATAAGCCTGCACTTGTTTTTGAAGGGCAATCCATCAGCTATGCCGAGCTGGATTACGAAAGCAGCCGAATCGCCTATACCCTGATGGCCAATGGCATTGGGCACGGCGATATTGTTGTCATCCGACTGCCCCGCGGCAGGGAAGCCGTTGCCGCGATGTTGGGCGTGATGAAATCCGGCGCGGCTGTTTGCGTCATGGAAGAAGGATATCCGCAGGAGCGCATGGATTTCGTTATTCGCGATACCCGGTCCAAAGTTGTGATCGATTTCAATTGGTTGGAACAACTGCCTGCCGAACCTCGGCCTGTCGTATTCCCTGAATGGCAAAAAGATGACCCGGCGATTGTTGTGTATACCTCCGGCTCCACGGGCAATCCAAAGGGTGTCGTCAATTCACACCGAGCTCTCTCCATGGCCATTCGCGGCAATACATTAAGCCGCACGGAGCATGACACCTTCCTATCCGTTTTCTCTTTCTCCTTTATTGCAGTGACGCTGGACATCCTCACGCCTCTTTCTCTGGGCGGCACGATCCATATTGCCGGAGACAATCTGCGCAAGGATGCGCAGGCGCTTGTCGATTACATACACCAGCATGGCATCACCACAACCGGCTTCGCTCCGCAAATGGCGCGCATCATCCTGCCGCAGCTGGAAGACCAGCTCTCCAGTATGGTCATCGGTTCCGACCGCGTAATTGATATTTACAGCGACAAGGTTCGTGTCTTTAGCGCATACGGCTGCAGCGAAACGTGCGGCCCGCTCACGAGTTTTCAGATCGACCGCGCTTATCCCGATATTACGCCCATCGGAAGACCCTATGTCGGCAGCTGTGTGTACATTCTGGATGACGAAAATAATCTGCTCCCGGATGGAGAAGAGGGCGAGATCTGTCTCAGCGGACAGGTGGCGCTTGGTTATTTAAATCTTCCGGAGCTGACCGCGGAACGCTTCATCCTGAATCCCTGGTCCGAGGGCGAGGATGATAAAACTCTGTTCAAGACCAATGACATAGGACGTATCAATGAAAACGGGCAGCTGGAATATGTGCAGCGAAAGGACTGGATGATCAAGGTGCGCGGCTACCGCGTGGAGCCCGGTGAGATTGAGGCAACGATTGTGCGCCTGACCTCTGCGGATCAGGCCGTCGTGAAAGGTTTCGAGAATGCCAATGGGGAAACAAGCCTGTTCTGTGTGTACACTGCCAAGGAACCCCTTGCGCCGGAATCCATCACGGAGGCCATTCGCGATTTCCTTCCCGCCTATATGATGCCCGCTTTCCTGCAGCAGGTGGATGCACTGCCTGTCAATCCCAATGGCAAGGTGGACCGCAAGAACATTCTGCCGCCGGACGCGGCAAAGTTCCGCTCTGCGTATCAGGCTCCTGAAAATGACCGGGAGGCTGCCATTTGTGCCGCCTTCCAGCGTGTGCTGGGCATTGACCGTGTCGGTGCGCTGGATGATTTCAACCTGATCGGCGGTGATTCCATCTCAGCGGCGAAGGTGCAGGCAGAATTGGAGGGAATGAATCTTTCCGCCAGCGACATTCTCTCACTGGGCACACCGCAGAATCTGGCTCTACGGGTGAAAGCCGGCCTGTCCAAAGCGAAAAAATGTGATTCTTTGCCGTTGACCTTTGCTGAGCGGCAAATGGTCGTGGAGCAAGGCATGAATCCGGAATCCGTTTCCTATAATATCAATTTTCTTGCCATAGAGATCGAAGGCGAATTTGATGCCGATCGGTTGGAGCGGGCGCTCAACACGATGGCTGAGCGCCATGCGGCGCTGCGCAGTATCTACCTTATGGAAAAAGGAGAATATGTACACCGCATTCTGGATAAATTGCACATTCCCGTTGTGCGCCGCAGCTGTGCAAGGGAAGACGTGCAGAGCATCATGGAAGCAGAGAACCGTCCGTTTGATCTGGCGAAAGCGCCGCTGGTACGTTGCGAGGTGTTTGAGCATACGCCCAACCTGCGTACGCTGCATTTCTGCTTCCATCATATCATTATGGACGGCTCCGGCTGGCCCACCTTTGTAGACGAGTTATTCCGGCTTTACCATGGGGAGACTCTGCCGGAGCTGACCTTCGATTATCAGGATTTCGCTGTGTGGCAGGCGGAAAACGCCGATCTGCAGAGGCAGGAAGCGTTCTTCAAAGAAATGTTTGCCGACGGCGTGCCGGAAAATGACATGCCTACCCATGTGAAGCGACCCTCCGTGCTGCCGGAAGCAGACGAGGACATTGTGGTCTCTCTGCCCAAGGCCCCGATCAAGGAAGCTGCTGTGCGTCTTGGTGTGACGCAGTACGGTTTCCTTTTGAGCGTGCTGGGCATGACCCTCGCCAAGTATTGCGGCAGCGAGGATGTCGTGGTGGGTACGGCTATGAGCGGCCGAACCCTGAAGGAACAGGAAAAGATGATTGGCATGTTTGTCAACACCCTGCCGATACGCATAAAGCCCGTTGGGGATATTCTGTTTAAGGACTATGTGCTCAAGACGGCACAGACGATCCGAGGCGTAAAGGCCAACCAGACCTATCCGTTTGAGCAGTTGGTGCCCATGCTGGCTCCGGATCGCGACGCTTCCCGTTCCCCGGTGTTTGATGTGATTTTTAACTATCTGCAGGAGCAGCCTCTGCCCAAAATCGAAGGCGCGAAGGCAGCATACGTTCCCGTTAAGGGTCAGGCACTGCAAATGGATCTGGTGCTGGAGGCGGTACACGAAGGTCCCGATTTCAAGTTTAAGCTCTCCTATTCCCGTCAGCTGTACGACGACGCGGTGATAGAGAATTTTTTGGAGCAGTTCATCATCACTCTCCAGCGCTGCTGTGACGACGGCGATGACCGGATGCTGACCGATCTTGTCGAATTGCCTGATCGCCAGAGACGGCAGATTGTTTGCGATTTCCCGGGCAAAACGGTGGAAGGCTGGGGCGGCAGAACGGTTATTTCTCTCTTTAGGGAACAGGCAGCCAAAACCCCCGACAACGATGCGGTCGTGTTCGGGAAGGAGACCTTGAGCTATCGTCAGCTGGACGAGGTATCCGACCGTCTGGCAGTCCATCTGGGGGAGAGGGGCGCCGGTCGCGGAAGTGTTGTGGGCATCTTGGTCAACCGGGGTTTGATGATGCCCATCGGCGCACTGGCTGCATTGAAAACCGGCGCGGCTTATCTGCCGCTGGATCCCGGCTATCCTTCCGACCGTCTGCAGTATATGCTGGAGGACGCGAATGCGAAGGTGCTGATTGGCGACAGCGACCTCTTGGACCGTGTGCCGGAATATCCCGGCTTCATTGTGGACAGCGCCGTCATCGATACACTTCCTGATGTAGAAGCGCCGGAAGATATGTCCCGTCCCGAGGACCTTTTCATTCTGCTGTACACCTCCGGCACCACGGGTAAACCCAAGGGAGTCATGCTTACCAACGCCAACATTGTGAATTACCTCCACTTCTATGCTGACAGCTACCGACTCGGCGAAAGCGACAATGTTCCTGCCTATGCAAGTTTTGGATTTGATGCGCACATGATGGATTTGTATCCCACTCTGCTTAGGGGGGCATGTCTGCATATCTTGCCGGAGGAGATGCGTCTGGATTTGCCGGGTATTGGCAGGTATTTTGAGGAAAACAAAATCACCGTCGCCTTTATGACAACACAGCTGGGCAGGCAGTTTGCCGAAAGCATGCGCGTCCCCACACTGCGCGCTCTGTCGGTGGGCGGCGAAACGCTTGTGCCGCTGGATCCGCCGGCATTTGCTCTGTTTAATATCTACGGTCCCACGGAATGTGCGGTTGCCTGTACCAAACAGCACGTCGATAAGCTGTATGACCGTGTTCCTATCGGCAAGGCAACCTACAATACGGCTCTCTATGTGGTGGATGGACGAGGCAGGCTTGCGCCTGTGGGTGTTCCCGGAGAACTGTACATATCCGGCATACAGGTAGCGGACGGCTATCTGAACCGCCCTGACCTGACCGCGGAAAAATTCATTGCCAATCCATTCACCGACGATCCGCTGTATGCCAGAGTTTATAAGAGCGGCGATGTGGTGCGCTTCCTGCCGAACGGTGCGATCGACTTCGTTGGCAGGCGTGACTTCCAAGTGAAGATCCGCGGCTTCCGCGTGGAACTGACAGAGATTGAGGGCCGCATCCGCGCTTTTGATGGCATCAAGGATGCTGCGGTTATCGCCCAGGAGGATGCCGGCGGCGGAAATCGTGTAGTTGCCTATGTGGTTTCCGACACACCAGTGGATATCAAGGCCATGAACGCTTTCATCGAGGATGAACTGCCCGGCTACATGGTGCCCTCTGCCACCATGCAGATTGAGCGCATTCCGCTCAACCAGAACGGCAAAGTCAATCGCCGCGAGCTCCCGCGCATTCAGTTGCAGGCGGAAGAAATTGTCGCGCCCAGAAACGAAGAAGAAAAGACCATTTTTGACGCGGTTGCGTCTGTGCTTAAGCATGAAGATTTCGGCGTGACCACTGACCTGATGTATGCAGGATTGAACTCTCTCTCTGCAATCAAGGCTGCGGCACTGATAACAGAAAACACCGGTAAAAACCTGCGTACCGCTGATCTCATGCGGGAAAAGACCATCGAAAGAATTGCTCAACTTCTGGCTGACAGCAGCGACTATCAGATCAAGACCTATGACAAGCAGACCTATTATCCGCTGACGCAGAACCAGATGGGGTTGTATTTCGCCTGTGTGAAGGATCCCGGAACGCTGATGTATAACATTCCTGTTGAGCTGTCCTTCGGTGACGATGTGGAGCCGGAAAAACTGCACAGCGCCATTCTTCGGGTGATTGAGGGGCATCCCTATATGAAGACCCGCTTCTCCGTGCGGGACAACGAGCCTGTACAGCTGCGCATGGACGACGCGCAAGCGGAGATACCGGTGATCACCTGTACGGCGGAAGAATATGCGGTCCGCAGGGCAGGTTTCGTGCGTCCCTTCTCTTTCTTTGAAGGCGCGTTGTTCCGCATGGAAATCTGTGTGTTGCCCGATGGTGTGAAGCTGCTGGGTGATTTCCACCACATGATTTTTGACGGCGGCTCTCTGGATATTTTCCTGCATGATCTGGCAGCAGCTTACGAAGGCGCCCGGATCGAGGCGGAAACCTTTACCAGCTTTGACCTGGCGCTGCTGGAGCGGGAAAAGGCGCAGGGCAGCGCTTGGGCAGAGGATAAGGCATTTTTCCATCACCGTCTGGGTGATGGAGAAGGCGCCACCGTATTTCCTACCGACAAAAAGAGTGACGACCCCGGCGCGCCCCGAGCGGTGTATGCCGCGATCGCCAAAAGCAGCGTGGAGCAAGCCATTAAGGGCAGGGGCGTGACGGCCTCCAATCTGTTCCTTGCCGCGACCATGCTGGTTTCCGGGCGGTTTGCCTCCGCAAAGAATGTGCGGATCGCCGCCATCAGTAACGGTCGTGAGGGTGCTCATGTGCAGCGTAATGTAGGTATGCTGGTCAAAACACTGCCCATGGTCATGACCGTTGACCCGGCTGTGATAGCCGCCGCTTACATGAATGACGTGCAGCGGGAAATGAATGAAGTGCTGGCGCATCAGACTTATTCCTACCTGCAGGCGGCGTCGGATTACGGCTACAATGCACAGATGCTGTATGCCTATCAAGGCGGCGTGGTTTCTCAGTATAAGATAGGCGACACCTCTGTCGCCATACGCCCTCTTGGCATAAATAGCGCAAAATTTCCCATTTCCGTCAACATTCAGGAAAACGATACGGACTTCATCGTGGAAGCCGAATACGACGACGCTGTTTACAACGCCTCTACCATGCACACGCTGGCATCGTGTATCGCTCATGCCGCCGGCATGCTGGTCCGCAACGGAGACACGCCTGTCGGCAGCCTTTCTATCTGCAACGAGGAGCAGCTGGCATTGGTAAATTCCTTCAGCCCTCCGCTTCCCGCAAAGCCTGTCGGCGGACTGCATCAGCTCTTTGAACGGTGGGCAGGTCATACGCCGGATGCTCCTGCTCTGATTGCGTCGGACGCGGCGCTCAGCTTCGCTGAGCTTAACCGACGCGCCAATGCGCTGGCGCACAGCCTGCTTGCTCTGGGCGTAAAGCCTGAGGATCGCGTGGCCTTTACGCTGGGGCGTGACAGCCGCATTCTTGTTTCCATGCTGGGCATTATCAAGGCGGGCTGCGCCTATATTCCCGTGGACCCGGACTACCCCCGGGAGCGCGTGGAGCATGTGCTGGAGGACAGCGAGGCCCGCTTCATTCTGACTGACGGTCCCTCTACTTTGAAGAACAGTCTGGATGTCAACGAATTGTTGAAGAACGAAAATACGCTCAATCCGAATCTGCCTGTACGGCAGGAGCAGCTTTGCTATATCATCTATACCTCAGGTTCCACCGGAAAGCCCAAGGGCGTGATGCTCACTCACGGCGGCATCATCAACTATGTGCTGGACGATGAGCAAAATCGCCATGTGCGCGCGCTGGTGGAGAATCGGTGCACCATGTGCTCGGTGACTACGGTAAGTTTTGATATGTTCCTGAAGGAAGCCTTCACAACGCTGATGAATGGCCTGACATTGGTGCTGGCTGACGATGAGGAAGCCAAAAACCCGGATAAGCTGGCCGCCCTCTTTGCGCGCACGGGCGCCGATGCCTTCAATGCTACACCGTCACGTATGCTGCAATATATGGAACTGCCTGCCATAAAGGAGGCGCTGGCAAAGTGTCGGGTCATCATGGCAGGTGGCGAGGGTTATCCCCCTGCTTTGTATCGAAAGCTGCGCGAAGTGACCGATGCGGTGCTGATCAATACCTATGGTCCGACCGAAATCACGGTATCTTCCAACGGAAAACTGCTCGATAGCGATGTCGTTACCATCGGTGCGCCGCTCCGCGGCGTGGTGGAGCAGGTGATGGATATTTATGGGCAACCCCTGCCTGCAGGCTTTATCGGTGAACTGTGGATTGCAGGTTACGGTGTCGCGCGGGGCTACTTTGGCAATCCGGAAATGACCGCCGAACAGTTTGTTGAATACAATGGGTTGCGCTGGTACAAGACCGGCGATCTCGCCAAGTGGACGGATCATGGCGAAATCATCGTTCTGGGCAGAAATGACGGACAAATCAAGCTGCGCGGCCTGCGCATTGAATTGGGTGAAATCGAGAATACTCTGAACGCGGTGGACGATGTGCGTTCCTGCGCCGTTTTGGTGCGCAAGCTGCACGGACAGGAACATCTGTGTGCCTATTATACCGCCACGCGTGAACTGCCCGCGGAGGAACTGCGTGAGATCCTGCTCAAGACCCTTACGAAATACATGGTGCCCACTGCTTATCTGCAGCTTGATGACATGCCCATGACCCCCAACGGTAAGATTGACCGCAAACGCCTCCCGGACGCCAAGCTGATGCAGCGTCAGGAATACGTAGCTCCCGCCAATGAGGCAGAACAGACTTACTGCGATATTTTTGCCGAGATTCTGCAGCTGGAACACGTGGGGGCGACTGACAATTTCTTTGACTTGGGCGGCACTTCGCTGCTGGTGACTCAGGTGACAATCGATGCGGCGCAAAAGGGTATACAGCTTAGCTATGGCGACGTATTTGCCAATCCCACTCCCAGAGAACTGGCTGCCATCCGCAGTCATGCGGAGCAGCCGTTCGAGAAGGATGAGATTTCGGATTATGATTACGCGCCCATCCATGCGTTGCTTGAAGAAAATACCATCGAAGCGCTGAAGGGCGGTAAGCTGTGGGCGCTGGGGAATGTGTGTATCACCGGTGCCAGCGGTTTCCTTGGCATCCATGTGCTACGCGCCTATCTGCACATGGAGAAAGGAACAGCCTTCTGTGTCGTCCGCGGCAGGAAGAATCTCAGCGCCGAAAAGCGGCTCAAGAGTATGCTCGCCTACTATTACGGCGGAGATAAACTGAAGATCAACGGCAAACCGTTCCTAGATGCGATGGATGAATTATTTTCAAACCGCATTGTGGTGATAGACGGCAGCATCATCGATGATTCCCTGTATCAAAAACTTGCCGAGCTTCCCATCGACACATATATCAACTGTGCCGCCAACGTTAAACACTTCTCCGCCGGTACGGATATTGAAGACATTAACTACGGCGGCGTAAAGATGGCGCTGGATTTCTGTCGACAGAAGAAATGCCGTTTTGTGCAGGTGTCTACCGCCAGCATCGCCGGCATGAGCATCGATGGAAAGCCGGATGAAAAGCTGTTGCTTAGTGAGCGGATGCTCTATTTTGGCCAAGATCTTTCCAACAAGTATGCCCGCAGCAAATTCCTGGCGGAGCGTGCCGTGCTTGAGTCTGCGCTTGATGGTGTGGATGTGAAGATCATGCGCGTGGGCAACCTGATGGCCCGCGATGCGGACGGAGAATTCCAGATCAATTTTGCTACCAACAACTTCCTCGCCCGGCTAAAAGCATACAGCCTCATTGGCAAGATTCCCTATGAAGCCATGGGCATGAATACGGAATTTGCGCCCATTGATTTCACGGCGGTTGCGGTGCTTTTGCTTGCAAAAACGCCCGAAAAGTGCAGAGTGTTCCATCCTTACAACGATCATCATATCTTCCTGGGCGATGCCATCGCTGTCATGCGCAAACGGGGCATGGACATTATACCGTGCGAGACGGAGGAATATGAGCGCAGCTTTGGCGAGACCATGCGGGATTCCGCAAAAGCGCGCTATCTCAATTCGTTGATCGCCTACAACGAGCACGGCAAGCGCGTCATGCCCATCAAGTCCGTCAACAGTTATACTTCTCAGGTGCTGCTGCGCCAAGGCTTTAAGTGGCCTATCACATCCGATGCATATCTGGATCGGTTTTTTGTAATGATGGAAGGCCTCGGTTTCTTCGACCATGATTCTGAAATTGGGATGGAGTAATTGCCATGTATGAAAGAAGCGGACACATCATCAGGCAAAAATTCAGGGAATACCTGCTGCCCACGGTAATGACCTCCATGGCGATATCCATGGCTTCGGTCGTGGATGGCATCATCGTGGGCAGTCTTTTGGGTGAGGTGGCGCTGGCTGCCGTTGGCCTGTCTGGGCCAATTATCTTCTGCATCAATCTTATTTATATGCTTTTTGCCGTCGGCGGGCTTACCTGTGCCTCCATCTCACTGGGCAAACGCGATTTCCATATGGCGAACCAGTTCTTCACGCTTTCCATCGGCGGAGGACTTGGGGCGATGTGCATCTTCCTGGTGGTGATGCAGGTCATTCTGGATCCGCTCAGTATCAGCCTTGCAGGCGGGGATGTGCAGCTGGCCGCCTTGACGGAAAGCTACCTTCGCCCGTTGCTGTTTACGGGTCCGGCCCTGATGTTTTCCTCCGGCATGGCAGTGTTCATCCGGATGGACGGCAATCCCAAAGCCTCTGCTGCGATTGTGACAATCGCCAATGCAGTCAATTTGGTGCTGGACTACGTTCTGATCCGCTTTTTGGACACCGGTATCGCCGGGGCAGGCCTTTCTACCACATTGGGCTATGTGGCCGGTTCCGCCATAGTGATTCCCTATCTGGCGAACAAAAAGCGAAGTTTCCATTTTGTTCGCCCCGGGAGAACCATCCTGAAAACGCTGCGTGATATTCTGAAGAGCGGCATGTCCAAGGCCGTCAGCCAAGTGTGCAGTCTGGTGCGCTCTCTGGTGATCAACGCCGTGATTGTCTCTACTATGGGTTCCATCGGCATGTCCATCATGACTGTATGTACCAATGTGTCGATGATCTCCCATATCTTTGAGGGCGGTATTGCGGACACTCTGCTGCCCATTGTCGGCACGCTGTATGGAGAAAAGGATTTCTTCGGTATCCGTCATGCTATGAGAATAGCCCGGCGTGTGCTGATGGTGTGCAGTGCCGTGCTGGTGGCCTTTTTCCTGGTTGCACCGCAGCTGATAGGCGTGGTCTTTGGCATGACATCGCCGGATGCATTGGCTCTGCTCAAGCCTGCGCTCCGGCTGTACGCCCTGTATCTTCCCTTTTCGGCCGCTCTTATGTTGCTACAAAATTTCTATAATACAACCGAGCGCCGCAGTCTTGCCACAAGTCTTGTGGTGATGGACGGTCTCTTGTTTGTGATTCCCTTCGCCGTGCTGCTATCCAACATACAGGCCAATCTGCTGTGGCTGTGTTATGCCGCTTCCGGCGCATGTACGCTGTTTGTTCTGTTGCTCTTGGCTCGCCGTATCCGGAGGAAAGAAAACGTGCAGGGATTGCTGCTGATCCAAGAGCGGAACGACTACATCCAAAAATTTGATTTTACCATCGCGGCAACCAAGGAGGAGGCTGTCCGGCTATCTGAGCGGGTTACGGCTCTTGAGGGAAAAGCGGCTGTTAACACCCGCTTGCTGAATAAAGTTGCGCTTGCGTTGGAGGAAATGACGGTCGCGTCCGTCCACTATGCCCACGCCGACAGCGCCGGTTTGATTGATATCCTTGTCCATGTGACTGATGAGCAGGTGACAATTCTGATGCGCGATAATGGAAAACCCTTCAATCCTTTGGAGTATATTCCTGAGGAGAATGACGGCTGTATTACCGACAGCATCCAGCTGGTGAAAAAGCTGGCTTCGCGCATGGAATACAGCCGTCAGCTGGGGTTTAATACCTCAGTTCTGACCTTTGAAAATGCCATAGCGTGATACAAGGTTTCTCATCCGCACTATAACGAAACCGTGAAGCGCAGGAGGACATGATATGGAATTTATTGACGCAAAACTTGCGGCTGCTCTGGTGGCCGGCACAGATCAGCGGGAAAGAAAAGAGATTGAGGATTTAGCGCGGCAGCGTCTCTGTTTCCTTGTGGATTACGCGCGGGAGCATTCTCCTTACTTGAAGGAAAAATATGAGGATCTTCCGGATAATTATAGTCTTGCGGATATTCCCATCTCTACCCGAGAAGAGATGACGGAGCTATTTGATCGCTGGGTCTGCGATCCGGAGATTACCACAGAAAAAGTGGATGAATATGTGGCTGATTTCGAGAACCTGTTCACGCCTTTCCTGGGGAAGTACAGGGTCATCAGCACCTCCGGGACGACGGCGCAGCCGCTGCGTATCGTTCGTGACAGCCGACACATCGCCATTCATGACGCCTTGATGGCCGAGCGCTATTTTGGCGGCCCCCTTCTGAAGGATGTGGAGGGACTGAATGAGCCTGATCTGAAGCAGTGCGCCATCGTAGCGCCCGGAGGCTTGAATTCCTCCTATCTTTCCTTTGAACGGGTGCGAAGAAGCTACAAAGCCCGTGGGATTGAGGATCGCACACTGTTTTTGTCAACGCTTGCGCCTGCGGAGGAAATGATCCGTAAACTCAATGAGTTTCAGCCCGATGTCATCGGGTGCTATCCTTCCGTGATCTATACCCTCGCCTTTGAGCAGAAGGCGGGCAGGCTGACTATTCATCCGAAGATCATCGGTTGTTCCGCGGAAAAGCTGCCTGAGGAAAACAGAAAATTCATCAGTGAGATTTTCGGCTGCCCGGTCAATGACAATTACTGCAGTACCGAAGGCGGCGAGGTCGCCATGCTCTGTCCCAACGGTCATATGCACGTAAACAGCGATTGGGTGATCGTGGAACCTGTCGATCGGGAAAACAATCCCGTGCCCTGTGGCGTAAAATCCGAAGGTATCCTGATGACCAATCTTGCCTGTCTGGTGCAGCCGGTGATTCGATACCGTATGACCGACAGTGTGATCATGCATGATGAGATCTGCGGCTGCGGGTTGAATACCCCCTGGATCGACATAGACGGTCGTGTGGACGACATACTGGAATTTGATCACAACGGCACAACAGTACGTATGCCGGCTGTTTTGTTCGAGCTGTGCGCAAAGGATATTCCCGGATGCGATCACTGTCAGGTGATCCAGCGGGCCCATGATGCCATAGAAATGAGAATTTCTGTTATGCCGGGATATGACCGGGTTGAAACAGAGCAAAAGATTCTTTTCAGCTTCCGGCAGCTTTTTGAGAGCAATGGACTGGGTTCCATACGGATTGAACTGGTGAATAAGCCTCTCGAGCGAACACGAAGCGGCAAACTCCGCATTGCGTTCAAAGAATTTGTTTGATCCGGACCTGATCAGGGTCACAGAAAGGCTCCCGTGAATCAACTGATGCATGGCAATAAGCTTGCGGATGCTTCTTTCAAAACGATCGTAACGCCGAATGTTGACACCGTCTATTCGCAAGCATGGCACGATCTCAGCCGGGAACCGAATTCTGCGCGGATTGCTAGTGAACGCGAACTGAAAACACAGAACGGAGACCGACGATGAAAAAATGCATCATATTTATTTTGATTGCGAGCATGCTGTTATCGCTTGCGGCTTGCAGCGGAAACAATTCTGAACCTGATGTTTCAGAGCAAAAATCCCTTGCCGAGGA